>LWDU01037764.1_pt1 | contig 30199 bp, 23 predicted proteins | sample 727161 | NCBI WGS metagenome assembly LWDU01 (sample SAMN04566230, study PRJNA314399) | hydrothermal vent metagenome | isolation source: deep sea hydrothermal plume seawater | place: Mexico: Gulf of California, Guaymas Basin | collected 2004-07-11
GTCCGGGGGCGTCTGTCCCCACTCCCTCCCCCTTCCCCTGTCTATGACTCTCTTCTACCGTTTCGCCCTCGGGCTCGCGATGGTGGCGCTCGCGCTTCCCGCCTCTGCCCAGACGACGCAGACGTACTGCTCGGGCACGCCCGTCATGATCCCTGCCAGCGGGGCCACGTCCGGTGCGCCGGATCCCTACCCCACCACCATCACGGTCTCCGGGCTGGCGGGCGCCATCACCGACGTGGACGTTTCCATCGCGGGCCTCAGCCACTCGAACCCGGGCGACCTCGACGTGTTCGTGGAGGCCCCGAACGCGGACAACGTCTGGCTCTTCTCGGACCAGGCCAACGGCACGCCCGCTACGGACGTGGACGTCGTGTTCGACGATCAGACGCCGGGCCAGCCGCCCATCCCGTTCAGCGGCCCGCTGACCTCCGGCTCCTACATCCCGGCCAACGTCGGTAGCACGTCGGACGCCTTCGATGCGCCGGCGCCGACCCCCTCGGGCAGCGTCCGCCTCTCGGACTTCAACGGCGACGACCCCAACGGCACGTGGACGCTCTGGAGCGACGACGACGCCACCAACAACACCGGCGAGTACGACGAGTGGTGCGTGATCATCACCACCGACGCGTCGCCCAACACGGACCCGACGAGCGACACCGTCACGGACGGCGCTTCGTTCGACGTGGAGATCGGCAGCACCTACTCCGCGACGTACGCCTTCTCGGACGCCGACGGCGACGACACGGTGACGGTCACCACCTCGGACCTCCCGGCCGGCTTCTCCGCCAGCCCGACGGACGGCAACCCGGCAACGGTCGAGGTCGCCTTCACGCCGGAGGTCGCGCAGGCCAACCAGAGCTACACCGTCACCTTCACGGCGACGGACGGCAACGGCGGCTCCACGGCTGTGGACGTCACCTACAACGTGGGCGATGCCCCGGTGGTGGGCACGTGCGCCTACTCCTTCGAGGCGGCCAACGGGTCCTCGCTCGCCGTAGACCCGGAGGGCGGGCAGCTCCGTTTCACGTTCTCGCTGGACAACAGCACGAGCAGCTCCGCCGCCGACGTGGACCTCTGGGCTCGCGTCGAGACGGGTGAGGGCACGACGGTCTTCACGCGTGCGCCCCGCCCGCTGGCGGTGCCCGCCGAGGGTCGGTTCAAGGCGGGCTACAACCAGCGCGTCCCCGCCTCCATCCCGGACGGCGCGTACACCTACACCCTCTACGTGGGCGACTACAACGAGGAGGACCCGATGGAGTCCGAGGTGTGTGGCTCCCGGGCCTTCCAGGTCACGAAGGGCACGCCGGACGCCGCGAAGGCCGGTGCGCCGCTCGTCGCCAGCGACTGGGCCTCGGTAGAGATCGTGAACGCGGAGGTGACGAGCGCAGCGCTCACCCTCGGGGAAGACGCGGTCCGCGTGGGCCCGAACCCCGTGCGCGGCGCCGCCACGTTCGCCTTCACCCTCGCCGCTGACGCCGAGGTGAGCCTCGTGCTCTACGACGTGCAGGGCCGCGAGGTCGCCACCGTCACCCGCGGTGCGATGCAGGCCGGCGCGCACACGGTCGCGCTCCGCGAGGCCCCCGCTCCGGGCGTCTACGTGTGGCAGCTCCGTGCCGGCGAGCGCGTCGAGACGGGCCGCCTGACGGTGATCCGCTAACGCCACCCGCGCCCCCGCGCAGACCGACGCCCTCGCTGGGAGACCGGCGGGGGCGTCGTCGTGTCCGTCCCGCTGGCGGGGGCGATGGGCGTGATCCCGCCGGCGGGCGTCCGGCGCACGGAGGAGAGCACCAACCCCCTCCGGTCATGCGCTTCCTCCTGCTGATCCTCGCCGCCAGCCTGGCGGTTCCGGCCTCTGCCACCCCCACGTCGTCCCGCACCGGGTGCGAGTGGACCGTCACCGGGAAGGTCCGCGTCAACCACGCCATGCCTGAGCTGGAAGAGGCCATCGGCGAGTTCTCGGACCTCTCGGGCATCAAGGTCAAGGTCTCTGCCCAACTCCGGACGTTCCTCGGCTGGCCCGGGGTCTACGACAAGTGGGCTGAGACCATGACCAACAGCCGCGGGGAGTTCACCATCCGCCACACGCCCGCGCTCAGCTCGTGCGACGGCACGCGGCGCTTCCGCGTGAAGGTCAAGTTCCAGAGCGACGATCTCGAACTCCGCCACGCCACCTCCACCTCGTCCACGACGAAGGCGAAATGGTACACGATCGTGGACCAGGGCGAGAACAACGCCCAGACGGACCACACCGTGGACGTCGGCACGAAGACGTTCGACTGGCAGCACGCGAACGACCTCGGCGAGATGGAGGCGCGAGGCCACGCCGAAATGTGGGTCGTCTACTCCGCTCTGCTCGACAAGCTGGCGGAGTACGGCTCGGGCTACGAGTTCACCGAGCAGCTCAAGGTCAAGTTTCCCCACAACAGCTGGCTCGCCGGAGACGGCGCCGAGGCGAGCTACGCCAACCCCATCACCAACATCGCGTACATCTCCCGCGCGAACGACTGCCCGGAGAACCGCCTGATCCCCGCCGACGGAGCCTGTGAGAGCCACCTCACGGTCAACACGCTGCTCCACGAGGCGATGCACGTCTGGGCCTACCAGCACTCCACAGGCGAAGACGACCTCGCGTTGAACCTCCTCACGTCCGGCTCCACGCACTGCTTCGAGCCCTCCCACATCGCCTTCCACGAGGGGTTCGCGGAGTTCGCCGCGGAGCGCTTGGGCAAGATCCTNNGCTGGATCACGTCCTTCCGCACGATGATCAAGGGGGGGCTCCACAACTGGAGCTACGCCAACGGCAACCCGGGCACGTGCTTCCAGCGCGGCGGCAACGACTGCGACAACCCGACGCGGAACGAGATCGTCGAGGCGGACGGAATCATCCAAATCGGATCGTGCAGCTCGCCGCGCATCGTGTTCAAGGACGTGCTGACCACGTTCATGGCGCACCCGGCCGACGGCTACCCCAACGCGCTCCGGACCTCGGACATGAACCTGGACGACTTCGTGGAACGCCTGACCGACATCCACGACCTCGGAGACGACACGCGCGACGGCCTCCTCGCGCTCATGGACCCGCAGTCCGACGAGCAGCCGCGCGATCTCTTCTGCGCCGCCGCGCCGCGCTTGGAGACCGCACCGCCTCGGGTTCAGACGCAGCCTCGCCGTCGCACCTTCGGCGGGAACTAGCCGGCGCCCGCCCCGCTGGCGGTACCTCTAGACGACAGCCGCCAGCGGGACGCTAGGCTGCGACGAGCGCCGACTCTTCGGGCTCCGCTCGCCGCCGGACGAGCACGAGGCTCACGCCGACGATCATCGCGAGCGGAAGCGCAATCCCGAGCATGGCCCCCGCCCATCCGGTGGGCTCGATAAGCGCGGCGCCATCGGCCGGGACGAGCCACGCGGCGCCGAGCGGGCCGGTGGAAAAGACGATCTGCGTCGTCGCGTTCCAGCCCAGGTGCAGCCCGAAGGGCAGCGCGACGGACCCTGTCTTGGCGAACGCCAGGGCCAGCATCAGCCCGAACGCGCCGGTGTAGAGGAACACGAAGCTCATCATTACGGGGCTCCCGAACACGCCGTAGGAGAACCAGTGGTAGACGCCGAACGCGGCGGCGTCGAGCAGGACGGCGCGGCGCGTGCCGAGAAAGCGGACGCCTTGATAGAGCAGGTAGCCGCGAAACAGAAGCTCCTCGAACAGCACGGAGTTGACGTTGAACCGCGCGAGCTCCAGTCCGAGCGCGAGACTGAACGCCGGGTTGACCTGCCACGCCGTCCCCGTGACCCACGCGCCGCCGAGTTGCTGGAGTGCCACCACCGCGGCCGCCAGCCCGAGACCCGCCGCGAACTGGCGGAGCCTCGCGAGGGGCGCGTCGAAGCCGATCTCGCGGAGTCCTTTTCCTTCGAGGCGGAGCAGGCCCCACGAAAGGGCGACGAGCAACGGACCGATCACGAGCGCACGAGAGGTGAGCCCGGGGCTACGCGACGCGCGGGTCCCGGTTACGCCCCGCTCGGCTGGCGGTGGCGGTCAACGGGCGCGAGGCGTCAGTCCAGGATCTCGCGGAGGAAGCGGCCGGTGTGACTCTCGTCCACCTTCGCCACGTCCTCCGGCGTGCCCTCCGCCACGACGAACCCGCCGCGCCGCCCGCCCTCCGGACCGATGTCGATCAGCCAGTCCGCGGCCTTGATCACGTCCAGGTTGTGCTCGATCAGCACGACCGAGTGGCCGGCTTCCACGAGCGCGTTGAACGCCGCGAGCAGCTTCGCGATGTCGTCGAAGTGGAGGCCCGTCGTGGGCTCGTCGAAGAGGTAGAGCGTGTGGCCGCTGTGGCGCTTGCCGAGGTGCGCCGCCAGCTTGACGCGCTGCGCCTCGCCGCCGGAGAGCGTGTTCGCGGGCTGGCCGAGCGTGAGGTAGCCGAGCCCCACCTCCTGCAGCACCCGCAGCTTCTTCTCGATCCGCTTCTGGCCCGCGAAAAAGTCCACGGCCTCGTCCACGGTCATGTCCAGGATGTCCGCTACGTTCTTGCCCTTGTAGCGGATCTCCAGCACGTCCTGCTTGAACCGCTTGCCGTGGCACGCCTCGCACTCCAGGTAGAGGTCCGCGAGGAACTGCATCTCCACCTGCACCACGCCGTCGCCCTGGCAGACCTCGCAGCGGCCGCCGGGCACGTTGAACGAGAACGTACCGGCGCGGTAGCCGCGGACCTTCGCCTGGTGCGTGCTCGCGAGGAGGTCGCGGATGGCGTCGAACGCTTTGACGTACGTGACGGGGTTGCTCCGCGGCGACTTCCCGATGGCGGACTGGTCGATCATCTCCACGCTGTCCACGAGCGGCGCGCCCTCGATGGCATCGTGCGCGCCCACGCCCTGCGTCTCGGCGCCCTTGAGCCGCGCGAGGCCGGAGTAGAGCGTGTCGTGCACGAGCGTGCTCTTGCCACTTCCCGAGACGCCCGTCACGACCGTGATCATGTCCAGCGGGAAGGCCACGTCCAGCCGTTTGAGGTTGTGCTCCCGCGCCCCGCGCACGACCAACTGGCGCTCGGGATCGACGGGGCGACGGGTCTCCGGGACGGGGATGGACTTGCGGCCCGAGAGGTACGCGCCGGTGAGCGATTCGTCGTCCGCGAGGGCTTCCTCGAAGGTGCCCTGGAACATGACGTGCCCGCCGTGGACGCCCGAGCCCGGCCCGATGTCGATGAGTTGGTCCGCGCGGCGCATCATCTGCTCGTCGTGCTCCACCACGAGAACCGTGTTGCCGATGTCGCGCAGGCCCTCCAGAATCGCGATGAGGCGGTCGTTGTCGCGCGGGTGCAGCCCGATCGTCGGCTCGTCCAGCACGTACAGGCTGCCCACGAGGCTGGAGCCCAGGCTCGTCGCGAGGTTGATCCGCTGCGTCTCGCCGCCGCTCAGCGTCATCGCCAGCCGGTCGAGCGAGAGGTAGTCCAGGCCCACCTCCACGAGGTAGCGGAGCCGCTTCTGCACCTCGTCCAGCACGCGCCCCGCCACGGCCCGCTGGTGCTCCGTGAGCACGAGCCCGTCGAAGAAGACCTGGGCGTCGGCGGTGGTCAGTTCGCTGGCTTCGCCGATGTGAAGCCACTCGGTCGCGCCCTCCTCGGCGGTGGAGCCGAGCGCGGGCCCCTCCACCTTGACGTTGAGCGCGGCCGGGCGGAGGCGGTAGCCGTCGCACTCCGGGCAGCGGGTGTAGCCGCGGAAGCGGGCGGCGTAGATGCGGTAGTGCATCTTGTAGCTCTTCCGCTCCAGGAAGCGGAAGAACCCCGTCACGCCGATGTAGTCGCCCTGGCCGTTCCAGACGAGATCCTTGTGGGCCTGAGGCAGCAATTGGTACGGCAGGTCCAGGTCGATCTGCTCTTTCCGCGCCAGGCGGACGAGCTCTCTCTGGTGCTTGCTCCACTGCTCCGTGCGGAACGGCGCGACGGCCCCCTGGCGGAGCGTGAGGTCGGGGTTGGGGATGACCAGTTCGGGGTCCACGCCCGGCACCCGGCCAAACCCCTGACACGTGGGACACGCCCCCAGCGGGGAGTTGAACGAGAACAGCTGCGGCGAGGGCTCCTCGAACACCTGCCCGTCGCGCTCGAACAGGGCGGAGAACTCCAGGCGCTCGCCCGGCCCTTCACGCGGGACCGTGATGACGACGGCCCGCTCGTCGCCTTCGCGGAACGCCTGTTCCACGCTGTCCGCGATCCGGTTGGTGGTGCTCTCCTCGCCCGCGCGGACCGCCAGCCGGTCCACGAGCACGAGCAGCCGCGAGACCGCGGTCTTGACGCTCTCCGGCTCGGTCTCGGTCAGGTCGAGGATCTCCGGGCGCTCGCCCTTCGCGGCCTGCTTCTGCGTGGGCAGCGCGATGAGGCGGGCGAAGCCTCGGGCGCGGAGCGCCGCCAGCTCCTGGGCTTTCTTCGTGCCCTTGTGGTTGGGGACGGGGAAGCCGAGGTAGAACCGCGTGCCATCGGCCAGCCCGTTCTGTAGCTCCTCCGCGACGCTCCGCGGGCTGTCCTTCGTGACCGGCTCGCCGCTGACGGGCGAGAACGTGGTCCCGATCCGCGCGAAGAGCAGCCGGAGGTAGTCGTAGACCTCGGTCTGTGTGGCGACGGTGGAGCGCGGGTTCTTGGTCCCGTTGTGCTGTTCGATGGCGATGGCCGGCGAGAGCCCCGTGATGAGCTCCACGTCCGGCTTGTCCATCCGGTCGAGGAACTGGCGGGCGTAGGCGGAGAGGCTCTCCACGTAGCGGCGCTGCCCCTCGGCGTAGATCGTGTCGAACACGAGCGAGGACTTCCCGGACCCGCTCGGCCCGGTGACCACGACGAGGCTCTTCTTCGGGATCGTGAGGTCGAAGCCCTTGAGGTTGTGCTGGCGGGCGCCCTTGACCACGAGGTCGCGGCCGGTGAACCGCTTCTCCGCGCCGGTCGCGCTGCCGTTGGAGGTCGCCGTCTTCTTTCGCTTGGGGGCCGGTTTCGTCTTCGCCATCGGGGGTCCTGGGGTCCGGGCTGGCGGGGCCTCCCGCCAGGGAGTCGCGAACGCGCGCGAAGCGGCGAAGATGCCGCGTGCGTGTGAAAGCGGAGTGTCACCCCCTCTCCCCCGCGTCCCGCCGCATGGGGGGCACGTCGTCAATGCGTGGTGATGGAAAGCGGTCCCGCCCCGCGCTGGCGGATCGCGTCGGATGCGGTGGGCGTGTCACCGCCATGCCCCTCGCCGCCGACCTCCTCGCGCCGCTCGCGCCCTGGCCCCGGTTCGCCGTGGTCGTGGGCGTCGCGCTCCTCGTGGCCCTGCTGATCCACGCGGCCCTCTGGCTCGTGCTCGACGGGCTCCGCCAGCGGGCGCCGCACAAGTTGCCGCTCCGGGGGCATCTGGTGACGCGGCTGCGCCGTCCGGTACGGTGGGCGCTCGTGCTCGGCGCGCTGGGCGCGGTGGTGGCAGAGGTGCCGGATTCGGTCCCCGAGGGCGGCCGGGCGCTGATCCGTACGGTGCTGTACCTCGCGCTGGTGGTGACCATCGCGTGGGCAGGCATCGCGCTCGTCGGGGCGGTCCGGCGGGCGACGCGCGACCGTCTGGACCTGGGCAAAGAGGACAACCTCCGCGAGCGGCGGATCCTGACGCAGGTGGGCCTGCTCTACCGCGTGCTCAACGTGGGCATCGTGATCGTGGCGGCGGCGGTGCTGCTCCACTTCGAGCCGTTCCGGCGCATCGGCGCGGGGCTGCTGGCGAGCGCCGGCATCGCGGGCATCGTGATCGGCTTCGCGGCGCAGAAGGTGCTCGGCAACCTCCTCGCGGGGATTCAGATCGCCATCACGCAGCCCATCCGCGTGGACGACGTGGTAGTGGTGGAGGGCGAGTGGGGCAAGATCGAGGACATCACGCTGACGTACGTGATCGTGCGGATCTGGGACCTCCGGCGGCTGGTGCTGCCCATCTCGTACTTCATCGAGCAGCCGTTCCAGAACTGGACCCGGCAGTCGGCCCGCGTGATCGGGACGGCGTACGTGCGGACGGACTACACCGTGCCGGTGGGGGAGGTGCGGGCGGCACTGGAGCGGATCGTGACGGGCTCCCCCTACTGGGACGGCGACGCCTGGCGGCTCCACGTGACGGACCTCGGCGGCGAGACGGTGGAGATGCGCGCGATGATGACGAGCGCGAACGCGGACCACGCGTGGGAGCTTCGCTGCGAGGTGCGCGAGGCGCTGCTCGAATGGCTCCGCCAGTCGCACCCGGAGGCGCTGCCGCGGACGCGGATCGAGGTTTCGCGGTGGGCAGAGACAGGCGATGGTCAGAAAAATGAGGCTGGAAACGCTTTTATGTGAAGGAGTGGTTGGAGCGGGGGGGCGGGTGCCCTACCTAGTAGGGGCGGCGGTCTACCTCTAACCCTTCCAACCCCTTAGCCTATGCGTTTCGTTGCCACCCTCCTCTGCATCGCTGTCGCTGCCTCGTACGCCCCGCCCGCTGCGGCGCAGGCCTACGCTTCCACGGACACTCCCCTCGTCGTCGCCGATGGCGCGGTCGGCGGAACGGTGTGCGGAGATCCCGGGACGCCGACCGTCAGCACCATCACCGTACCCGCTGGCGGCGGCACCATTGCGGACCTCAACGTCATCGTGAACATCGCCGCGACGTGGGTCGGGGACGTCACCGCCACGCTCTCCAACGGCACGCACACGGCTGTGCTGATTGACCGCCCTGGCGCGACCACCCCGGATGCGTGCGGCGACAGCTCCAACGACTACCCCTCCATCGTCATCGACGACGAGGGAACGGACGGGACCGTGGAGGACGCCCCCACGTCCGCGCCGACGACCTCCGACATCGCGTACACGGAGGGCGGAAGCTATACGCCCAATGAACCCCTGAGCGTGTTCGACGGCGACCCGCTGGAGGGCACGTGGACGCTCACCGTCACCGATGGCGGCGAGGGCGACGACACATCGCTCCTGAGTTGGCAGCTCCTCTTCAACGACTCCCCGCCCGTCGCGGCGGAGCCGGTGCCGCTGCCCCAGGGCTACGCGTTCGAACTGGACGGCCCGAACCCGCTCGTAGAGGCGACCCGCTTCGAACTCCGTGTCGGGGAGACGGAGCCTGTGCGTGTGGCGGTGTACGACGTGCGCGGCCGGGAGGTCGCCCTCCTCCACGACGGGCCCGTGGCGGCGGACTCGCCTATCGCTGTGCCGTTCGCACGGGAGGCGCTCCAGGCCGGGACGTACCTCGTCCGTGCGGAAGGCGCCAGCTTCAGCGCATCGCGACAAGTCGCGGTTCTCCGCTAGGCCCTCCCCTCGGGATACCGCCCGCCTCGGGCCGTCTGCGGACGCGCTCGGGGCGGGCTGGCGACGCGAGCCGGCGTGCGAACGTCCGGCCCCGGCCGTTGGCCCGTCTCCGGCGCTACCATCCGGCCGTGACCTTCCTCAACCCCCTCGTCCTCCTCGGGCTGGCGGCGGCGGCCATCCCGATCGTCGTCCACCTGTTCAACTTCCGCCGTCCCAAGACGGTGGACTTCTCCTCGCTCCGCTTTCTCCGCGAGGTGGAGCGCCAGTCGATGCGGCGCGTCCGCATCCGGCAGTGGCTGCTCCTCGCGCTGCGGACGCTCGCCATCATCTTCCTCGTGCTCGCCTTCGCGCAGCCCACGCGGACGGGCGCGCTGGACGGCGTCCTGGGAGATACCGCCTCGCGATCGGTCGCGCTCGTGGTGGACAACAGCCTCTCCACCGGTTTGCGCGATGAGGAGGGCGCGAGGCTGGACCAGTCCCGCGCGACGGCCGAGGCGCTCGTGGAGGCGACAGGGCGCGCGGACGAGCGGATCCTCGTGCCGACGGCGGATCAGCCCGGCCTCCTCTCCACGCGCTACCTCACGCCCGAGCCCGTCCTGGACGCCCTCGACGCGCTGGCGCCGACGGCCGGCGCGCGGGCGCTTACCGCGAGCGTTGCCCGCGCGGCCTCCCTGCTGGAAGACGCGACGCACCCGCGGCGCGAGGTCGTCGTCCTCTCGGACCTCCAGGCGTCCACGCTCACCGACTCCGCCAGCGCGCGGCTGCCGGAGGACGTGGCGCTCACGCTCATCCCGGTCGGCGGGGACCGCGAGGTGCGGAATACGGCCGTGACGGACGTTCGCGTGCTCTCGCAGATCATCGAGCCGGGGCGGCCGGTGGAGGTGGAGGCGACCGTCCAGCGCTGGGGCGGCGAGCCCGAGACGCTCGCGGCGCGGTTGATTCTGGACGTGCGCCCGGTCGCGGAGGGCGCCGTGGACGCCGTGCCGGGCCGTTCTGCGACGGTCCGGTTCACCGTCACGCCGCCCGCTCGCGGCTGGCTCGGCGGCGAGGTCCGCATCGAGCCCGACGGCGCGGAATGGGACGACGCCCGCTATTTCACGCTCCGCGTCCCGCCGCCGCCTCGCGTCCTCCTCGTCACCGGCGGCGACGCCCGGGCCGACCTCGCCCGGCTGGCGCTCGAAGTCGCGGCGGAGAGCGGCGCGCTGACCGTCACCGAAGTGGACGAGTCCGGCCTCGCCGGGGCCGATCTCGGCGCGATGGACGCCGTCTTTCTCGTCGCCCCGCGCGATGTCTCCGGAACCGAGGCGCAGGCCCTCGCGCAGTTCGTGCAGGGCGGCGGCGGTCTCCTGCTCTTCGCGGGCGATGGCGTCGCCAGCGGGGGCGCGAGTGCCCTCCTGGACGCGCTGAACGCCGGCCGCATCTCGGGCGCGGTTCCGGCGGACGCCCGCCTCTCGGACGCGGATCTGGACCACCCGATCTTCGCCGGCGTGTTCGATGACGCCTCGCCACGGCTGGAGGAGGTCGCCATCCGCCGCCTCGCGCGGTTCCAGCCCCATGGCGGCGCTACGCTCCTCGGCACGACGGCCGGCGTCCCCCTCGTCCACGAGACGCGTGTCGGCGATGGGGCGCTGCTCGTGATGGCCGTCCCGCCCGATCCCGAGTGGAGCGAACTGCCCGAGCGCGGGCTGTTCGTGCCGCTCCTCTTCCGCTCGGCCTCGTACCTCGCGGCCGGAACCGAGGTGGCGGAGAGCGCGAGCCTCTCGGCGCGAGACGGCGGGACCGTCCGCGTGGTAGGCGCGACGGAAGGCGCTCCCATCCGACTCCTCGGGCCGGGAGGCGTGGAGATCACGCCAGTCCAGCGCACCGTCCCCGGTGCCGTCGTCTTGGAGATCGGCGGGGCCACCGCCGAGCCCGGGTTGTACCGCGTGGTGCAGGGCGAGCGGACGCTCCGGCGGGTCGCTATCAACGGCGACGCCCGCGAGTCCGACCCCACGCCCCTCTCCCCCGCCGAGGCCGCCGAGGTGTTGGAAGAGGCCACGGGCCGCCCCGTCCGCGTCCTCCCGCCCGCGTCCGACCTCGCCGCGCTGGCGGCGGGGGAGACCGGCGGCGGCATCCCACTGTGGACGTGGTTCCTGGCGGGCGCGCTCGTCTGCCTCCTCGCGGAAACGCTCGTCGCGAACCGCCGCGCGAAGGAGCGCCAGCCGGTGGCGGCGTAGCGAGACACGCCGGTGACAGAGGGCGTTGTCTTTCTTCACGCTCCCTGGTTCACCTGGGGGCAACTCCCTATGTTCTGACACGTTCTTGCACATGCCGCCGCACATCGGCGGCACCTGGCTTCCACCTGCACCCGACCGCTTGCTCGACCGCCCGACCGTCCGCCACACCCGCGAAACCGCCGTCCTCGTCGGCGTCCAGACGCCCGACGTGACCTCCGAGGAAATGGAGGAGGCCCTCTCCGAACTCGCCCTGCTGGCGGATACCGCCGGCGCCGATACCGCGGCCGTCGTCACGCAGTCGCTCCCGCGCATCAAGGGCTCGACGTACGTCGGCAAGGGGAAGGTGGACGAACTCGAAACGCTGTGCCGCCGCCACGGCGCAGACATGGTCGTGTTCGACGACGACCTCTCGCCGGTTCAGGCCCGCAACCTGGAAAAGGCGCTGAGCGAGAAGGACGACCCGGTCAAGATCGTGGACCGCTCCGGGCTCATCCTGGACATCTTCGCGTCGCGCGCCCGCTCGGCGCAGGCGAAGGCCCAGGTGGAGCTCGCGCAGCTGCAGTACCTCCGCTCGCGGCTGACCCGCGCCTGGACCCACCTGGAGCGCCAGAAGGGCGGTATCGGGATGCGCGGGCCGGGTGAAACGCAGATCGAGACGGACCGCCGCCTCATCGGCAAGCGGATCTCCGTCTTGCAGGATCAGCTCGAGAAGATCGACCGCCAGCGCACCACGCAGCGGAAGGGCCGCTCTACGGAGACGCGCATCGCGCTCGTCGGCTACACCAACGCGGGCAAGAGCACGCTCATGAACGCGCTCTCCGATGCCGACGTGCTCGCGGAGAACCGCCTCTTCGCCACGCTCGACGCCACAACAAGCCGGTCCTCCTCTCCGACACCGTCGGGTTTATCCGCAAGCTGCCCCACGCGCTCGTGGAGAGCTTCAAGAGCACGCTGGATGAGACCCGCGAGGCGGACGTGCTCCTCCACGTCGTGGACGCCACCCACGACCGCTTCGAGGACCACATCGCGGTCGTCCGCGAGACGCTCAAGGAGTTGGGCGTGACGGACAAACCCACCCTCCTGGTGTTCAACAAAGTGGACGCTCTGGAGCAGCGCGGGCTTCTCGGCGCGCTCCGCGAGGAATACGGCGATGCCGCCGTGTTCGTCTCGGCGCTCCGCGGCATCGGGCTGGAAGAGCTCCGCGAGCGGACGCTGGAACTCGTGGAGGCGGACTACTCCGAGCGGGTGGTCCTCCTGCCCGTGGCCGAGGCGAAGGCCCTCGCGCACCTCCACCGCACCGCCGAGATCCTCGACGAGTCCGTCGGGCTGGCGGAGAGCGACGACGAGGCCGAGGTGCACGTGATGCGCATTCACTACCGCGCATCGCCGAAAAACGCCCCCGAGCTGGACCGGATGCTCCTCCACTACGCCGGCCTCCGCTGGCGTGGCGAGGTCGGCGCACCGTCCAGCGGCGATGGCGCGCTCGCGCCCGTCGATCTGTCGGAAGACGTGGCGGAATGACCCCGCGTGGGTCGTTCCCGCCTGGGCCGCGGCGGTCCCGGGCGGCCCGTTCTGCCGAATGGTTCACACAGATGGCTGAACGGTCAGACGCTCCGGCCGGTTCGAGAGACCCGGTACGCCGATTGCACGTCTCGTGCTGTGCCCTGGCTCTAGCTTGCGCCGGGTGACCCTCACACCCCCATGACCGTTCAGTCCCTCCTCAGTCCGGCCCTCGCGCTCTCCTCCGCCGACACGGTGGCGGACGCGCTGGACCGCCTCGCCGACGAGCACCTGGCCACGCTGCCGGTGGTGGGCGAGGACGGCCAGCTGGCGGCGGTGGTCAGCGAGACCGCTCTGCTGGAGCACCCGGACGCCGCGGCGCTCCTCGGCACCCTCGGGCTGTACGGCGCGCCCCTCTCCGTCACACCCGATACGCACGTGTTCGACGCCGCGCAGCTCCTGCGCGAGCACGACCTCGGCGCGCTCCCCGTCGCGCTGGAAGACGGGACGTACGTCGGCATCGTCGTCCGGCGCGACGTGTTCGGGCAACTCGCGCACATGCTCGCGACAGAAGAGACTGGCGCGATCGTCGTCGCGGAAGTGGGGCGGCACGATGTCTCGCTGGCGCAGATGGCGCACCTCGTGGAGGGCAGCGGCGTCCGCATCCTGTCTATCTCCACGGAGGACGATCGCAACACCGGCCACGTCCGCATCACGCTCAAGCTGAACGTGGAGGACACCTCGCGCGTGCGGCACCTGCTCGCGCATCACGGCATCAAGGTCGTCGCCGTGTTCGACGAGGCCGAAAGCGACCTCGAAGCCCGAGCGGCCGAGTTCATCCGCTACCTCGAAGTCTGACGCGGGGCCGTGAAGCGAGAGGGAGACCTCGCGAGTCACGGCTCGCGATTCCCCCGCCCATGCGCGATTCCAACCCCTCCGTCGCCCTCCACGCGCTCGCGCTCGTCGCCGCTGCGCGAACGGCCCTCGCCGCCGCCCGCTCTATCCGCGAGCGCCGCGACGGCCGCGACCCGTCCGAGCAGGAGGAGCCCGTAACCGCTCGCGCCGATCTGGCGGTGCTCGCCGGCGAGATCGGGAGCTACGTGGCGCGGCTCCGGCTGCGGAGCATCGTCGCGAACGAAGAGCGGAGCCGGGCGGCCCAACTGGCGCAGGCGTTCGAAGACCGCCTCCTGCTGGACGACCTCGCGCGTGACGCCCGCCGGGCGCATCAGAAGCTGCTGAGCCTCTACCCGGAGGTGAGCGAGCGCGTAGTGGAGGAGGCCCGCATCGTGGCCGAGACGGCGGCCCGCCTCGCGACCGAGCCCGATGCGCTCCCGGCCGACGACTCCACGGGCGCCGCACCGGCGTGGCTGGACCTCGCCGAGCGCACCGCGGACTGGCTGGACACGGTGCGCGAGGACCTCTGAGCCCGCCCCGCTGGCGGTTCTCGTCATCGGGCGCGTGAGGGTTCAGGCGCCCGCCTTGTCCAGCACCACAGCCGGCTGGATGGCACGGACCTGCACGCGGTCGCCCACGGCGAAATCCGGAAGCGGCGAGTGCACGAGGCAGTCGATCCCGTGCGGGTCCAACTGGACGCGGTATGTCACGTCGTGCCCCTTGTAGGCGCGCTCCACGACGGTGCCTTCCTGCCCGCTGGCGGCGTCCGCCAGCCGAGAGATCGCAACGTGCTCCGGGCGGAGCGCCACGAGGACGGTGCCTTCGGCTTCGCGGTGGAGGTCCAGCGTCCCGAGCGGCGTGCTCGCCGTGGTCCCGTGGGCGTCGGCGAGAGTCAGGTTGGTCTGGCCGAGGAACTGCGCGACGAAGAGCGTCCGCGGCGTGGCGTAGATCTCCTCGGGCGTGCCGATCTGGTCCAGCCGCCCGGCCTGCATCACCGCGACGCGGTCGGCGGTCTGGAGCGCCTCTTCCTGGTCGTGGGTGACGAGGATGGCCGTCGTGCCCTCCACGCGGAGGATCTCGCGGAGCGCGCCCCGCATCTCCTGCCGCAGCAGCGCATCCAGGCTGGAGAACGGCTCGTCCAGCAGGAGCAGGCGCGGACGCGGCGCGAGGGCGCGGGCGAGCGCCACCCGTTGCTGCTGACCGCCGGAGAGCGCGTGCGGCAATCGCTTTTCCAGCCCCGTCAGCCCGACCCGCGCGAGGATCTGGCGGACGCGCTCGGCGCGCTCGGCCTTTTTCCAGGTCCGCAGGCCGAAGGCCACGTTCTGCTCCACGGTCAGGTGCGGGAAGAGCGCATGGTCCTGAAACGCGAACCCGATGCCGCGCTTCTCCGGCGGCACGCTGCCGCGCTCGTCCGCCAGCACGCGGCCGTCCAGCGTGATCCGCCCGCGGTCCGGCGCAAGGAATCCCGCGATCATGCGGAGCGCCGTCGTCTTGCCGCAGCCGCTCGGCCCGAGGATCGCGAGAAGCTCCCCCTCCTCCACCTCGAACGACAGCCCGTTGACGACGGGCAGAGCGCCGTCGCTGAAGGTCTTGGTGAGGCAGTGAACGTCGAGGAGCACGGGCGGGGCCGGTGGGAGCCGGAGGATCGGCAGGGAGAACGCGGGAGCGCCGTCGGGAGTCCGCGAAAACGGGCTACGGGAGGTAGAGCGCGCCCTGACGCGCCGGGCGGCTGGCGCCGGTCACGGCCGGGAGCCCGGTGCAGACGCCGTTGGCCCATTCGTGCGCGAGGAGCGCGAACAGAACGGCCTCTTTCGCATCGGGGTCCAGTCCGTAGGCGGCCGTCGTCTCCACGGGGCACGGGAGCGCCTCGCGGAGCGCCGCCAGCAGGGCGGGGTTCCGCACGCCGCCCCCGCTGGCGATCACGCGGTCCAGCCGCTCCGGGACGAACCGGTCCAGCGCATCGGCTACGGAACGGGCCGTGAGCGCGACCGCCGTCGCGAGAAGGTCGGCGGGCTCCGAGGGGCCTTCGGTGAGAAGCCGGTCCACGAAGGCACGGCCGAACGCCTCGCGCCCGGTGGACTTCGGCGGCGGGTCCGTGAACGGTGGCTCCGCGAGGAGCCGCGCGACGAGGCCGAGGTCCGGCGTGCCGCGGAGGGCGAGCGCGCCGTCGCGGTCGAACGCCTCGCCGGTGAAGTGGAGCGCCAGCGCATCGGCGACCATGTTCGCAGGGCCGGTATCGAAGGCGCGGGCCGCCTCGGGGCCGCCACCCGCCGGCAGCACGGTCGCGTTCGCGATGCCCCCGAGGTTGAGCAAGCCGCGCGTCTCGGTCGCGTGCGCGAACACGCAGTCGTCCAGGTAGGGCGCCAGCGGGGCGCCCTGACCGCCGAGCGCGACATCGGCGGAGCGGAAGTCCGCGATCACGGGCGCGCCGAGCCGGGCCGCCAGCCGGGCCGCGTCTCCCAGTTGGAGCGTCGCGTGAATCGGCCGTCCCGCGATGGAAACGGGTTCTGGAACGTGCTGCACCGTTTGTCCGTGGCTCCCGACGAGGTCGAGGTCCGCCGGGCTCAGGCCCGCGCCCTCCAGCGCGTCCTGCACTACGTCTGCCCAGCACTCCGCGAGGGCGGCGTGGAGCAGCGCGAGGCCGCGCACGTCTGAGGATCCGGCTTCCACTTGCGCCGCCAGCCGCTGGCGGATCTCGCCGGGATAAGGGCGGCAGGCGAACCCGAGCGTTTCGATCTGCACCTCGCGGCCGCTCCCCGCCAGCCGCACGACGGCGGCGTCGATGCCATCGAGCGAGGTCCCGCTCATGAGTCCCGCGACGATGCGCTCGCGCGGGCCCAGCCAGTCGGCGGCGGGATGGGTCACGAGGCGCGCTGGCGCAGTTCTTCGGCGCGGCGTCGGAGTTCGGCTGCCCGGTCCGGGGACTGCCGCGCGAGCTTCTCGTAGACGTCGGCCGCCTGGGCGTACTGCTTTTGCGCCTCGTAGATCTTCGCGAGCGTCTCCGAGGCGACCTCCTCGTTCTCCGCCTCGATGCCGCGTTCTTCCGGACCGCTGTACTCCGGGTCGGGCCGGATGCGCGGGGCGTCTGAGAGATCGCGGATGAGGTTGTCCAGATCGTCGTCGAGCGTGGGCGCGCCGGACACCTCGAAGGCGTCCGTGATGTCGTCCGTCTCGGGCAGTGCGCTGAGGTAGGCGCTGAGGTCTTCGCCCGGCGGGACTAGATCCGGCACGTCCACGCGGTGGGGCGGCTCGGGGTCTGGACGCTGTTCCTCCTCCTGCACCACGTCCCACCCCTCCTCGCCGTGGAGGTCGGTCGGGGTCTGCGGTGTGGGCGGCACAGCAGGTCGGCCTCGTCGTTCACCGCGTCCGCCAGCGGGGCGGCAGGCGGCGGGATGGGCGGGACGACGGGTTCTGGATCGTCCGGTTCGGCCGGCGTGAAGCGCGGCGCGGAGCCGGCGGCGCGGTCCTTCTCCTGCGCGATGGCGTCCATGAGCCGCTGGCGCTCGCGGCCGACGAGCGGGCTGCTCGGGACGAGGAAGTAGGCCTTGTGCCAAGCGTCCAGCGCGCGCACGCGGTCGCCGCTGGCCTCGCGCGCCTTCGCGAGGAGGACGTGGGCGGCGGCGTACGTGGGGGCCTCCCGGACGAGCGCGTTCAGTTCACGCGCCGCATCCACCGCACGCCCGGCGGCGATCAGACCGGCGGCGGTCTGAAGCGCGGTGGGAGACGGAGTCGGCGAAGAGGGCATCCGGGGGACGGAGGGTCACGACAAGGTAAACCGGGAACGCCCCCGTTCGGTTCACGCAGGCTGCGACGCGGGCGCGGTTTCGCGCGGTCCTCGCCAGCGGACCGTCGTCCAGACCGCGCTGCCGAGCACGAACGCGAAGGCGAACTGGAACGCGGCCGCCACCCACGCCCCGAGCGCGAGGAGCCCGACGGCGCCCGCCAGCGCGTAGGCGGCGAGCGCGGCCTCGGTGTAGCGGACGGGTTCGGCCTCGCGCACGCCTCCTTTCGGGGTTCGCGCGAAGGCCGTTCGCCGGCCCGCGAGTCCGCACCAGACGGCCCGCGTGCCGGTCCACGCCAGCGCGATGGGGGCGCCGAGGCCGAGCGCGAGGTCCACGAGACCGCGCCCGAGTGGAACGCTCGGTCTGACCGCTCGCTGTGCGACGAGGTGCGCCGTCAGCGCCCCCAAGAGTCCCAGCCACCCGAGCCCCAGGGCGGCGACAAACGCTCGTCCCGGTCCGGCGCCGAGCGCAATCCCCGCGGCGAGGAGCGGGTGCAGCAGCAGCATCACGAGGAGCGCGGGGTAGGCCAGAGGGGCTGTGAGCGCGAAAAGCGCCCGGAGGCGGCGGGATCGGGGGTGTGGTGCGCGGAGCAACCGGGCGGAGTGGAGCCGTAGCACCCCGGCCATACCCTCGGCCCACCGGGCCTGCTGGCGGCGCCACGCGCCGAGCGCGTCGGGTAGCTCCGCCGGGACAGCCACGGCCTCCACGAACGTGCCGCACCATTCGGCTGCCCACGCGCGAAGCGAGAGGTCGAGGTCTTCCGCCAGCGTCTCGCCCCGCCAGCCGCCGGCCGCGTCGATCGCCTCGCGCCGCCAGACGCCCGCGGTCCCGTTGAAGGGCAGGAACCGCCCGGTGCGCCCACGCCCGGCCTGTTCCACGGCGAAGTGCAGGTCCAGGAGCGCGCCCTGCGCGCGGGTCAGCCACCCAGCACCGCGGTTGAGGTGGGCCCAGCGCGCCTGGGCGAACGCTCGGTCCGGATCCGCCACGAGTGGCGCGACGAGCCGGCGTAAGGTGTCAGGCGCGGGCACGAAATCGGCGTCGAAGACGGCGAGGAACGGGGCGTCAGTCTCGGCGAGGCCGGCCGCCAGCGCGCCGGCTTTGTACCCTTCGCGGGTGCCCCGCTGGCGGTGGCTCGCGGTGAGCCCTCGCGCGCGGAGGAGGCGGACCGCCCGCGCAGCGCGCTCTGAGGTGGCGTCGGTGGAGTCGTCCAGGACCTGGATCTCCATCGCGGGGTAGTCCATCGCGCCGAGGGCGGCGACCGCCCGTTCCACGACCTCGGGCTCGTTGTAGACCGGGAGCTGGACGCAGACGCGCGGCCAGTCGTCGGGCTCGGGGGCCTCGGCTGGCGGACGCGTTCGGAGCCGCGCGCAGACCGTGCGCGACGAGCACGGCGGTGGCGAGGGCGTACAGCGCGGCGAGGACGGTCACGGCGGAGAGACGACGGAGCGGCGAGACCGACGGCAGCGCCGCGCGGGTCATTCCGGCGCGCGGGTTACCAGTCGGAGGTGGCGGCGGTGAATGCGTCCTGCGCGATCTGCTCCAGCGCGCGCTGCGCGGCGTCGCTCTCGCCCGCGAGGCCCTCGGCCGGGGCGTAGTCCGCCGTCGCAGTGAACGCGCGGTCGAGGAGGTCGCTCTCGTCCAGCCGGTTCGTGGCCACCACGCGGACGCCGAGGGTGACGCGGTTGAGTGCCGCCACCTCGTCGCCGGTCACGGCAGCGGGGGCCACGGTGTAGCGCTCCACCGTGGCACGGACCACGAGGTCAGCCTCCGCTTCGTCGGGTTCGAGCGAGAGGCGGGTGCGGTCCGCGAAGCGCTCCACGAGCGCGTAGATCTGCGGGGCCGCTTCCGGCGCGGCTTTCCACGGGGGGAATGGCCACGGTCTGGAGGTCCGGCGGCAGCGAGGCGCCGGAGAACGTGTAGCAGCCCACCGCGCTGGCGACGAGCGCCGCCAGCAGGGCGAGCGTGGGGCGGAGCCGGGCACGCCTCATGCCTCCTCGTCTTCGAGGTCTTTGACCTTGCGGTAGAGCGTCCGCTCCGAGATCCCGAGGGCCTCGGCGGTCTGGCGGCGGTTGCCGTCGAAGCGGCGGAGCGCCTCGCGGAGCAACGCCTGCTCGGCCTCTTCGATGGTGGGCAGGTCCATCCCTTGCGCGAGGGCCGCGTCGATCGTCTCCGGAGGACCGAACGAGGCGGGCGCGCCGCTGAAGTCGTCCTCGAACTCGTCGTCCTCGAGTTCGAAATCCGTGTCGGACGCGGAGAACGAGGAGGCCTCGGGCAGCGAGGCGAACTCCGGCTCGTCGTACGTCTCGAAGTCGGTCGCGGGCTCGGGGCGGCCGCCCGCCAGCAGGTCGCGGATCTCGTGCAGCTCGCCGCGCATCTCCAGCAGCGCGCGGTAGAGCGCGCCGATCTCGGCGGAGCCGCCCGGCGGTGGGTCGGGGTCGCGAGGCGCCAGCCCGGCGGCGGCCGAGATGCCGCGGAGGTACGGCCGGATGGTGTCGGCGGTGACCGTCCGCCCCTGCGAGAGGACGACGGTCTGCTCGGCCACGTTGCGCAGCTCGCGCACGTTGCCGGGCCAGGAGTAGCGGAGGACGAGCTGGCGAGCCCCCGGCTCCAACTGGGGGACCGGGGCGTCGTAGCGCCGCGCGATCCGCCGCATGAACGACTCGAACAGCGGCCCGATATCCGACGCCCGCTCGCGGAGCGCCGGGATCTGGATGATGACCGTGCTCAGCCGGTAGTAGAGGTCCTCGCGGAAGCGGCCCGCGCGCACTTCCTCGCCCAGGTCCTTGTTCGTCGCGCCGACGATGCGGACGTCCGCGCTCTGCACCGTGCTGGACCCGACGCGGCTGAACTGCCCGGTCTCCAGCACGCGGAGCAGCCGGACCTGCGCCTGAAGCGGCATCTCGCCGATCTCGTCCAGGAAGAGCGTGCCGCCGTCTGCCTCTTCGAAGTAGCCCGCGCGGCGCTCCACGCTGCCGGTATACGCGCCCTTCTCGGCGCCGAACAGCTCGGCCTCGATGAGCCCCTCGGGGATCGCGCCGCAGTTGACGACCACGAACCGCTTGTGCCGCCGCGGAGAGAGCCCGTGGATGGCCGTCGCGAAGAGCTCCTTGCCCACGCCGCTCTCGCCTTCGAGGAGGACGGTGATGTCCACCGCCGCCACCTGGCGGACGCGGTCGAGCGCGTGGCGCAGCGCGGGGCTGTCGCCGAGGATGCCGAATCGTTCTTGGACCGCGCGCCGATCCATGCGGGAGGGGGGATAGAGAGAGGGGACGCGAAAGCTACGCGGCCGGGGAGGGCCGCCGGTCCCCCCTACCCCTGTCGCTCGCGAAGGTTCAGGATCCGGCGAGTTGCCGTGAACCGACCCCGGAACCGGTCCAGCCCCGCCCCGCGGAGGCGGTCGGCGTGCTCTTCGAAGTAGGTCTGCAGGGCCTCGCGCGAGGCGACGCGGTAGTGCACGCACCATTGGACGCGCGCCGGGTCCTCGGATTCCACCTCGAACCACTCCGCGCTCACGAAGCCCGCCAGCCGGAGGAGCTCGGCAATGTGCGGGCGGAGCCACTCGGCGTAGGCGCCGGCGGCCTCCGCTTCTACGGAGAGGGTCACTTCGTAGACGATCGGGGCAGGCATAAGGGAGAGGGCGGGGACCGGTTATCTCGTTCGCGGACCGGACGATACCGCGCTCACCCTCTCTTCGGCCGAATGGGTCAGCAGCAACTCCTCCTCCTCATCCTCGGGATCGTCATCGCGGCGATCGCAGTCGTCGTCGGTCTCCAGGCGTTCAGCGACAACCGGCGCGAGTCCGCGAAGGATGAACTCGTGACGACGGGCACGCGCATTGCGAGCGAGGGGATCGCGTGGTCGCTCGGCGCTGAGCTCCTCGGGTACGGCGGTGGCGACCCCGACGGTCTCACCTTCGAGAAGATGGGCTACGACGAGCAGACCGATGGATCGTATCACTCCGGCGATGTCGTGTTCACGGTGGATGCCACGGAAGAGCGGTTCATCCTCTACGGCGAGGTGGCGCAGCAAGGCTCGTACTCCGTGACGGCGGTCTACGGGCCTCGCGAGGACTGCGTGTTCACGGACAGCCAGCACGGCGCCCCGCCCGACACGCCCGAGGCGCCCGCGGGCTGCACCTGGTAGGGGGCGCCACCCCGCACGAGAGGCGGGTAGCTTGCGCCATGCCTGACCGCCGCGATTTCCTCCGCCAGTCGGCGGCCCTCGGCCTCGCTGCCCTTCCCGCTGCCGCGCTGGCGGAGGCCCCCGCCGGGTTCTCGCCCGGCGAACCCTCGGCGCGCCCCGCCGTCCTCGCGACGTGGGACAACCGCGCCGCCGCGACGGCCGCGTGGGATGTGCTCCAGTCCGGCGCTCCCGCGCTGGACGCCGCCGAACAGGGCGTCTGGATTCCCGAGGCGGACCCGAACGACCGGAGCGTCGGGCTGGGCGGCCGGCCGGACCGGACGGGGCGCGTCACGCTGGACGCGTGCGTGATGGACCACGCGTTCCGCTGCGGCTCCGTCGCGGCGCTGGAAGACATCCTCCACCCCGTATCGGTCGCGCGGAAGGTGATGGAGGAGACGCCGCACGTGATGCTCGTGGGCGAGGGCGCGCGAGACTTCGCCCTCGCGAACGGCTTCGAGCCGACCAACCTGCTCACGCCGGACTCCCACCGCGAATGGCGCGAGTGGCTGGCGTCTCCGGCGGCGCGCCCCGCCGTCAACATCGAGCGGCGCGACGTGGAGACGGACCACGACACCATCGGGATGCTGACGGTGGACGGCGCGGGGCACCTCGCGGGCGCGTGCACCACGAGCGGGTGGGGCTACAAGCTCCGAGGCCGCGTGGGGGACTCCCCGCTCATCGGCGCGGGGCTGTACGTGGACGGCGAAGTGGGCGCGGCGACGGCCACGGGCCACGGCGAGGAGATGATCCGCGTCGCGGCCGCGCACGCCATCGTAGAGGCCATGCGGCACGGCGCGAGCCCCGCCGACGCCTGCCGACTCACCGTCGAGCGGATCCGCCGCGTGACGCCCACGGATCCTACGACCATCCAGGCCGGGCTCCTCGCGATGACGCCGGACGGGCGGGTCGGCGGCTTCGCGCTGCAGCCGGGGTTCGTCTACGTCGCCGCGCTACCGGAGGGCGCGCCCGAGCCCGAGGGCGCCGTCACCAACCGCCAGCCGGTCGCGGGCGGGACGCTCTACACCGTGGAAGCGGCGGCACTGCTCTCCTGATCCTTGCCCCGCTGGCGGCTCGCCGCGGCGTGCGCGTCCTTGCGCTTTCCCATGCCACCCTCTCCTGACAAGGTCTCCCGCGCGATGGACGCCAAAGTCGCGAAGCTCGCGATCGGGGACCTCCGCCGTCACGTCTTCCTCTGCGCCGACCCCACGAAGGCGAAGTGCGCGGACCGTGAGGTGGGGCTGGAGGCGTGGGCGTTTCTCAAGTCCCGGCTCAAGGAACTCGGGCTGGACGGCGCGGGCGGCGTCTTCCGCACGAAGGCGAACTGCCTCCGCGTGTGCCTCCGTGGCCCCATCGCGGTGGTCTACCCCGAGGGCGCGTGGTACCACTCCTGCACGCCGGACGTGCTGGAGCGGATCATCCAGGAGCACCTCATCGGCGGGCGCGTTGTGGAGGAGTACCTCATCCGCGAGAGCCCGCTCTCTGGCCTGCCCACTCCCGCCGATGGCCTCCGCCAGCCGGGCGAGGGCTAGACCGCTGCGGAGGGGTGGGCGGCGTCTTCGAGCGTCGTCGCGGAGACGAACGTGCCGTGGAGCGTGGCGCTGGAGCAGTCCGTGACCTCCACGAGGGCGTAGTCGCCCTTCGCGAGACCGGCGGGCCGGTCGAAGACGACCATGTGGTTGGAGTCCGTCCGCCCGCGGAGCTGCTCGTCGGAGCGCTTGGAGGTGCCCTCCACGAGGACCACCTCGCGGCGGCCGATCCGCTGGCGGTTCTTCTCCAGGGAGACGGCGTTCTGCAGCGTGATGATCTCAGAGAGGCGGGCCTTCTTGACCGCCTCCGGCACGTCGTCCGAGTACTTCCGCGCGGCGTAGGTGTCCGGCCGCTCGGAGTAGGCGAACATGAAGGCGTGGTCGTAGCGGACCTGCTCCATGAGCGAGATCGTGTCCGCGTGCTCCGCGTCCGTCTCGCCGCAGAACCCCGCGATGATGTCCGTGGAGAACGCGATGTCCGGCACGATGGCGCGCGCGCGGTCGATCAGTTCCAGGTACTGCTCGCGGCTGTACGTCCGCCGCATCCGCTTGAGCACGTCCGTGTTGCCGTGCTGCACGGGCAGGTGGATGAAATCGCAGACGGTCGGGCGCTCGCGGTGGACGTGCAGGAGCTCGTCGGAGCAGTCCTTCGGGTGGCTCGTGGAGTAGCGGATGCGGAGCTCCGGGCTGAGCAGGCTGATCCGGTAGAGCAACTCCGCGAAGTCCACGGCGTGGCCGTCCGCGTCCACGCGGTAGGAGTTGACGTTCTGCCCGAGAACAGTGACCTCTTTGTAGCCGGCCTCCACCAGCTGGGCGCACTCGGAGAGGATGCTCGTGACGGGGCGGGAACGCTCGCGGCCTCGCGTGAACGGCACCACGCAGAAGGCGCACATGTTGTCGCACCCGCGCATGATGCTCACGAACGCGCTGACGCCGTTGGAGTCGTAGCGGACGGGCGTGAGGTCCGCGTAGGTCTCCTCGCGCGAGAGGTGGACGTTGACGGCGGCCTGCCCGGTCTCGTCCGCGCTGGCGAGGAGGTTGGGGAGATCGCGGTAGGCGTCCGGACCGGCCACGATGTCCACGAGCTTCTCCTGATCGAGCAACTTGGTCCGCAGCCGCTCCGCCATGCAGCCCAGCACGCCGATCGTGAGGTCCTTCTCGCCCGCGGCGAGCCGCTTCGTCTTCTGGGCGCGGAACCGCGCGAGGCGCCCGCGCACGCGGTCCTCGGCCTTCTCGCGGATGGCGCACGTGTTGATGAGCACCACGTCGGCCTCGTCCTCGGTCGCCGCCAGCCCGTAGCCCTCGCCGCCGAGGATGCTGGCCACGAGCTCGGAGTCGGCGACGTTCATCTGGCAGCCGTACGTCTCGATAAAGACGCGGCGGCCGTTGGGCGCCTCCGCGCTGGCGGCGACGGTGCGCGGCTGGTCGATCTCGCTCTGCGCGTCGGGCGCGGAGGAGACGGGGGCGGTGGTGTCCGCGAGGATGTCGAGGTCGGCGATGGGGTTCATCTCCAGGGCCGGCGGTCCGGTGCGTTTCGGGCGGCGAAGCTACGGCGGAGGGCTGCGGCGCCGGGCTAGGCTTCGGTGGAGAGTCGCGCGAGGCCGTCGGGCGCACTGCGCACCGCGGAGCGGCTGGCGGTCTTGCTGGTAGCGTCCGCCAGCGGGGCGCCCTCTAAAAGGACGCCCCCGCCTACAGCCGGGGGGCCATAGGCGGGGGCGGAAGACACACGCGGCGATGGGTGTCGCGTGTGCCCGATGCGTCCGGCTCTGCTGCGAGAGAGAGGGGAAGGGGTGAGCCGGATGCGCGGCGGACCTACATCACGAACAGGCCGAGTGCCGCAGCGGTCAAGGCAGAAAGGCGAACCGCAAGAGAGAAGGGCGTGATGAGACGGGCACGAGAGAGGGAGAGGGGCTGAGTGGTCGTCATGGCAGCGTGACCGAAGTGCACCCGCCCTATTGCACGCTCAGTGCCAGTGACAGGGATTCACCTCCAGATCTTCCCAACCTCGGGGTTTCCCCGGTAGCCGGGACCGGTAAAACGCAGATGAACGCCGTGTGAGTGGCAGGACCGCCTGCCGATCCGGCACCGGGCTGTCAGGTCGTCGTCGGACCAACGCCGACAGAGTGGCTACGGACGACATATTTGCCGACGAGGTCGAACTCGAGGTTGACACGTTGGCCCGGCCGCCAGCCGCTGGCGGCGGTTTTCGCCGGAACGTGCCAGCGGGCGCGTCCAGCGCTGCGACGGTCAGCGAGATGCCGTCCACGGTCACGCTCCCCTTCGGGATGAGGTACGCCGCGAAGTCCGACGGGTAGCGGACCGTGACTTCGTGGGAGTCCGCCAGTGTCTCCACCTCCACGATCTCGCCCGTCGCGTCTACATGGCCCTGAACGAGGTGGCCGTCCAGCCGCGAGCCGAGCACGAGCGCGCGCTCCAGGTTCACGCCGTCGCCCGGCTGGCGCTCGCCGAGGGCGGTCTTGCGGAGCGTCTCTTCCACCGCGACGGCCTCGAACGCCTCGGCGTCGTTCGCAACGACCGTCAGACAGGCGCCGTCCACGGCTACGCTCTCGTCCACGCGAAGCGCGTCCGCGAACGTGCAGCCGAACCGGAACCGGCGGCCGCCTTCCAACTCCTCGACCGCGAGCACGCGGCCGATCTCTTCGATGATGCCTGTAAACATGGGGGGGCGGGGGGGCAGCATCGCGAGGACCCGCCGCCGCGCGAACGGATCCGTTAAGAGGCGGTGGGCAGCGTGAGCACGAAGGTGGTGCCGCCGCCCTCCGGCGTCTCGACGGCGAGGGTGCCATGGTGCGCCAGCGCGATGTCGTGGCTGAGCGAGAGGCCGAGGCCGGTGCCCTCGCCCGTCGGCTTGGTGGTGAAGAACGGCTCGAAGACCCGCGCGCGGACGGCGTCCGGAATGCCGGGGCCGTTGTCCTCCACGCGGATCACGACCTGCTTCTCCTTCCGCTCGGTGCTGACGCGCACCCGGGGGACGAACCCGTCCTCCACGCGAGCACGCGCCCGGACCGCGTCGAAGGCGTTGTCCAGCAGGTTGATGAGCAGGCGCCCGATTTCCGGTGGGGAGACCTCGGCCACGCCCGCGTCCGCCGCCAGCTGGCGGTCTACGTCGAGGTCGCTGCTCGGAGCGCGGGCCTTGAGGCCGTGCCACGCGAGGTCCGTGTACTCCGTGACGAGGGCGTTGACGTCCACCGTTTTGCGGTCGCCGGGCCGGCTCCGCGCGTGCGCCATCATGGACCGGACGATGCCGTCTGCGCGCCGCCCGTGCGTCTCGATCTTCTCCGCGTTGACGCGGAGGTCGTCCAGGATGGCCTCGCGCTCCTCGGGGTCGGTTTCTTCCGCCAGCTCCTGCACGAGTTCGCGGGAGAGGCTGGCGAAGTTGGTCACGAAGTTGAGCGGGTTCTTGATCTCGTGCGCGATGCCGGCGGTGAGCGCGCCCAGGCTGGCGAGCTTTTCCTGCTGCACGAGCTGGGCCTGCGCCTCGCGCAGTTCCTCCGTCCGCCGCTCGATCTCCGCTTCGAGCTGTTCGTTGCGGGACTTGAGCAAATCGTCCATGGTGCCGCCTTCCTCCTGCATCGCGTCCGGGATGGAGAAGTGGAAGTGGACCAGCATCCACCGCCCGTTCTCGCGCCGGAGCCCGAACGTGAAGCGCGGCGCCTCCACGACGCTCTCGCCGTCTACGTCGATGGTGACGCGGATGCGGCCCTCGGCGACGGCGGCGTCTGGGGCCAGCATCCGAACGTCCAGGCGCGGGATGTCCAGCGTGAAGGGGTAGGACATCCCGGCGTGCTCGCGCTCCACCATCGCGCGGAGACCGGCGGGGTCTGCGTAGTAGTCGCCGGGGCCGGTGCCGTGGCCGGTGAAGTCCGGGGCGACGGCCGAGAGGAAGCGCTCGATGGCCTCCGGGGAGGCGTCCACCCAGTCCTGCATGATGGCGCGGACCGCGGCTCGGACGTCGTCAGAGGGGGAGGGCATGGGGGAAGCCGGGAAGGGACAACAGAGTAGGGCCGCCGCCGCGAACGGATCCTGCCCCCCTTCCGATCCGCCGCAGGGCTTCGGAGGCGTTAGCGGAGGGCCGCGAGCGCCCCGCTGGCGGCGAGCTCCAGCGACTCGCGCGGGACGCGGGCGCGGGCGAGCGTCCGGAGCCCGTAGACGGCCGCCGCCAACCCGTGGCCGAGGGCTTCGGCGTCCCGGTCTGCGGGCACGTCGCCGCGGTCCTGCGCTTCGCGGACGGCGCCTTCGAAGGACTGCGCGAGGGCGCTTAGTGCGTCGCGCGCGCGGAGGCGGGTGGCGTCGCAGTCCGGCCCCCGCTCGGCCGTCGCGCCGACCATGAAGCAACCGCGGCCGGGCGCCTCGGTGGCATCGTCCACGAGGGCATCGAACACGGCGCGGATGCGGTCCAGCGGATCGCCGCCTCGGAGGAGCGGGAGGAAGGCGTGGGCCCCGTCGCGCCGGCGGTAGCGGTCCAGCGCCGCGATGTAGAGCCCGAGCTTGTCGCCCCAGAGGCCCGTCGCGTCCGTCAGGTCCTGGATGCTGGCGCCGGCGTAGCCGCGCTGCCAGAAGGTGCGCATGGCCGCGTCGAGCGCGGCGTCGGGGTCGAACGAGAGCGGGCGGGCCATGGGCGTTCGGGAACGGGCCGTCCAATCTAGGTCCGCCCCTCGAATGGTGCCCGCTACTCGTCCTCCGTCGCTGCGTGCGCGGCCTCCTCCGGGCGGTCTGCCCGGAGCCCATCCAGGAGCAAGTCGCGGGCGGCCTCCGTGGTCTCTACTTCCAGCAGCGCTTCCACGGTCGCCTCGGAGGAGCGGGAGGAAGGCGTGGGCCCCGTCGCGCCGGCGGTAGCGGTCCAGCGCCGCGATGTAGAGCCCGAGCTTGTCGCCCCACGAGGCGCCGGGAGGGCAAACGCCCACGAACGTCATCGGCTCCTCCACGTCCACGTGGCCGTGGAAGAACACGACGCCGGGCATGATCTCCGGGGCGTCCTCCGGGTGCGAGGCGAACACCTCGTGCGCGAGGGTCTCGGCGCGGCCGGGGTGGTCCGGGAAGCCTCCGTAGAGGAGCTGGCGGAGCATGGCTTCGGGGCCGGCGGGGACGAGGTCCAGCGCGACGTGCTGCTCGGGCAACTGCAAATCGTCCTCGCCGACGCCGTCGGTGGCGCTGGAGACGAGGGCGGCCACCTCGGACTCGGAGAGGTAGAGCGTGAGCACGTCCAGCTCGGGGAAGCGGCGGACGAGCACGCGCGGGAGCCGGTCCAGCGCGGGGCGCCAGGCGACGGTGCCGCGGCGGACGCTCAGGAGCCCGAGCACGTCGCCGTCGCGGGCCACGTCGTCCAGGGTGCGGACGGCCTCGCGCCAGTCCGAGACGGCGTGGATCTCCGCTTCCAGCGTGGGCCGAGTCTGCCCCAACCGGTCCTCCACGGCCTCGCGGTCCGTTTCCACGGTCACCACCACGACGGAGAGCCCTTTCTGGGACGCGAGGACGGCCATCGCGCGGAGGGCTCGTGCGAAGCCCGGCTCGCGCCAGACCAGGGGCGGGAGGAGCAGCACGAGGCGGGTCGCCGCGGCGAGCGGACGCGCCAGCCGGGCGACGACGACCATCGCGCGGGAGGTCTCCAGCATGGAGTCCAGGATGCCGCCGAAGATGCGGTCGCCGGTGGAGCGGGCGCCGGTCCAGCCGGCCACGACCTCCGAGGCGCGAAGCTCGCGGAGGGCGCGGAGGATGCCCACGGCCGGGTTGTCGTCGATGCGGACCGTAGGCGAAACGGGAACGTCGGCGGCGGTGGCGTGGAGGACGGCGCGCTGCATGAGGCCCTCGGCCTGCGCCACGTTCGCGGCCTCGTCGTGCCCGCCTCGCGCGATAGAGAGCGGGTAGACGGGCTCCTCGCTCTCGGGGCTGCGCACGAGCAGCGCCAGCTCCATAAGCTCCTCGGCGGTCTCGGGGTTGGCCAGCGGTACCACGATCCGCTCCGGTGCGCTGGCGGGCTCGTAGGGCTTCTCCTCCTCGGCCAGCGCCAGCTTTGTCCCGAACAGCCGCACGAGCGTGGGCCCGAGCAGGCACGTCAGCACGATGACCACGACGACGGCGTTGACGGCGGTCTGCGAGAACAGCCCGATCTCGAAGCCGATGAGCGTCACCGCCAGTGTGGCGGCGGCCTGCGGCATGGTCAGCCCGGCCACGGTCCCGGACTCCTCGCGCGTGAACCCGAAGAGGGGGCCGGAGAGGAGCGCCGCGCCGCCCTTCCCCACCACGACGAGCGCGGTGAAGCCCAGCGCGAGGCCCCAGACCTCCAGCGAGGCCAGCACGCTCACGTCCACCAAGAGGCCAACGGAGACGAGGAAGAACGGGATGAGGATGGCGTCGCCCACGAAGCGGAGCCGCGTCATCAGCGGGCTCTTCTTCGGCACGAGGCGGTTGAGCGCGATCCCGGCCACGAACGCGCCGATGATGGGCGCCAGCCCGACGAGGCTGGCGAGCCACGCGCTCAGGAACACGGCCGCGAGCAGGAACGCGAAGGCCTGGTCGTCCTCGCGGCGGACCCGCTGGAAGAACGCCCGCGCGATCCGCGGCATCAGCCACAGCACGAACGCGGCCCAGAGCGCGGTGAGCCCGGCGAACCGGAGCCAGAACATCGGCCCGGCGTCGCCGCTCTGGAGGCCTTGCACCACGGCGAGCACGAGCAGCGAGGCGAGGTCCGTCACGAGCGTCGCGCCGGTCGCGATGACGAGCGCGGTGTTCTTCGCGATGCCGAGGCGGCCCGCCAGCGGGAGCGCGAGAAGGGTGTGGCTGCCCACGATGCTGCCCAGCAGCGCCGAGGC
>LWDU01000074.1_pt1 | contig 30179 bp, 42 predicted proteins | sample 727161 | NCBI WGS metagenome assembly LWDU01 (sample SAMN04566230, study PRJNA314399) | hydrothermal vent metagenome | isolation source: deep sea hydrothermal plume seawater | place: Mexico: Gulf of California, Guaymas Basin | collected 2004-07-11
TTAAATGATTTCATGTTATCCCTTTTAAATGTGCTTTTAAATCACCTTGAGGAATACTATTCATTATCCAAGTATGCAAAGTCTTTTGCCATTGTGATTCTTTCTTAATTGGTTTACCTCTATCCTTAAGAGTAATATAAGTAAAGTCTTTAACTACCTCACTATTTTTCTTATTAGATATTTTAGAAGTATTATCAGCTCCTGTAGGTTTAAAATAAACAGTATTTATTTTATTATTTAATATGACATGTATCTCACCATTCAATGGTAATTTTTTAGAGTAACCATTTACATATTGAAATACTGTATTAGCAGCACCTTTATGTGTGGTTAACATAATGTCATCTGGCACTACACGGCCTCTTGATTTATCTTTATTTTGTTCAATTGCAATTTCATAATCAGTTAATACCCAAACCAAATGGATATTTGCCGGATTATAACCTGCGTTTAATAGTCTAGGGAGGAATTGCTTAATATCACCTAAGTCTTTAGCTGTAATATCAAACATAATATTAGGTAAGGTCTCTTTATTCTCAATTTGACTTAACATTACATCAAGAGTTTTATCCTTAATGCCTAATTTCTTAATAAAGATATGAAGCTTAAATACATCATCAGATTTTGTTAAGTCAAGACCTTTAATTTCAGGATATTTATTTTGGAGTTTTGATATTTTCTGAAATGTTTTCTTCCATTCATCTACATCTCTAACCTTAAATAACTCCTTTTGCATAAAGTTATCAGCGGCAAAACCTTTACCCGAGCCAGCACCACCGGCTAAAAATACAATTTGGCCGTATTTCTTACCATTCGATAAGGTGATAAGTTTTTCAGCTAAAAGATGACGTTTAAATCCAAACATTTAATTCCTTATATTTGTAAATATATAGTCTTATTTATAAACTTTTGATTATGTCATCAAGGTCTTTAATATCACTCCATTTTTTAAGCTTACGTAGTTTGGCTGGCACTCTCCTCATTATTCTTTCCTCATCAAGCATACCCTGATGCGCTAAAATAACCAACATTGCAATAACATCTCCTATTTCCTTTTCAAGATTTTTTAAATTATCCTTTTCAGGCCCAAACCGAAGTATCTTTGATACCTCTTGTTGCACCTCAGCACATTCTTCAGCCAGTATTATCAGTGCTTCGTTGTTCACTTTTATCACCTATAATATAATCACCTGCTTTTACTGCATCATCTAATACTAATTTAAGAATTTCACCAACCATTTTATTAAATTTTGGCTCACCATGAGGGTCTTCATCTACCCAGTCTTCAACATTATAATCAAAGTCAATAGACTCAGTACTTTCATTTAATTTAATGGCTTCATACTTATATACAACTCCATGATATAACCCACCCTCTAATTTAATGTACCAATGTTCTTGATCAATATCTTTTTCAACAAAGGACCATTTATTATATAATTTTTCTCGTGTCATGCTTGGCATCTTTTGCTGTTTGGTCGTCGTTTACATCTATAAGATCCATGACTTAATGTCTTTTTACTAATACAATTACCATTATGGTCCTTACGTCTTTTTACATATTTAACTGCTGATTTACTCATTTTATCTCCTTTAAAATTTCATTTTGTTTAATAATAATCTAATAATCTATATTTTTCTACACAAGCAGGACAAACCTTACAAGGTATTTTTGATTGGCCATAACAACTTATTGTTTTTGGTAAAAGGTCAACTATATTAAATGTTGTATACATATCAATAATTTCCTTTTTTGTGTTAAAAGTAATTGGGAAGTGTGTTATATATGTATGGCCATTATTTGCTGTATAATTTTTAGTGTATTTAAAAGTTTTTTCACGAACTCTTATTTTAGCTACTTCCCTTGGATAAAATTCTTCACAATAATTAAGCTCTGATTTAGTTAATGTTGTTAATACTCTTCCGTGTAGAATATGTCGTATATCATATAACCTAAGAAAAGGAGCTCTATTATCTTTATCCGCCTGACCTCTAAACTCATACTTTGATTGATCCCATGTATTATCATATGCATGATGTTCTTGCCAATTTATATTTGGAAATTTATCTTTAATATAATTAATAACATTAGTAGCAGTTGATAATTGATCTGGGTGTCGATAACCAGTTATAAGATGTAAATCGATGTTAATATTTTCCTCATTAAAATACTTTGCAGTTAAATATAATAATAAAGTAGAATCAATTCCACCTGAAACTGTTACAGCAATTGAATCTATATCAGTTGCAATATTTAGTCCATTAATATTAATCATTTTCTTCCCATTTCAAATACATTTCTTACATTAGCATATTTTTGTCTAATATCTTCTTTTGATTTACCTAATATAATTCTTCCTACCCCATCATGAAATAATACACAATATTGTTTAAGTATCACTTTCTTTTAGAATTGCACCTAATTGTCTATACAATTTATTATATTTATGTTCCCATGTTAAAGCTACTTTCCTTTCATCATTAAACATGGCTTCAAAGTCAGGTTTCTTTTTAAATATATTATTAACTCTTTCTCTATATTTCGATTTAATTTTATTAATCATATTACCCCTCAAGTTTAAAAATAGTAGCAATTGCTTTAGCACATTCTCTGGCAACCTCAATATGTTCTTTCTGTGTTCCGTGTGATGATCTTAAATCAATGTAATGGATCCATGAACGAATAGTACCATTCATATACATCCTACTCATTGTGTTACCTTCTGGTAATACTACCCTTGCTTGTTCTTTAGCTATACCATTATTTATGGCGAAATCATAAGCCTCCAAAGCTGCCCTAATTACATTCTCTTGTTTAATTCTCCACATACCTGATAGTGTTTCATCAGTATTTTCTACTGAGTTCTGTCTATTAGTCTTATCCTGTAAACGCGCTTCACGTAACATAAATGCTAAATCATTAGTTGGATCTGCATATCTTTGAGAGAACTCTTGGAATGAAAATGATCTATGTCGTAAGATTTGTCTGGCAATATCTCGTGTAGTGTTAATTTCAATACAAGCACTTGCCATTTCAAGCGGTGACCAATGTTGATGTTTAACTAAATACCCAATAAGTTTAGTTGCCGTTTCAGTGTTATATTGATTTGCTGGATTACTTACCCTAGCACAATATGCTACTAGATCCATTACATCTTCTAAACCCTCCTTTTTAAATTCCCTAGAGGGTTGAGAATAACTAACTAACCTAGCGCTAGTAATTGTTCTTGAGTGGTCTATCTTAGGATTCTTTTTATATCCTTCTACTGTTTTACTTCCCATTATATTTTAAATCCTTCAAAGTTGTTAGTAGTACTAGTATTTTCACCAGTACCTAAATTTAATGATTGAGCTGAATCCTCAACATCATATAGCCTCATCTTAGGCCTATCAATACCTACAACAAATTTCTTTGTCTTACCTGTAGGATCATTATATCTATTTTTTAATTGCTTCACCATCATTTGATTTAAATTCTCTAACTCTTCAGTAGAGATTAAAGCAAACATTAGATCTGCTGTGGCAGGTAAACCAAATGACTCACTTGTATCTTCAAGTCCTACATCTGAATTACCATAACCACTTCTTGTGGTCTGTGTTGCTGATAGAATTGGTACATTATTCTCAATAGCTAAGCCTCTTAACTCTTCAGCAATTGCCTTAACATATTGATACGATCCACCAGCTCCATCAGCTTTCATTCTACTTGATGAGCAAATGTTTAAATAATCTATACAGATTAAATCTGGTCTAAATTCTTTCTTTAACTTAAGCTCATTGAGTAATGCCCTAAAATGACTTGCATTAGCAGCACCGGTAGGATATTCTTTAATGATTAACTTACCAATACCACCATCTGTTATCTTATGTAATTTCTTATCGAACATATCTTTACTTAAACTTTCAAGTTGATCAATAGGAACATTCATTAGATTAGCATCAATTCTTTCTGCAACTCTTTCCTCACTCATCTCCATAGATATGTATAAAACATTTTTCATTTGAGTAAGAGCACCGGCAGCGACATGACACATAAAGAGAGATTTACCTACACCAGTACCAGCCAAAGCAATATTCAAACTCTTATTGACAAGACCTCCTTTGGTGATTTTATTAAACATTTCCAAATCGAATGGTAAATGTTCTTCCTCTCTATGGTAGAATTCATATCTATCATCTGAGTTATCAATATAATCATGGCCAATATTAGTATCAAATGATACAGATAATGCCTTAGATAATAACTCAGGTAAAGCATTCTTTTGAAGTGTATCATGTTTACCATCAATGATATTGATAGACTCCATAATAGCTAAATAAATAGATCTATCCTGACACCATCTTTCTGTTTGATGTACCAACCAATCCTTATTAGTATCCTCCAAAGGTTTATCTAAAACTCCCAGAATAGAAAATACTTCGGCCACTTCATCTTGCCTAATATCTTTATTCTTTTGAAGTTCAATATTTAATGCTTCTATATTTGGTAACTTCTCATAAGTATTAACAAAGGATATAATCTCATTGAAAATAGTTTTATGAGGTGAATCAAAATACTTTGGCTTAAGATGTGGTATAGTAGTCCTGGTATAATCCTCATCTTGGATTAAATGTTTAAGTATTAATGTTTCTAAATTCATTCAGAGATGTCACCTTTAATCATTGCTGCGTGGCCAATTTCATACTTATTCTTTAAGAAGTCTTTAAATTTTTGATTACTAAGAATAGGTTCCCAGAACTCACCATTAAGAGCTTTAGCCCTAAGCTTATCTTCAGATACTTCACCTGTATTCACATCTACCTTTGAATACCAACCCATAGTAGGTTTGACAACAAACCCACCTTCAAGTGCAGCATCTAATAAACCAGTGTATCTATCAATACCACCTTCCCAAGTAACTGAAATAGGAATCTTACTTTTCTCTTTAACAAATCTACTCTTTTCAATATTAACAATGAAGTTATAACCTTTAATGTCCTTACCTTCTTTCTCTTGTTGTCTACCAATGATCCAAATGTTATCAGCCGAGTAGTAAATTCCTGTACCACCAGAAACAACAGCTCTAGAGAACATCTCCATTGTTTGATATGTATGGTTAACTGCAAGCATTGGAATATCTCTCATTGAAAGATATGGCGTGCACATTCTGAATAGACCTTTAAGGGCTTTAGCACGAGACATATCAGCAACACTCTTCTCATTCTTAGCATCTTCTAATTCTTTTTTGGATGCAAGATTACCAATAGAGTCAATAACAATAATAACTTTATCTTCCTTTTCAATTGCTTCTAACTGGTTAACCACATCAAACTTTAGCTCTTCAACATCAGTAATTGGTGTATGTAATACTCTACTAGTATCAATGCCAAAACTTTCAAAGTAACTTTGTGGGGAACCAAATTCTGAATCATAGAATAACATAATAGCATCTTCATGCTTCTTAAGATATGCCGCGGCCATTAATAATCCAAATGAAGTCTTAAAATGCTTCGATGGTCCCGCCAGTACAGTTAAGCCTGAGGTTAAACCGCCATCAGGATCACCAGACAATGCTACATTAATCATAGGGACTTCCGTAGGTACCATATCCTGATTAGTAAATAGTTTAGACTTATTTAGAATTGCTGATTCTTTAATTCTACTATTCTTTTTGAGTTTATCCATTATTCCCATATTATTTGTTCTCCTTTATCATGTATTTCATTGCGCCATTAAAACACTTATCGTATCCTTCCTGATACGCTTTATCAGTCAATGCTTTAGCATCACCATTTAATAGAAACTTAATTCTGTCTATAATACTCATAGTTTCTCCTTTACAAACATGCCTTCAGGAGTTAAATATCCTTTCCGATCTTTAATTTCTTCATATGCTTGATTAATACAATCATCCATGCTTACGCCATAGGTTAAACAAACCCCACGTAGTGTTACATAGATATCACCAATTGCATCCATAACTTCATATTTATCATTCTTATTTAATGCATCAAATAACTCTGTTAACTCTTCAAGAGTTTTAATTGCTTGACTAAGAGGTTTGCCGTTTTCAGTAATGCCTCTATCTTCAAACCACCTATCGATATGTATGTCTTTATTACTCATTTTTTATTTCCTATTTAATTCAACATAGTATATATTATAACATACTTTGGTGCAAAAGTAAACCCTAATAGTGAACTTTTTGTTCTTTTTCTCTATCATCTAATTCATACAGAGATCTATATTTATTATTGGCTTTGATTGTTTCAGCCAATACGGTAAATTTATTATTTGAAAAATCTAATAAAGCAGTTGTATCTTTAGGGAAACAAGCTCCACCATAGCCTCTACGACCATCCGGGCCAGGTACTTGCATATGTGAATATGTAATCCTTGGATCAGCTCCAAGTGCTTGAGTAATATTATTAAAGCTTACATTATGGGTTTTACACATATCATAGAATTGATTAAAGAATAATACTTTAGTAGCCAAGAAAGAATTCATACCATACTTAACAAAGCTTGCCTCCTTAGGTGTCATATGGAATTTAGGGGCAGGTTTGCATATAGAATTATTTAGATAATATTTTTCAAGTTGTTTTGTATCTTCAATATCACCACCAAATACATGATGAGTTGCATATTCAAAATCATGTTTAGCATTAGCCTCAGTTAAGAACTCAGGATTATATACAAAATTATCATGAGATTTATATAGCTCATCTACAATCTCAGGTGTAACTGTTGATTTAAGAACAGTAATAGTTTTGTATTTACCTTTAATTTCGCCCATGACCTTCTTAACGATTGATGCATCGATTGACCCATCGATACACATAGGTGTAGGCACACAAATGAAAGTCACTGCAGGCTCAGCGTCTATGACGTCCTGAGTATTAGTATTCATAAGTGGGTCCGAAATAATGATTTCATTATCATCTGTAGTAAACCCATAACCTGCTGCTTTACCAACAAATCCATATCCAATTATTCCAACTTTTATTTTATTCATATAACATATCCTCTTTCTCTAATACGAGCCTTCCAGCCACCACCTTTTACTTGTTCTTCTAATTGGAGTTTAATCCAAGACTTAAGTTTATTATCAGTTAAACCAATTAAAATTACCTTTATATCTTCTTCATTTAAATTATTTAGTTGCATTTTATTCTCCTATAAACTATTGTGCATAACATATTCTATGGCCCTTGCGGCTTCTTTATCTAATGGTCTATTTTTATACCAATTACCTGTATCCATGTCTAGACCTTTACATAAATTTACAACTTCATTTATTGAAATTGGGTAATTTCTTTTTGTTGCTGAATAAGCAATTGAGATCATAATCTGGTACATCTTATGATACCAACCAGTACCAGAAATTGTGTTATAATCCTTAATCATTTTCTTAGAAACAAATGGACAATCCTTATAGTTATTCCATGATATAGTAGTATTAGTTAATCTTGATTTCCTCTCACTTATTATAGCATTTCTAATTGCTTCTGGTAAGTTATCAAATAAACCTTTTGGCTTTTCTATATATGAATGCTTATTCATTAGATCAAATGGATTAATATGTTCACCTTCATTTGTAAAGATAAAATTATTAGCACCTTTATATAAAGCTGGAATATAATACATCCTACTCATGTCTTTAGTTTGAATATCTCCAATTTCACCTAACTCAGTATTTAGTGCAAACCAAAAATGACTAATATTATTAGACATTACTTCATTAGTTAGAGGAAATACTAATCTAAATTTTGGATGTTCTTTAGTAGATGAAGCTGTTGAGTAACACACAAAATAATACTTACCATATTTTTCTTTTAATTCTGATTTAAGATCACCTTCAAACTTATGTTCATCTACATCTACTGCGGCCCAACCTTCCCACGCCACTACATTTAAATTAGCTCTTGTAGTTTCATTTTTATATGAGGCAGGAGATATTAGTTGAGCATCTGTCTTTGATTCTTTTGGCTCTTTAGCCAAATTATATAATAGGTTTTCTAACTCATCGAAAGTATCAAATGCTACTATTTTATTAATCTTATTATCGTATAGAGATTTAAATAAGGTTAGTTGGTAATTCATTAATATAATCCTCTAAATGATAATTTTGAGTCCATCCTAATTCTTCTATCTTATCTGTCATAACAGGTCCTGCCATTCTATTTCCAGGTCTTTCAGGTAAGTATTGAATTGTAGAAACATGAGCTTTAATAGCAAATAATTCTGCCAGTTCATTGATACTATAACTGGTTGCCGAACCTATACCATAACCATCACCGTGTCCTTTTTCACCAATTAGTAATAGACCATTGATAGTATCATTGACATGGGTAAAGTTTCTTCTTTGTGTGCCAGGTAATACAACAGTAAACTTATCTCTATTCTTAAGCTTATCTTTAAATAAAGCAACCAATGTTGCATACTTACCTGAGCTAATTTCTCTATTGCCATAAACATTATAGAAGTAAGTAATTGCATAATCAATACCAAACCACTCACCATAATTCTTAACCAATTGAGTATTAGTAGACTTAGCCCAAGCATAAGGGCTTTGATTCTTACCTATACCATTATCAGCAAACTTTGTAGATGAACCGGCATAAATTAGTTTCGCTCCAGTCTTCCTAACATATTCTAATACAGCAAAGGTCCCGTCTTTATTATATTCCCAAACCTTTTGAATATCATCAAAGCTTTGTTCTACCCTAGAGTATTCACCAAGGTGATAGATAATATCTGGTGTTACATAACCAAAAGTAGATTTTTCAATGTCTTTAGTATTACCTCTTATATAAATTACTTTATCGACATGATTATCTTCTGAGCCGGTGAAGTAATTATCTAAGCTCCATACTTCATTATGCTTTACTAATTCCTCACATAAATTACTACCGATAAAGCCAGCCCCGCCAGTGACTAAAATCTTTTTACCCTTCATCATCAATCCACCTAAGTAATGAATTTTCAGTACTATCTACTCGTGGGAACCAAGTATATTTAGACTTCTTAGTAATGTGAGGTTGTCCAATTAACTTTGCAAACTCAGCAATGTCTTCATCATTCCTAAATCTAACTCTCATCATATGATATGCTTCATCATTTTCTTGGACATACTCTGGCATATCTTCCCAGCCATTCCACTTGTTTCTTTCTTCTTCCTGTTCAGTAATTACAAATATGTTATCACTCATTTTTCTGCCTCCGCTGTTATCATTTTTAATCCATAAGTATTAATTCCATACTTAGGTATATAGTCATCTTTATATTCTAATGGTTGCTTAAATACTCTGTAATTAACTAAGTGATGACATCTACCCCATCTTATAATTACCTCAACCACATCTGGATGTTGAGCCTTAAGCGACTCTGCAAATTCTCTACGATTATCAGAGCTTTGCCCATCCTTCACTTCATAAACTTCTTCCGTATTACCACCTTTCATAGAGTGAGTTGCTGCCTTACCACACAAGTAAGCATTAAATAGAATAGTTCTATATCCAGACTTAAGTACACGTAAACTTAAATCTGTATCTTCATTATACTTACCACGCCATCTATGTTCAACAGAATTGTTAATAAGAATGCATGAATAAATTCTTGTGTTAAGATAGAATGGAGCTTTCTTTTGAGACCTAGGAGCAAAGAATGCATAGTTCATACCTGACATTCCAATGTCCTTATATCTATCTGTAAAGATTTCACATAATCTAAATGTGGATCCCGATGTAACTCTTACCTTTAAATTTCTATTTAGTCTATAAAAATGTCTAATGTTATCATCTAAAATCCAATGCTTCTTATGACCTTCTGCAATTGAATGTTTCCAAACCCAATTACGTACTGGAATAGAACCACCAAGTCTACCATCCACATCAGGAAAAGCCAGGTCAGGATCTTCTCTAAAACCTTCAGGTAATATTAGAATCTTAGCTGGATCAATCACAGCAGCATAGTCATCATATTCTGATTTTTCAATTACAATTCTATAAGGCACGCCAATCTCTTCTAGAGTCTTGGATGTCATTCGGGTGTTTGCTCTACCCTTAGAGATAATGTATACGGGATATTTTGGATTCATATTCTTTTTTCCTTTTTTATATATTATATTATATCATATTTAGTATCAAAAGTAAACCCCTTTTTTAAAAAAAATTATCAAGGGATATTGTTTTTTCTATTTCCCACCCAATTGAGGTAAGAATAGGTTTAATAACAGATACAAATGTCTTTTCAAATTGAGTATTGTAATCAACATAGCTATTTAGATTTAACTCTCTTGGGAGATAGTCTATAAATGATATTACATTACTCTTAATTGGATTAGGCATTTTAAGATAAGTAAACTTAACTTTATCTCCACTTTCAATCATATTATATTTCTTATTTAGTCTTTTTTCTTTTATAACATTATTATGTACTAAAGAACCTCTTACGTGAATTGGAGTTCCTTTAGTGTATATAGTCCTTTTATCTGCCCACTTATCTAATTCGTGGATGCCTCTTGGGAATGATACCTCTTCTGCTAATGAACCATTAAATAAAGTTTTGAATTGAGCTATCTCTGATTGAACTGTCGCCTCATCCTTAGTAATGATTGTAGTAAACATATCCCTTAAGGCTTGCCTGCATATCGCCGGAGTCGATGATTTGATTGCTTCAATGCCCATAATCTTAAGTTTAGGCTTAGTATATCTAACTCCCTCATTGTCATGTACATTTAGTATGTACCGTTTCTTAGCTGTCCAGATACCTCGGTCAGCAATAACCTCTCTACCCATGACCATTTTATTAGACCTACCGCCAAGTCTATTAAATAAATCAGCATAAGCATCAATAAGAACATCTTCCAGTTTTCCAGAACAAACTTTATCAAGAAAATCAATAGGCTTAACAGGCTTAAGCTTATCAACAAGAGGACCCAAGTTGACATATACACTATCAGTGTCAATAGCAATAACATAATCACGGTTTCCATTATCATTTCCCATTAGTTTATTTAGATATTCATTAAGATGTTTTTCGGCCCACTTAATAGTTGCTTGGCCTGATAGTGTAATACCTTCCGCAATACGCATATCAAAATATCTAAACCATTTATTACCCATTGCTCCATACAAAGAGTTAAGTAGAATTTTAATTGCCATTTGTTTATTCTTGGCAATTGCTATTCGTTTTTCAATAGCATATTTTTGAGTTTTACTACCATCAATGAGTTGTTCCATCTCTTGTTGGGCCTTAAGCATTTCATCTTTAACTCCTACCCGTTCGGCATATAACTCTTCAACAATCCTAGGTAATACCCCAGTTTTAGTTGTATCAAATCTAACACCATTGGCTGCCATGGCAGTATTTGGTACTTTATTAGTCATAGTTCCGGCTAAAATATTATCTGGAGTTACGCCTGGTTCAGTATCATGTAGTATAGTTTCTGGGCTCATATTATATTGCATAATAAGAGATGGATATAGAGAGTTTAAGTCAAATGATACAACCCAATCATGCATTCCCACCATAGGATCTTTTACATAACCACCAGGATAATCACCTTTGTACGATTCATTGTTTTGAGGTATAGTAATATGTTGTTCAGATAAGTCTCTGTAAATAATTGAGTCCCAAATAGCAACAGTACCTAATACCTCCTCATAGTTAACACCACCTTTATAAGCCATAGTCATTGCAAGAACAATAAGGCCCATTTTATCCTCAAGCCTATCTACAATTTCAACGTCTTTAATGTTGTAGTCAATAAACTTTTGATAGTTGTTATGGTATAACTCATTTAAGTCACCAAATTCTTCATATGATAACTTTCGTTCACCAAGCTCAACATGAGCAATATGATCTAACTTATAAGATTCCTGAGTAGTATATGTGAATTTTTTATATAGTTCAATATAGTCCAACACAGCAATACCTTTTAAGTTAAATGTTTGCCTCTTTTTACCAAATGTTTCTATTTCCCTAAGCGAAATATCACCCCAAGGAGATAACTTTTTCATTACATCACTGCCACATATAGTTTTAATTCTATTAACTAGGTATGGTATATCAAAGAATCTTACATTCCACCCAGTAATAATATCTACTGAACTCATATGTAATGTATATCTTATAAGTAATTCCTTTTCATCATTACATTTGATATACTTGACTTGGTTGGTAGTCATATAAGATTTTTCTACATCATAATCACCACATCCAAAGACATAGTAAATATCATCAATGTTATTCTTACAAGTAATAGCAGTAACTTCCTGATCGGCAATATCCGGATGAGGAAACCCATCTTCAAATTTCGTTTCAATATCTATTGAAGTAATATTAATATGCTTTGGTTCCCATTTGATCTTACCAGGAAATTCCTGATAGAGATACTGAGCTACATAGTTAGTATTACCAAAGATTTTAAATTTGTCTACATCAGAATATTGTTTAACGAAGTCAGTTGCTTCTTTCATTGCCCCAAATGTTATTGGTTCAACATTGACATCATCCAATGACTTCCATTTTGACTTAGGATCTTTTGAGGATACATAGAGAGTTGGCTTGAATGGAATTGTGCGTTGCACACGCTTCCCATTTTCATAACCAAGGTATCTAATGTTTTTGCCAAATCGATAGGCATTCGTATATATTTTATCAATCATATGTTAATATTATAACATATTCTTGACCAAAAGTAAACCCCAATTACGTAATTATTTTTTGTAGTGGTGTTTCAATTGAAGGAGCATCTCCAATCATGGATTTATATTTATCAATTAAACCAGGTTCTGGTTGTACAATAAACATAATATGTTCTACCTTAATATATAATTTCTCAATTGCACAATAACTCATATAAGGAGCAAAGGAAATTTTACCTTCCCCTGTTGGAATTAGTTGAACGGGATCTGTAACAGTAATTAAAGTTGTAGTATCATTTTGAATTTTGCAAAGGATTTCTTCGCCAGTTGTTAGTCTTACGAGTTGTATCATAATTTCTCCATTATATAATATAATGGCCATTAAGAGTATTAATGACCAGTAAAGTTGTTATTTAACCTAAAAGAAGTTCTTTGGCTCTTTCGCCAAATTCCCCAAGGTTAATAGTTTGAGGTTTATCTTCCTCTGGGATTTCATTTTCAAGACCAATTAATAATAATCCATTCACAATATCAGCACCTACCACTTTGATAGTTTCAGCTAATGTAAATGATCTACTAAAGTCTCTAGTTGAAATGCCTTTATGAACATATTCATCATTACGATTATTTTCATATTCTTTATGTTTACCAGAAACAGTCAATATACCTTTTTCTAAAATCAAATCAATTTCATCTGATTTAAATCCAGCCACTGCGATTTCAATTAGATAATGATTATCATCTTTCCTCACCACATTATATGGTGGGTATGATTGTTTTTGTTGAGGGTTATTTAATGAATTGAATAATTCATCAAATCCAAAGAATAGATCTCTTTGAAATGTTGTCATATTTTTCTCCTGTTAAGCGAGTTTTAATTATAGAGCCACTCTTGTGACTCCTCCATATGTAAGCCCGAAGCACTTACAAATCTATTTATATAATTTATTTCACACCAATATTATATTTTGGGCATAATTCCCAATTATTTTTATCTTTATGTGAGATTATTTTAATTTGATTTAAAGGGGCAGTATCACCAATGGTCAATACAGTTTCTAATAAACCCCAATCAGACATAAGTTGTACTATTGTATTTCTTCTGCCTAAGTCATTCTCAGTTAGGTTAGATGGCTTTCCATCCAACAAAAATAATTCTTTAAAATGTGTTATAAAATATCTACCTTGCTTATGTAATATATGACAAGATTGATATAGCTTTGAGTCTCTTTTAGATGCTACACCCATCCGAGTTAATGTTTCTCTGATTTTTAAAAAATCATCTGGTTCTCCTAAGATAACCTCTAACATCATATCAGGGTTCCAATTTACTAGTTCATCATTTTGTTCCACCATGATCTATTCTTTCCTTAATTAGCTTCAATTCATTTTTAGTTAGAAGCGAAAGAACATCTCTGGCCTTTTCATTAGAATATCCATAATACTTTTTGATAGATTTAATATCGTCAGACTCTGATGCCTTATTCCACTTCGAGAAACGTTTGCGCTTCCTAACAATATTTATAAGAAAGTTATACTGGGGCCCATTGTCAAGATGGTGACTTATATTCATCTCATTTGCTTGTAAGACAGTATCAGGGAAATAAGATAAGCCTCTATTGATCATAAAAGCAGGATAGTCTTTTTCATTTTCCAAGATATATTTCTTGGAATTATTAATCGAATTTAAGTAGTCGAATGGATTTTTACTCATGTTATTGACCTAATGATTGATTGAAATCTAATAACATCAAGAGCAATATCTGTTCTTGGGTCATGCAAATTTAATGTCTCCTCGTCGATGCCTTCAGGTATGAATATAGTACTCACATCATAACCCCAAGTTAATCCATCAATTAATGATCTCATATCTCTAACCTTCCACCAAGGGTATGGTTCAACAATATTAAGTTGTTTACATAATGCTGTAATAATCATAGGATCAAATGTATTACCTCTAGTATATACATAAGCATTATTAGGATATTCAGCCAAGAATAAATGATTAAGATCTTTAAGTTCATGGTCTGAGGCTAATGGTTTAAGATTTGCCTCAACAATTTCATCACCTAAAGATTGCCACCATTCAAGAGTACTAGGATTAATAATTCTATTATAGTTCTTTACTTGGTCTGCGACATCAAATTTCATAAACTTAGCATCAGTTATGATTTCATTTAATGTGTACGGATTATCCTTAAATCTATTAGTATCAAATGCATAACAAGCAACTGATAGTACTGGAAGAGTTTGTACATTAGTTCCTAATGTTTCAAAATCAAAAATAAAAGAATCATTCATTATTTAAATTGTCCTTGTGCCATAATTTCTGTAAGACATGCCACTGTGTTTAGTTCATGATCAGCAACAAATGCATCTTTATAAGAATAGTCAGCCAAAGTCATAACCAATTGAGGTATATAATTTGGATCTATATAATCTAACATATTATCATAAATCATTCTAAATAGTTTGGCACTTTCCATATCAATATTATCGGTTACCCATTTACGCATACCTTTAAAGTTTTTATTTTTAAGATCTGCCATTAGTGCTTTAATGGATGTTTCAGATAATGTAACAAGAATACCTGAGTCAATGGTACCAGATATGCCATATCGTTGGCACTCATTAATAACTCTTCTCCAATCAGGAATGTATTTCATTATCAATTCGGCTAACACGGCAGGCTCGGCGATTACTTGTTCCTTAGTAAGGATATATTGTAACCTTTCCATAAACTGACCAGCAAGGGTTGCTTTGGAACCTACATTAAATTCATAAACAGAACATCGAGAATGTAATGGTTCGATAATCCTATTCTTGAAGTTACAGGTTAGAATAAACCTGCAATTATTACTAAACTCTTCAATGAATCCACGAAGAGCTGGTTGAGTAGACTGGGGGTTTAGATAGTCAGCTTCATCCAATATAACTACTTTGTATCCTCCCAGAAGTGAAACAGTCGAAGCGAACTGTTTGATTTTACCACGGAGTGTATCAATATTGCCATCCTCAGAACCATTAATAATAATATGGTCGAGTTCCAATTCATTACAAAGCGCTCTGGCCACAGTAGTTTTACCTACGCCTGCGGTACCTGTGAACATCATATTTGGAAGCTCGCCACCTTTGATTATTTCTTTAAATGTATTCTTTAACGAATTATCTAAAATACATTCATTAATGGTGGCAGGTCTATATTTCTCGACCCAAAGGAAGTCTTTTCTCATTCATATCTCCATAGTAAATTTTAAAATTAGGGGGAGTATTCACACACACTACTCCCGGAGTGCTAAAAGGCGGAGGTTATAACTTTTGCCCGTGCTTGTAATACTATTATAACATATTTCTGGTCAAATGTAAACCATTATTTTGTTAAATCTTCATAAAGTTCTTCAACATCATTGTTATTTGCTTGAACTTCTGCCATGTTTGACTTATATAAAATAGAAGCTACCTTTTTAAGTACCTTTTTATCTAATGTATATTTTTCAGCCAAGGCATTAATTGTTTCTTTGATGAATTCCTTTTCAGAATTAATTCTAATCATTGAATCCAATACAGTTTGCATGACACTTTTAATATCTTTTAAATCACTTTCCAACATAATATAATTCCTATTTTTAAATTTGGTGCCCCGGAAAGGAGTTGAACCTTTAACCTACGCCTTAGAAGGGCGTTGCTCTATCCGATTGAGCTACCGAGACTTGGTGCCCCTTGTTAGACTTGAACTAACGACCTACCGATTATGAGTCGGACGCTCTGACCAACTGAGCTAAAGGGGCATTGTTATTACTCAGTAGTCGCTTCATCCTCAGTCGCTTCATCCTCGGCTGGTTTATTAGCTTCTAAGAATGCTGCCAATCGATTACGAACAGTACCAACATCGCTTAATTCAGAACCTTCAAAGGCGCCTCGTTTAGTTACAATGTCAATAATTTGTACACACGCTGCAATATCTTGCATGCCAATACCTGGCACCTCTTGTGTTGCATCTTCTACTTGGTTTTCTTCACTCATTTTATACTCCGTATTTTGAATTTTTATCTAAGGCAATCCAGTAATTGGTATCACCTGCTTTAACCGCCGAGATCATTTTAGACGAAATGTCAAAAACATATTCCCCGGCCTCTTTAAATTTGAAACTATTCACATTGAATATGAAATCAAATTGTTCTGTTGTTTTAATATTACAATTTGTAATATCTAAACTAAACTTATTTGAAGTTGGATCTGTTGTATCTGTAACAGTCAACTTAATTACACCATTATTATTATTTGCAATTACATGATCACCAGAAATAATACCTGATGCTTTACGAATGGCATTTAATTGATCATTAGTAATAGTGAATGTAACTTCGGATTCTGGCATTTGTAAATCCTTATCTGAAGTAACTAAATTCTCAATATCTGAAAAGAAGTATTGAATTGATGAACCACTATCAGATATTGTTACAAAGTTTTGATTATCAGAGAAAACTAAATTAGGATCATTAAATAATCCCACACAACTTAAAAATTGATTTAAGTCATATATACCAAACTTATAAGGAAAGTCCTCCGTGATGGTTGCCTTACCCATAATATTTTTTGAAATAGCCACTGACCGTAGCGTTTTAGATTCCACACCAAATGCAATATTACTATTGATGCCTGCGAAGCTTTTTAATACTTCAATTGTTTCATTACTTAGTTTCATTCACTAACTCCTTTTCATTATTTAAATCATGCTCATTTAATGCTAATAAGCTATAGTGCATAATCTTGACAAGATCAGATCTATTAGTACCTGCCTTCTTGCCATATCTTGCAGCATATTTTATAACATTGCCTAGACAAAAATCTAAGCCTTTTCCAGTCGCGGAAATAAGATCCATAGACTGAGTACCGTCATCACTACAATAGTGTTGATTGTAAGTTTTATTTATATAAATAATAAAATCATTTAAGATTTTATCCTCGTTATATTTGTAATTAATTTTTTCCATATATGTATATTATAACACATTTCCGGTCAAAAGTAAACCAAAAATGCGTTTATTTTTTAATTAAATTTTGTAATCAGCATAAGGAACTTCAAACTCAGTTGTTGAAGTATCATTTGGATATTCACCAACACCGGTCACGGTTGCATCAACCTTAGTGTAAAGATCAAGGAAGGCTTCTTTGGTATCTTCATCAAAGCGATTAATACATAATGAAACTGCCTTATCACGTTTCCCAAAAATTGAGAAGGTCTGAACAATGTGACATAGTCTACGGGTTGAAATAACTTCATCAACACCACCATCTTTAAATGTTTGTCTAATTGTATCAGCCCATCCAACTAATAGGTCCTTAAATTCTTCATCAATAGCTTCAAATTTTTCCATGTGCTTCATGATAATTTTCTTTTCAGTCACTGGGGCTGGGTAAGATTGTTCAACGGTAATAGTAAATCTTTCAAGGAATGCCTCATCAAGAATTGTTGCCGCGGTGAATCTACCATCATCAGAACCTTTACCTTTAGTATTGGCTGTGGCCAACACATTGAATCCAGTCTTAGGTGTGATTACTTCACCAGTCTTTTTAATTAGAACTGGTTTGCCTTCAAGGACACCTTGGAGACACATAATTTTATTTGTTCCTCTATCAATCTCATCGATTAATAAAATAGCCCCAGCTTCCATAGCTTTAATCACAGGTCCTTTTTGGAACACTGTTTCACCATTCAGTAGTCTAAAGCCACCAATTAAATCATCCTCATCCGTTTCAGGTGAGATTTGAACCCTAACATATTCTCTACCGGCCTTCGCACAGGCTTGTTCAACCATAAACGTTTTACCGTTACCAGATAATCCAGTAATAAATGTAGGGTAAAACATTTGAGATTTAACAATTTTAAATACATCAGAGAAGTTTCCCCATTGTACAAATGTTTTATCTTGTTCAGGTATATAAATTTCATCATTAGAAACTGATGAAACACCAATGTTTTCTACAACATTAGCTTTAGCTTTGAAAGGTGTTAATACACCAGACATATCATAAACACCTCTACGGACTTTAGGAAAACTTTGCATTTCTTTATAGATTCCTGTTTCGGCAACTCCAACTTCAGCAGCAGCTTCAATTACCTGATTAGGTAAAAATTCAGTATTGTCTGGGTATTTATTTTGTAATTGTTCTATTATTTTTTTATTCATTTTTAACTTCCTTTTTTATTGTTTATATGTATATTATAACATAACTAGCTCAAATATGTTAACTAAATGCGAACTAAATAGGGATACATTTTTATATCCCTTAATGGATACCTAAGCTGCAACAGCATCAGTAATTTTATTAACCAGTTGTTTAGAATTTTTAGCATTCTTATTGAATTTTCTAAACTCACGTTTAATATCTTTGATTCCGATGCCGGTACCTTTTTTATCCACAACTTCAAATTCGGTTGGTACCTTTTTACCACCAACCTTAACAATGAAATATTCATCATAACCACCAACATTTTTATAAGTAATTACACCTTCGGTGGTCCATTTTTTACGGGCAATTTCCTTTTTGCTATCCTTACCTACACCCCAACTATCAATATTAGTAACACTATATCCATTATTGAAATCATATTTACCGTCACAAAGGAAGAAGCCAAGGACCTTAGAATTTGTAAGCTTACCTAACAATTTAATTGTGTTGGATTGTATCTCATCACGGTCTTTACCTTCAATGAATTTATTTCCAAATTTAATTTTTAATCCATCTCTTTGAGTAAATGTTTCCGTGCGGTATTCATTGTTAACTCTAATTGAATCACCCATACCATCAGTCAAGATCATAACATTCATATTTTGAACTCCGGTCTCGGCTCTAAACTTATTAATGATTTTTTCTGAAGCAATAAGACTTTGTACAAGAGGTGTTCCACCCATACGATCATAATTTGACATGTGAGAATATCTAAGAGGTGAACTCCAATCTGAAGCTTCAGCAATAGCAAATATATTCATTAATGATTCATTAAAATCTTTTTTCTTAAGTCTAGATGAAATTATATTAACCAATTTAAGTGATGTTACATTTTCAATATCATTTTCACCAAGATTTACTTCCTTGTTGTTACCTCTAGTGGTGAATGAATAAGCCTCAAATGGAATGTTAACCTTTTTACAAAATAAAGCAATAGTAATTGTTTGTTTAATAACATCTTTAAGGATACCATTCATCGAACCAGAAAAATCAATTAACATAAACATACCGTGCGACTTGGCTTGAGCCAAACGATTGACACTTAAGAAAATATCTTCCGAGTATTGATATTGGTGAAGCTTATTAGTATTCAAAGAACCTTTTTTGGCTTCAGTAGACCTTGAGTATTCCCAAGCAGCTTTTTTACGTTCAAACTCTCTGGCCATAAGATTAACTGTTTTAGTAACACCAGAGTCCAACATCATTTTATATAGGCCAGGTAATTCTGGGTGAATATATGCACCGGCAATTTCTAATCTATCCTTTCTTAATTTATCATATGTTACGATTAGCTTATTAATCGTATCATCGGACATGCCTGAAGAATAAGTAGGTTGTCTACCATCTTCATCTTTTTCCAATAAATCACCTTCATTGTCTCTTTGGGCTTTATCTGTTAAGCTTTCCTCTGGGTCAATTTCATCTATTGGATCACCCTCATTTAATTCAGTGTCCGATCCACTTTCATCCATTTGATTAGACTCATTAGAGCTTTGTTGTGTTGTTTTTTCGTCATCATCTTGGTCTCCATTTTCATCTCCACCAATAGTGTTTTGAGGTTCTTGTTCCTCATCATCTTCATAATCTTCTTTATTGTTTAACCAATCATTAATCTCGGTACATACCTTAAGCACATCTTCCCAAGTTTCAACACCCATAGCTAAATCAACAAACATTTTTTCAGTAGGGTTAAATTCAACACCAACATATCCTCTACCTTTAGAATAAATATTTAATTTATCCATAAAATTGTATGTTGTAATATCTTTACCTTCAGTACCAAATAGGTTATCATCAAATAGAACTTTATAACCTTGTTTAAAAGCTCTCACAATGCCTGGGTAAGTTGATTGAATTTTCTTTTCAATTCGAATGTCTTCAATGATATTAATCATATCACGTGGGACACCTGGGATAACTTTTTCAGAGTCATGCCATCCATCGATTGGTGTATATAAGGCGTGACCAACTTCATGTCCTACGAGTAAGTCATAAACAGCTTTACCTTTATCTTTCCATAATGGTAATCTTAATACACGGCCCTCAACATCGAATGATGCAGTTGAAAAGTTACCATGTATAACATCTAAATTTTCTTTAGCTAATAATCTGGCTAAATAATCCTGTGATTTGAAATTCATAATATAACATCCTTTTTTATTGTTTATATGTATATTATAACATAACTAGCACAAATATGTTAACTAAATGCGAACTAAATAGGGATACGAAAAGGTATCCCCAAAGGGATATAGTGTTTTGGGTGTTAGGTATCCCTAAATGGATACTTATGATATACTTGAGAAGTTATTAATTTTGGTGAATTGGATTTTTGATTCTAACTTTGATTCTAACAAGTCTGGCTTATGAGATATGACAAAAGTGTTTGTATTTTCATCAAGGGAGTATAAAATCTTCATTAGGTTATCAACACCATCTGTGTCTAAAGATGAGTCAAATGTTTCATCTAATATTAATAGATTAGTGTTGGTGGAGTTTTTCATTTTGGCTATTTGTCTCCATGCAAACAATAAGCTTAAATCAATTCTTTGTTTCTCACCTTCAGAGAAGTTGGCATATACAAATGTATCTCTATGTCTACTTCTAATGATCTCATCAAAATTATCTGTAAGATTAAATGATACAAAGAATTCAAGTGTTTGGAGATATTTGTTAATTAACATATTCATTGCTGGTAAATATTCTTTAACTACCTTTGTTCTGATACCAGTATCTTTTAACATCTCGTGAGCCACTTCATTGTATAAAGCCTTTTCATTATACTCATCCATTAGATCTCTATAATCTTCTAATGCATTCTGTGTCTTTTTAAGATCTTTATAATCAGAAGTTAAATCAACTATATTGGTATTGATATTAGTGCCTTCAATCTTTTTAATGTTTCCCTTAATAGTTTTTAACTCTTGCTTTAACATGGTAAGGCTACTCACGTCGCTACTTAAAGTGGCAATGTTATCACACACATCGGTCATACTTAGTTCAAGCAGCTGTATCTCGGCGGTTAGCCCTTTAGCTGTAACCTTTGCGTCGTTTATTTTCCGAAGTTTAAGGGCAGATGATATAAGTTGTTGGCACGTTGGACAACTTTCATGCTCTTCAAAGAACTTAGCCTCGTTAACTAACGACTTTACTTGGTTTTGGGCTTTGCCGGTGTTTAGTATCAAACTCGACTTAGTGCTATTGGCATTTTTCAACTTTGAATTTAAAATATCCATCGAATGAGTTGACTCAATCTCTTTTAATATTTCAGTACCTTTATCAATATAACTTTGCTTTTCTTTATTCAATAATTCAATTGATTCTGCACTTTGATCTTGGGCTGTTTTATTCAAAGCCTTTATACGTTCGATATGCTTTTTCTGATATACTATTTTATCCTTTTCAGAATTGATAAGAAGTCTTAGGTCTTTAGATTGACTCTTTACTACACTAGATTTCTCTTTAAGTATTCCCTTCATCTTAGAAAAGATATTAATGTCTAATAAATCTTCAATTACTTCTCTTCTGTGTTGAGGTGGCAATGCCATAAATGGTACAAAGGAGCTTGATCCTAATACTACAATTTGATGGAAAGACTTATGATTAAGCTTAAGTATGTTTTGTTCTAAGAACTTTTGATAGTCTCTAGCATTAGAGCTCTGGTCAATCAACTCATCATTTTTATATATTTCAAATATGTTTGGCTTAATACCTCTAACAATTTTAAAATTATGTCCGGCCGTTTTAAATGATATAGTAACCAAAGCATTTTTACCATTCACTGAATTTATTAATTGAACCTTTGATACTGATCTATGTGGCTTACCAAATAACGCAAAGGATAATGCATCTAAAATAGTTGACTTACCTGCCCCATTATGTCCTACAATAAGAGTTGATTTATTCTTATTAAGATTAATTGTTATTGCATTATTGCCTGTGGCTAAAAAGTTTTTATATGTTATAGTTTCAAATATTATCATTGTATTTCTTGATCAAGGGCTTCATTATATAAAGAATTAAGTAAAGATTTAATTGAGCTTTTATCCAAATCTGTATTAATAGATTCAACATAATGATCCATTAACTCTTGAGTATTTTCTATATCTTCTAATGAAGTAGAAACATTTTCACCTAAGAATTCCTGGAAGTTTTCAATTATCTTTAATTCATGAGTATTTATATCTGCAATTCTATCAATGAATTTGTCAAACATAAATGGGTTGGTTTTATTTTCAACGATTACCTTTACGAATTTATTAGTACAAGAATTAATATCTTCTTTAGTATAATCTTTGTCAGTATCATCATAGTAAATTCGTTTAAATAAAGTTAGTGGATTTCTAACCATTTCCATTTCTTTTGTTTCGGTATCATATATGTGGAAATACTTAGGATCATCTACATCATTCCAAGTAAATTCCATTTGCGAACCAAGATATCTAATATTATCATTCATTGATGCTACATGATAATGCCCAGAATAAACAGCATCATAATGTTTAAATAATTTCCCATCCATACCATGAGGAGATGCAAAACCTTTTAATACATCAAAGCCTTTTAACTCTAAGTGGGCCATGATAATACCATCATTCTTTTTAATATAGTCTACGAATGGTACATAATTCTCTTGGTTAATCCAAGGTATTAGATGCACGCCATGAAGCTCAGTAGGCTTCTGAATAATACTTACATTGGATGTATAATAACCGAGTAACTCCTTAAGCGAAGTTAAATCATTTGTATTCTTATAAAAGCAATCATGATTACCTGGTATAATATCCATGTGGATATCTGCCTTCTTTAGTGGCTCTAAGAATATTTTTCTATTATGATGTAAAGCCTTAAAGTTAATATTCTTTCTATGATCATAATAATCACCTAAGTGAAATATGTTAGTAATTCCATGCTCTTTCAAATAAGGGAAGAATATATCTCTATAAAATTCCTCTTGATAATTCATAAATATTTCTGATGAGTTTCTTATTCCACAGTGTGTGTCATTGAGGATTGCAATTTTCATATTTTAGTTTCCATCCAAATTTGTTTAATAATGTAGTATCTGCTTCAGTACGGATTCTCTCTTTAGGAGTTGGACTCCATCTAAGACTTCCTTCCCATCCAAATGATGTAGCAACATCGAATACTCTAGTTGCATTACCTGTCCCAATATCAACTATCTTATCATCTATTATATCATAGTTCTCTATTAAAATCAGCATGGCAGAACAAAAATCTTCAATATGAGTGAAGTCTCTATAATGTTCTCCATTGATATATTTGATTAGAGTTGTATCTCTACTTAATTGATTATATAACATATCAGGTCTACCAGGATAAACTGTATGTGGTCTTACCCCAATAGAATTTTTAGGGGCAAGTTCTTCCATTATCTTTTTAGTAACTGCATAAGGATTTGTCCACCATTCTTTAGCATTAGATGATGATGTATATATGATAGGTTTATTAACCATTTCACATACCTTAAAAATTTGTTTAGAACCATTCACATTTACATCATAATATTCTTCTTGTTTATCGAATGAACTTCTTACGCCAGTTAAAGCAGCAAGATGGATAACCATATCTACCTTATCCATATCCCAAGCATTAAAATTTCTTATATCATTTTCATATGGAGATACATTATAACCTTTATCTTCTAAATATGGTTTTAAATGTGATCCAATATAACCATTGGACCCTGTCATTAAAATATTCAATGATCTCTCCTTTGATTAAAGACACAAATAAAGAATAAGTCTTCATCATGTGAAGTATTATATACCTTATGAAAAGCACCATCTGGTATAGTAAATGTTTTACCTGCCTCAACAGAAAATTCATTATCACCAATTTGCATCTTACCTGTGCCTGACATAAATGTATATACTTCCTCAATGCCATCATGAGAATGACCAGTTGTTTCTTTACCTGGCCTAAGAGTTGTTGTTGAAACTGTTAACTTAGTAAGTTCTGTATTATCAACAATGATATATGTATCATTATCTTTTACTACATTACCTTCGAGTTGTTTTGTTTCTTGATTCTTAATCACGGCCTGCTTTAATCCTGATGAACTAAATCTATGGTCACGTCTATTAAAGAATATTTCCATCGGTAAATCATCACCGGTAAATGGCTTATCTTTATAATCATCACCAATGAATCTTACATCAATACGATATAATTGTAGTAAGTCAACCAATTCTTCTTCAGTGTTGTATGGAATAATTTCATCAACTCCTGATATGGCACTTAACTGGACATATCTTTCAACCACAGATTGTACTGGATATTTACCATTCTTACATGGATTAACATTTAATCCTACAATAAGTTTATCACAATTATCTTTACACTCCTTTAGCATTGTTACATGGCCGGCATGTAATAAATCAAAGCTTGAACATGTAAAGCCTATTTTTTCATTTATAATCATGTAAAGTTTTCCAGTCCTTTCTTTTCCTTTTCCTTTTCCTTTTTACTAAAGTCTTTAATGGCATCATCTTTTTGTTTCATAGTAGATATTCTTTCCCTTAAGGTATCAATATAAGCACCATCTACTGGTGAGTTCTTATCGATACCAACCATAAATTCTTCCACGTCTGCCTGTTCCATAAATTTAAATTTAATGTCGGCCTGTTTCTTTTCTTTAATAATTCGTCTGATAAATGCAAAGTATGCAATTTGAGTAAAGTATGAGAATGCATTTGGCTTACCTGTCCTGGTAGCAGCATCAATGTTATAGTTATGAATAGCTTTAAGACAGTTTTCTACTCCATCCATTACCATCTCATCTCTATATGTATATCTTACAAAGTTAGGTTTATGAGATAGGCCTTCACATATTTTCATAAAGCATGTTGCAATATAATTTGTTACTTTAGGTCTTTTTTCTCCTTCACCTATATCTTTACATGATTTAACATAATCTACTACCGAATATGAGAAGTCTCTATTGTTAACGTAGTGTGGTTTGTCTCTTGGTTTGATTTTTTCTGGCATGATATTAACCCTTTTTTGTGATACATGTATATATTATAACATATTTTAGGCCAAAAGTAAACCCTTTTTGTAAATCTTTTTTGTATTTATTTTCGTTTAGGGGGTTTACAAGACGATCAAAGTATGATATAATATACTATATGTCCGGAGGAAGGTGGAATGGTTAATTAATGGTAAGTGTTACTTGTTTCTATTTGACTATGATCAAAATCAAAATCAAAGTCATTTATGTTATCAAGTACTATTTGCATGTATTGTGCTTTCATATTATTGTCAACTATTGAATCCATAACAATATTGGTATTATCTAATACATGTACTTCCTCTACTGTGAAAGGCATCCAAGGAGATAATACAAACTCAGAGTCTGAATTAATTTTAACCGACATTGGCTCTTCTAAACCAATACAGAATTCATTATCTAAATTGTGGGTGTATGATATAATTGACTCACCATTCATTAACTTGAAAAGTTTAATAGGTAATTCATCCAATGTTTTAGGTATTTTTGATTCATCCATAATTCTATTTATACTAATGGAACTTCATGTATCTTAAATCTAAACTTCTGTTTAGCATATATTTTTATCCGTTCGGCACTATGGCCTAAAGTATAATTCTTTTTAGACTTCCAATGTAAGTCATCTGCAATATCATATACTTTGGCAGGTCTACCATCCTTTGATTTCCTTAGAACTCTACCTACGGATTGTAATATTCTTATTTGTGACTTACTAGGAGATGCAAATATAATATTATGTAAATTCTTAATATTAATACCAGTAGAGAATGTACCAAGACTAGCTACAATAATAGCATCATTTTGTGTTTCAGTAATTGCTCTTATATCTTCTCTAGTATCTGCATCAGTCATACCAGCAACAAAGAATACCTTTCTATTTTTATGAGCACCTTTTTCAATTATTTTATGTAATGGTATACCATGCTTTTCTACGAATTGGAATAGCACTAATGTATTACCCTTTTGATCTAATGCTAAATTCTTAATGAATATATTACGAGGATCATAAGTAACAATATGATCTAATTCATCTTGGTACTTCATTTTAGAAACTATTTTGGCTAATTCAACTGGATGTTTAAGTAACACTACATCAATATCTAACTCAGACAAATAGTTATCATCCATAAGCGCCTTAGTTGTAGTTACACTATAGACAGGCCCAAACAATCCCTCCAGTACAAGCTTATGCGTTTGTGTTCCATCGAGTGTACCGGTAAGCCCAAATCTATATGAAGCATTAGAACATTTAGATAAAATAGAAGTAAGAGATTTTGCTTTAAAGTTATGAGCTTCATCACCTACTACCATACCAAATTGTTGAAAATATTCTTTAGGCATCTTATATATTGATTGCCATGTCGATATATAAATTTGTACATCGGCATTCTTATCCTTCCCTGCCATAATTTGATGGCACTCAGTAGGATTAAAAGTTTCATCTTCCTGAGCATAATCAGCAAAGTCACCATACATTTGTTTCACAAGAGATGTTGTAGGTACAATAAGTAATATCTTTTGAGTCTTATTATACTCCATAAAGTATCTAATAAGCAAATAAATAATGAGAGATTTACCAGAAGCAGTAGGTGATAATAATAAACCCTTACGATTAGTTAAAGCATGTTTAACAGCATCTTTTTGATAATCTCTTGGTTTAATTATTTTATCTTTACCAAGAGGTAACCAATCAATCCAATCTATATTGTTATCGTATGGCTCATGGTAAGGTAATTCTATTGTATACTTTCTTTCCTCACAAAATTGTTCTATATATTTTTGAAGGCCTGAATATATCTTATTGGTTCTTAAATCGAATAATCTAAGTTTTCCATCCCACATCTTATTTTTAAATGCAGGCATGAACTTATACCCAGGCACAAAGAAAGTAAAAAATTCAGATATCTCCATAAGGATTCCCCTATCGTCTGATTCAACTCTAAGATATGCTTCATCTATTTTTTCTAATTTAACATCAGACACCTGCTTCAAAGCTTCTCCATTTTATAATATTAGCAATTGATTGATGTCTCCATCTAATAGTATCTAATATTTCTTTGAGTGTATCTACAAGGACAGTATGATATTCTAATTCAGCTTGGTACTTTTGAATGTCTAAATCAGAATCATAATAGTAATTCATCTCACCTTTAAGTGGTTTATGTAACCCATTAAATGGATCATACTCCCACCCGAATACATCTATTTGAGCTTGTGATAATTTTCCATTATAGTATAGCCACTTATCTTTAAGTAGTATATTATAATTCATTTTCTTTTGTTTCTTTTTGATTTTTGCAACAGTAATAAGACTCAAGTATTTTGAGTGTAAACTGGCATTTTTTATTGTTGTGTCATCTAATTTGAATTCATCTATCACTGAATCCTTTTTCCACATTTCAAGTATTTCTTCTAAGTCCATATCGCAATTGCCTCATAATATAAACTTATTTATATTGAATTAGTTATTCAGATTCTTCACACGTACATGGAGGAGGTGGTGCTGGCATTACCTGTTGCATCATTTGCTGTGGCATTTGAAACATTTGGTTAAAAAATGCACTAGCAGCTAATGAAAGTACTACTGCAGTTACAAATACTACAACACACCTTGTAATCATTATACGATCTCGAAATAAGAATAATTAAATGATACAACGGCAGTTAGATATTCTACATCTGTTGTCGTAATATCAAAAGGGAGAGATGATAATATTGTTGGGTATGCATCAATAAATCTAATTTGTTTAGTAACATTATTAGCACTTGACATAATATTAAGTGTAACATCTCTAACATTAGCTGGAGATTGATTATCATCTACCTGATTGTATAACCAATTATATATTTCTTGATAATTAATTAGGTCTTCATCTACTAGGAATGAACATTCGAATGGACCATATTCAATTTTATCTGCAGCTAAAGCAATGTTTCTAGAAGGGGTTGCTAATGGAGCTCCGTTAACAGCTATATCAGGTAACACCATTGTTTGTACTGTAAATTCAGCCGTTGGGTAAACGACAGTATCTAATTGTAATACAAAGGAGGTGGGATTTAAAAAATTTGTACTTGGCATGATAGTATTTATAATAAATTAGACTTATTATATATCTTTTCTTGTTTCCTGGTTAATATCACATTGTGCCATACGATACATTTTAGCATCAATTTCTTTATCGGAAAGACTATCCATACAGACACAACCTTGTCGTATAAGGGTGTCCATCCAATGAGCATATTCTATTTGCTCTTCAATAGTAAGCATTTCCTTAAAATATACTTCATTCCATTTGTCTTCTGTAAAGAATTCTTCATCGTCAAAAGTCATTATCAACCACTATACCTTGTTCCTTTGCTTTAATATAGTCTTTAACTATACCAGAACGAACAATATCATCTGTAGTAAATTTGTTTAAAATAAAATAATTAGGCATTCGCTTTAATATTTGGAGGAATTTCTTAATGTCTTTATCACCATTACGTGTGAAGTCTGATTGGCAAGTATCACCACAGAATATAATCTTTGAACCTTTACCTAATCTTGTTATAATAGAGTCTGCTTCATGTGCTGTCATGTTTTGAAATTCATCGACAAGCACAATAGTTTCATCGAGGGTTATACCACGTACATATGAGGTTAACATGAAGTCAACTATACCATTTTTCTTCATTAACCCATAAGCATCACCACGATTAAATAACTCATTACAAATACCAATGTAAGGTATCTCATAAATGGCTTGTTTTTCTTCTAATGTTCCAGGGAGATGTCCAATATCACGTGTCGCCACGGCCGAACGTATAATAACAATTCTTCTATAGTTTAATTTTGAATTTAGTATTTCACTAAATGATTTATATAATGACATAAATGTTTTACCAGTACCAGCTGAACCAGATAGTACTTGGCTTTTACCGGTGTCATAATTATCAAAGAAGTCTGATTGTGAATCAGTTAATGGATCAAACTGTTGTAGTTCAAGGTGTTGCTTATTCATTAATGCTTTTGCACTTTTTACATTCTTCTTACTTGACATAAAGATCCTTTAGTAATAACAATATACAAGTATTTATAGGTTTAATCTGCTTTATAGTAAGGAATAAAAAACCCCAACAAAAGCCGGGGTTTTTTATGTATATCTAAAGTTGAACTTTAGTATTACATAGAACTCACACTGTATCTTCCTTAAATTCAGAATTTACAACTTTTCCCTCAACGGTTCTTTTATGTGCATAGTATAGAGGCAGCCCAGTTAAAACTAATCCACCAACTACATTT
>LWDU01040137.1_pt1 | contig 30160 bp, 24 predicted proteins | sample 727161 | NCBI WGS metagenome assembly LWDU01 (sample SAMN04566230, study PRJNA314399) | hydrothermal vent metagenome | isolation source: deep sea hydrothermal plume seawater | place: Mexico: Gulf of California, Guaymas Basin | collected 2004-07-11
AGTGGTCTTCCTGACTTCTTGTGACCGGACTCGAATCATATCAAGTACGGCATTTAGTTCTTGGCTGGGGGCCATGGCGCATCTCCTGAGAGCACTCTAGCTGGAGTGCGTTCATTGGATGCGGCCATGATAGTTGCCCAGGTACCAACTCGCAAGGGGGGCGAGGTTATGCTGGCATTTGATGCACCCCCACTACTGTTCGTCCTGAGCCAGTCGAAGGGTGCGCATCAGCTATGCTCTACCTGCCCCCCGGCATTCCTGCTAAGGCAGGAATCCACTGCGCCCAGGAAAAACCTGATTGGTGGGGGCATGTTAGCTCAGAAGTTTCTTCAATGCGCGGGCGCACTTTCTCCAGGTGGGTCAGGGCAGCGGCGAAAGAGAACTGGGTGAGCAGAACCACATCGACGTTTGGGGCCAGTTTGAGCACTTCTTCTTCCAGTCGGCGTTCCAGCCCTGCTTGTCCCTCGGAGCGCATCACGGAGATTAAGTCCTCGGCCAGGCAAAGAACGGGTTCAATTGCAATGCCAACTTCTTCTGCGGCCAACCGTAGGTAGTACTCAGAATCGGCCATGGTGGCGGGGACGGCGGCGATTAGACCAACTCTGGGCCCGCTGGCAACGGCGTCAGCCATTACCGGGCCGTACGAAGACACCAGGGGCACATCAACAAGGTTCTTGGCCGAGTCCACCACCGGGGCGTAGACCGAACAAGCCAGGCCAATAGCGTCGGCGTGGTTGTCTTGGCAATAACCAATGATGTTGCTCATACGGCGGCGCAACTGCGGGGTCAGATGACCTTCAAAGTCGATCAGTAGACCCTCGTCCAGGACGTTGATTACCTCGGCTTCGGGGAACACTTCGCCGAACGCCAACCGCACCGGCGGGATGGACTCGGCAATCGCATGAATCATGGTTACGCGCATATTGGTCACTCAGTAAAAATATTAAAAGAATTCAGTGGAAATCGTGACCGGCGGCTCCCATGATGATTCCTCTTGTGCGTGAGTCGTTCTGCATCGTGCTTATATTACAGGGGGGAAAGTTACAGCGTCATGGGAATTTAGTGTGTTTGCTAGCTTAGGCCAATGACCTCACCATCTGATGAAACGTCCATGTCCAGCGCCCTGGGACGGCTCGGTAGGCCGGGTAGGGTCTGGATGGGGCCCGCCAGTGCATAGAGGAACCCTGCGCCAACGGAAGCCCGGATGTCTGTAATCGGAAAGGTGTAGCCGCCCGGTCTTCCCTTCAAACTCTGGTCATGGGAGATAGACAGGTGGGTCTTGGCCATACAGATGGGCAGACCGCCCCAACCCTTCGACTCAAAGTACCGTAGCCTTCTTCGGGCTTCCGGTGACCAACTGACGTCTGCGGCGTTGTAAATCTTCTGGGCCAACGCCAGCACCTTGTCCTCGGCAGAGGCGTCGGCGGGATAGGCGTAGGTGATTTGAGGCGTGCCTTGGGAAGCATCGACCACCGCCTGGGCCAGGTCTTCGCCACCGGCGCCGCCTTGGGCGAATCCGTCACATTCCACCGCTGACGTTGCCCCAGCGTCCATTGCAATCTTCTTTACCGCGGCCAGCTCCTCGTCGCTATCGGTGCCAAACCGGTTGACGGCCACCACGCAAGGCAAGCCAAATCCCTTGACGATGCCAATGTGATGGACCAGGTTGTCACCGCCAGCTACCACCGCGGCAGCGTCCGGTGTGCCGAGGTCTCTCCGCCTGACGCCGCCGTGCCATTTGAGGGCGCGGGCGGAGGCCACCAAGACTGCGGCGCTGGGTAGTAACCCGCTCTGCCGAGTCTTGATGTGCATGAATTTTTCAAATCCCAAGTCAGAGGCAAATCCAGCCTCGGTTATTACGTAGTCGGCATAGCCCAGGGCCATCTTGTCGGCGATGATGGAACTACAACCGTGAGCGATGTTGCCAAAGGGTCCGGCGTGGATGATGGAGGGCTGGCCCTCCATTGTCTGGACCAGGTTTGGCATCACTGTCTGGTGCAGCAACGTCATCAAAGCACCGGCAAAACCTAACTGCTCAACCGTGACCGGCTCCCCCTCTGAAGTCTCTCCGATGACGATACGGGTTAGCCGTTGGCGTAGGTCCTCCGGGCTGTCGGCCAGGGCCAAGATGGCCATGATCTCAGATGCGGACACGATATCGAATCTCGCTTCCCGCAGGGGGCCGAAGTTGGCGCCGCCAATTCCTGAAACAACCTGACGCAGACCCCTATCGGAGGCGTCGGTCACGCGGTTCCACATCAGTCCATCGGCGGTCAGTCCCTGAACTGAATTACGGAACACGGCGTTTTCTACCAGAGCGGCCAAGAGGTTGTGGGCTGAGCCAACGGCGTGGGCATCTCCGGTGAAGTGGATATTGATTTCGTCTTCAGGCACCACCCGGGCCATTCCGCCGCCGGTTCCGCCACCCTTGATGCCGAAGATTGGCCCCAACGTTGGCTCCCGGAGATTGACCGATACTTTGTGTCCCAGACGGCCCATACCCTGGGTCAGGCCAATCGCTGTGGTGGTCTTGCCCTCACCGGCTGGGGTTGGGGTGATCCCGGTGACCACCACCAGCTTGCCTCGGTAGTCAGATGGGTCTTTCAGGGCGTCCAGCGAAATCTTGGCCTTATAACGACCGTAGGGAACCAGGTGGTCAGCGTCTAGGCCAAGCTCTTCTGCAATCTTTGTTATTGGCTCCACATCGTCTCCGGCTGCCAGATTGGGCCAGTATTTATTTGGTAACTTCCTGTTCCAGCCGGTCGATGTCCGACTCGCTCAGGTTGAAGTATTTGGCGTCGGGATGATGGAAGACCAACGCGGACACCGACGATTCCGGGTCCATCATGTAGCCTTCGGTCAGTTCCACGTCCAGGTTTGCCGAAACATCCAGCAGCCGGAACAGCTGCTCTTGGTCTTCCAACCGAGGGCAGGCCGGATAACCAAATGAGAACCGCTTGCCGTGGTACTGCGTCCGGAATAAGTCCTGAGGGGTTGTTCCGGGTTTGTCGCCAAAGCCCCACATTTGACGCATCTGTTGGTGGAGCAGTTCGGCAAAGGCTTCAGCGCTCTCCAGGGCCAGCGCTGACAAGATGTGGGAGTTCAAGAACTGTCCATCAGCCATCCATTTCTCAGCCAAAGCCCGTACGCCGGTTCCAACAGAAACAACAAACATGCCGAGGTAGTCGGTCTGCCCGCTGCTCTGAGGCAATAGGTAGTCTGCCAGGCAGAGGCCGTCCCGCTGAGACTGACGTCCCAGATAGAATTCCTCGGCAATTTTTTTGTCCTCAGCTCCGTAGACCTGAATTCTTTGCCCGTCTGAGTTGGCAGGAAAGAATTTGAATATGGCATGGGCCTTGATGTCCGGTTGGGCCAACATCAAGTCTTCAACTTTTCTTACTGACTCACGCAGGTCTACTGCTGCCGGTACACCAGACTCTAGGTCATCGGCGAACCGGCCTTTGTAGCCCATATGCCTTACATAGAGCATCTGAGGGTTGATGTACGGGAATATCTCATCCAGAGGATGGTCATTGATCACGTGCAGCCGCAAGTCGGGCGGGTTGGGTATGTCAAAGTCGTGCCGCAGCTGTGCAGGGGGCACATCCTCGCCAACTTCCTCATTGAAGGACTGGGCCGCTTCATCGGCGGTTCGCATGGCGGCGGCTTCTTCGTCGAAAGACACCATTAACTTGGCCCGTTCGTCGGCGTCCTGAATCGTGTTGGCTAGGGCCAAACCAGACATGGCATCTGGGGCGTAGGCCACCATGCCGTCGTACTCAGGGGCGATGCGGAGCCGGGTGAACCGGTTGGACAGGGCGGCGCCGCCGACCAGCACCGGCGTAGTGATGCCCGCCTGGCTAAAGTCCTGTGCTGTCTCGACCATCATCTTGGCCGACTTAACCAGTAGCCCGGAAAGACCAACCATGTCTGGCTTGTGTTCTTTGACGGCTGCAATCAGCACGTCGGGCGGAACTTTGATGCCAAGGTTAATCACCTTGTAGCCGTTGTTGCCCAGAATTATCTCCACCAGGTTCTTGCCAATGTCATGGACATCGCCTTTCACGGTGGCCAGGACAACCTTGCCCTTAATGGCAGCGTCTGCCTGCTCCATGTGTGGTTCAAGGTGCGATACCGAAAACTTCATGGACTCAGCAGATTGCAAAACCTCGGCCACGATCAATTCGTTGGCGTTGAACTGGCGGCCAACTTCGGCCATGCCTTCCATCAACGGTCCGTTGATGATCTCAAGCGGGGTCCGCCGGGTGAGGGCTTCGTCCAGGTCTTCGGCCAGCCCCTCTTTGGAGCCTTCAATGATGCAGAGAGCCAAGCGCTCATCCAGAGGCAGGCTTTTGCGTTCTTCTGACGTGGCCTTGGGCGCCTTTTCCCTGAAGTGGTCGGCAAAGGCCGCCACTGGGTCATCACCGCTGAACCAGATCAGGTTCTCGGCCAGCTTGCGCTCTTCTTCCGGGATGGAAGTGTAGCGTTCCATACCTTCCGAATTGACGATGGCCATGTCCAGTCCGGCTTGGACGCAGTGGTATAAGAATACCGAGTTCAGCACTTCTCTACCGGCTGCGGGTAGACCAAAGGACACGTTTGAGATGCCCAAGATAGTCTTCACGCCAGGCAGGGCTTCTTTAATCAGCCGCACGCCCTCAATTGTCTCAGCTCCGGATCCAACGTAGTTTTGGTCGCCGGTACCAACGGGGAACACCAGCGGGTCAAAGAAAATGTCTTCAATGGGAATCCCGTATTTCTCGGTCAGGAGTTTGGCCGAACGGATAGCCACCTCAAGTTTCCGTTCCCTGGTGATGGCCTGGGCCTGTTCTTTGTCGTCGTCGATGCAGCCAACCACTAGGGCGGACCCGTAGCGTTTGGCCAGGGGGACAACGGCCTGGAACCGCTCTTCACCGTCTTCCAAGTTGATGGAGTTAATGATGGACTTACCCTGGAGTTTGGTCAGCGCAAGCTCGATTACTGCCGAATCAGTGGAGTCGATCATGATGGGAGCTTTGACTTTCTTGGTCACCAGGTCCAGGAACGCGGTTACGTCTGCAATCTCGTCCCGGTCCGGGTCTTGAAGGCAGACGTCCAAGATGTGGGCGCCGTTTCTCACTTGACGGCGACCGATCTCAGCAGCCTCTTCAAATGAGCCCTCTTTGATGAGACGGCGGAACCGTCTGCTGCCTAATACGTTTGTGCGCTCGCCAACGATTGCGGGGCGAACTTCGTCGTCAATTAACAGAGCTTCGATACCGGAAACGCGGGTCTCTGCGATGTTCACCAATGGTCGCGGGGGCTTGCCTTCGGCCATCTCGGCCAGCAATTTGATGTGTTCTGAAACGGTGCCGCAGCAACCGCCAATGATGTTGACCCACCTAGATTCGGCGAACCGGCCAACAATCTCGGCCATTCCTTCGGGTGTCTCGTTGTAATTCCCATCTTCATCGGGCATGCCAGCATTCGGCAGACAGGCGACTGGAAACTTTGAAAGCGAGGCCAACGTCCTGATGTGGTCGGTCATGAAACTGGGGCCAGTGGCGCAGTTCAGTCCGATCCAGAGTAGATCACGGTGGGCTAGGGATGTATAGAATGCTTCAGCGTCTTGACCGGCCAGGAGAGTGCCCATGGGTTCCACGGTACCTTGCACGGCGACGGGAATTTTTTTTCCAAGTTCGGCAAAGGCTCGGTCAATACCCTCTAGTCCGGCTTTGACGTTCAGGGTGTCCTGGCTGGTTTCGAGCAACAGCAGGTCAACGCCACCCTCAATCAGACCGGCAGCCTGGACGTGGTAGTCGTTGGCAAGTTCTTCAAAGGTGATTCCACCGGTGACCGAGATGGTCTTGGTGGTGGGGCCCATGGAACCGGCGACGTACCGGGGTTTTTCCGGTGTTGATTCTTCTATTGCCACATTCAAGGCTAGAGCTGCGCCTTCCCGGTTTATACGCCGGGCTTCATGGGCGAGGTCATACTCGGCCAGAACCACTGGCGTTGCGCCAAAGGTATTGGTCTCAATGATGTCGGAGCCGGCCTGCAGATAGCTCCGGTGGATATCCTCAATGACATAGGGCCTGGTGATGATTAGGTACTCGTTGCACCCCTCATATTCTTCACCGCCGAAGTCTTCTGGCCCCAGGTCTTTGTTCTGGATAGCGGTGCCCATGGCACCGTCCATCACGAGCAAGCGTTGGGCCAGTGCCGATTTCAGTTCATCTATACGTGTGTTAGTTGACATATATGTTCAATGGTTGCTCAGATTTCGATTATCGCAAGACTAGCTATTGTAACACCGGCCCACAGATGTGTGAACCGGAGACGTTACAGTTTCGTGCGTGGAGTCGATCTGGGCCTTTGCTAGCATTGCAGGCGTTTTACTTATTGTTGGCGAACCATTCTGTTAGCAGCGGACGGTTGATTTCCAGCCACTTGATGTTGAGTTTCACCCTCTCCAAGGCCTGTCGGATGGTCCGTTCCGCCGCCGGAGCCGGATGCTCCGCGAAGAAACTGTCCACCTCGTCGGCTTTTTCCTGGGAGCTGAAGTGGCTGCATATAGAGACCAACCGCATGAGGCCAAACCCACCGCCACCGTAGCGCCGGTCAAACTCGGTCCAATTGGACTTCACAAAATCCCAGGCTAGGTCACGGCCCATTGGGTTGGCAGCAATGCTGGCCACTAGTGTGACGGTGTCCTGGGAGCGGACCTTGGAGGACAAAGAGTCTTCCAAAGCGGCGGTCAACAGGTCTGGTTGCTGGAACCTGCTGAGCGACATCAACAGCCTGATCTTCTCTTCGGCCAAGTTGGTCTCGCCTTCCAGTTGCCAGATTGAGTCGTAAACATCCTGGCCGCCGGACTGGGCGGCCAGGGCAAAGACCACGCCGCGTAGATCGGGCGTCAATGTCTCGCGGTCGGTCAGATATTTCTGGAAGCGTTCTGTTGCTTGGGCCGTTACCTCGGCGTTGTTATAACTGCCAGCCTGGCTGAGGACGGTCGAGCGCAGCAGCGCGTCCAGGTGACCTTCGTCGACCTTGGGTTCCCAGCCAATCTTCTCTGCCGCCGGGGCAAAGAGTTCGAGGGCAAACTTCTGGTACGCGCCGTGTATCGGCTCGTCGGAGATGAGCTGTTCAATGTCCCGTAGGTTGCTGGCTAGGTCGCTCCACACCGAGGCATCGTTCTCGTTCTTGTAGGCATTGGCCATGGATATGAACTGGGTCACCGGTAGGATACCGGCCCGGGAGAGGGCGTAGGCATCGTTCTGGATACCCAGACGGTCAGTGGCGTGCAACTCCAAAGACTCGATGGCCGGAACCAGCCGCTGCCAGTCCTCGGCGGAGTAGTTCACCCGGAAGAACCCGGTTTGTAATGGGTTAAGTTTGACCCAGCTATCGGTGTTGCCGGGAACTTCAATCTGGGCCTGATTGCCTTCCATGACGGTGATGGGAGATTCCTCCCCGCCCTGGCTGGCGCTGATGGGCACTCGCCAGACTTCGGTGTCGGGTTCGCTGTCGCCCAGCAGGCTGTCATAAACGAACCGCTCTTGGCTCACTGAAAGTTGGGTTTTGGCGCCGCTCCGGTCTGATTCAACCTGCAGCACTGGGTATCCCATCTGCTTCACCCAGGAGTCCATAATGGCGGTGACCGGCTGACCGGACTCCGTCTCCAGGGCTGACCACAGGTCTTGGGTGCGGGCGTTGTCGTACATGTGGCCGGACAGATAACGGTTCAGCCCTTTGCGGAAGGTCTCCTCGCCCAGGAAATTCTCCAGCATGCGGATGACCGACGCGCCCTTGCTGTAGCTGATGGCGTCGAAGAGCTGGCTGACCTCTGCGGGGTTCATTACCGCTTGCTCGATAGGATGGGAGTTCTTCAGACCGTCCAGGCTGAGGGCTCGGTTGGTATCCATATTCACAAACTGGGTCCACATTTCCCATTCGGGGAAAAGCCAGTCAACTGCCTTGTTGCCCATCCAGGAGGCAAAGCTTTCGTTCAGCCACAGGTCGTCCCACCATTCCATGGTTACAAGGTCGCCGAACCACATGTGGGCCATCTCATGGGCGATAACCTCAGCAACCCGTTGGCGGGTGCCGGCTGAGGAGTTATCCGGGTCCACCAACAGAGCGGTTTCCCGGTAGGTTACTGCTCCCCAGTTCTCCATGGCTCCAGCGGCGAAGTCGGGGATGGCAATGTGGTCAAGCTTGGCTAGAGGATAAGGAATCCCGAAATAGTCGTTGAAATAACCCAGCAACTTAACCGAGGTATCCAAGGCGAACGTTGCCTGGTTCTCCTTGCCGGGGGTGGTCCAGACTCCCACCTTGGTGCCGCCCTCGGCCCGCTCTTCGATTGATACCAGGTTACCGACAATAAAAGCTAGCAAGTAAGTTGACATAACCGGCGTTTCGGCAAACCGAACCAACTTCAAACCAGGTCCCGGCACGGCCTCTTCGACAGAGGGTGTGTTGGAGATGGCTTCGTATTCGTCTGAGAACACCAGGGTCACTTCAAAGGTGGCCTTTTTGGCCGGTTCGTCCCAGCAGGGGAAGGCCCGGCGTGCGTCCGTCGGCTCAAATTGCGTTGTAGCCATGTAGCGGGTCTCGCCGTCTTGAGTGGTGTATTCAGACCGATAGAAACCCATTAATTTGTCGTTAAGTTCACCGGCGAATATCATTTCCAATCGGCCGTCGCCCGGCTGAATGGTTTCGCCGAAATCCAAAGTAGCGGTTTCGGCTTCTTTATCAATTGAGATTTTCGGCTTGGACAGCGTAACGCCGTTGGCGTGAAGAGTGGCAACGCTAATCTGAAGGTCTATAACGTTCAGTACGATGGAGGTAGTGGCCTCTAGCACCTGAAGGTCCACACTCTGCTCACCGCTGAACGTGAAATTTTTAAGGTCTGGCTGCAGTTTGATACGATATTTACTAGGTTTGGCTGTCTCGGGTAGGACCACCGCTTCGGATGCGGGCATGGCAATCTTCCTCCGTGGGTTTGACCTGAAATTTGGGGTTGGCTTTAGGCTATTTAGCGCTGATATCCAAAATAAAAGCAGAAGCTAAAAAAACCGGGTTATGTGCCTCTGGAACAGTGTCTGGCTCTGCTAGTTAGGCGTAGCGCCAGTGTACCATTAACCCGCTAGCCCCTCTACCCATAACAGGAGTAGCGGCCCGCTACGGAGCGGGCGTGGCGGCGAGACCACTTGGTGCTATAATACGGCTTGGTTTTATCGCCCCGTTTAGGCGTGAATCTGGCCATCACCGGCAGCAGTCACTAGCCGGATTTTGATTTTACGGATTTTAAATTAAAAGGAAGACCTCAATGCCTCCCAAGACGATGTTCGAGAAGATCTGGGCCGACCATGTGGTCGCTGAAGAACCCGGTGAGCCGCCGATTATCTACATCGACCTGCACCTGGTACACGAAGTAACGTCTCCCCAGGCCTTTGACGGGCTTAGGGACGCCGGTCGCAAGGTTAGGCGCTTAGACCTGACCGTTGCCACTGCAGACCACAACACCCCTACCTGGGATTTGTCTCTGCCGGTGACCGATGAGATTTCCAAGAAACAGCTAGACGCCCTGGATCGCAACTGTGCCGAGTTCGGCGTCACGCTGTATGATCGGTTCAGCCCTTTGCAGGGCATAGTCCACATTATCGGGCCAGACCTTGGTTACACCCAACCCGGAAAGACCGTGGTTTGCGGTGATAGTCATACCTCCACCCACGGAGCGCTAGGCGCCTTTGCCATCGGCATCGGGACCTCTGAGGTTGAACACGTGCTGGCCACCCAGACACTACGCGCCTTCAAACCCGACACTATGGAAATCCGGGTTAACGGCGAACTCCCCAGAGGAGTGACTGCCAAGGACATTATTCTGGCCATCATCGGCAAGATCGGCGTTTACGGCGGCGTAGGACACGTCATTGAATACACCGGTGATGCCATCCGTGCCCTTTCCATGGACGGACGCATGACCGTCTGCAACATGAGCATCGAGGCCGGAGCCCGTGCCGGTATGATTGCCCCCGACCAGATTACCTTCGACTACCTCAAGGGCCGTCAGTTTGCGCCCCAAGGCGATGACTTCGACGCCGCTGTGGAAAGGTGGAAGAACCTGGTATCCGACCCCGGTGCCAAGTACGACAAATTGGTGGAACTGAACGCCGCCGAAATTGAACCCCACGTAACCTGGGGCACCACCCCCGGCATGGTGGTGCCAATCTCCGGGGAAATACCCAACCCGGAAGATGCCGAGGACGAGAACACAAAAGATGCGCTGACTCGCGCACTCCAGTACATGGACCTGAAAGCCGGTATGGCTATCACGGACATCAAACTGGACCGGGTCTTTATCGGCGCTTGCACTAACGCGCGACTGGAAGACATCCGAGCTGCCGCCGAGGTGGTCAAGGGCAAGAAGGTCCACGACGACGTTTACGCCATGATGGTCCCTGGCTCAGCCAAGATTAAACAAGAGGCCGAAGACGAGGGCTTGGATAAAATTTTGATTGAAGCCGGAGTTGACTGGCGGATTGCCGGTTGTTCCATGTGTCTCGGTATGAACCCGGACATCCTGAAGCCGGGAGAGCGTTGCGCATCAACCTCCAACCGTAACTTTGAGGGGCGGCAGGGTAAGGGCGGCCGCACCCACTTGGTGAGCCCCGCCATGGCCGCAGCCGCAGCCATCGCCGGTCACTTCGTCGACGTCAGAGACCTCTAATCCCGGTACTAAACTCTGAATACCGACCAGGGCCCAATAAACTAGGGAGATAAACCATGGACGCCTTTACGAAATTAACTGGGGTGGTCGCACCCATCGACCGCGTCAACATCGACACCGACCAGATCATCCCGGCGGTGTACCTCAAGAGCATCGAGCGCAGTGGGTTCCAAGACGCGTTGTTCTCGTCGTGGCGGTATAACGCCGACGGCAGTGACAACCCGGATTTCATCCTGAACAAAGAGGGCTACCGGAACGCTAACGTCCTGGTAGCCGGACCCAACTTCGGCTGCGGTTCTTCCCGGGAGCACGCTCCTTGGGCGCTGCGCGACTACGGTATCAAGTGCATCATTTCCACCAGCTTCGCTGACATTTTCTACAACAACTGTTTCAAGAACGGCGTGCTACCGCTGGTGCTCCCCCCGGAGCAGGTGCGGGAGATCATGGACAAGGCCGAGAGTGACCCTGGCATTGAACTAACTGTTGATCTGGTCGCCCAACGAGTCTGGGACGAGAGCGAAGAGATTTCCATTTCGTTCGAGATCGACGCCGCCCGCAAAGACGCCCTGGTCAACGGTCTAGACGACATTGGCCTAACTCTCCGCATGGAAAACGACATCGGAGACTACGAGTCCAAGCACAACCTCTAACCCCAGGCTGCCAGGCTGAGCCTGGACCCAGATACCTTGGGCACCATAGTTTGAGTTCATAAATGAAAATGCCAGCTGGGCAGTTTCGCCTAGCTGGCATTTTTGCGTTCTGGGAATTCGATTGGACAGGGAGTTATCTACCTGCTGATTATCCTGCAAAACTTAAGAGCTAAGAATCGTTAGAAATCCAGTGGCTCTAGTTTTACTGTGGTTCCTGTTGCTGCTGATTTGATCATGGCTTCGATAACCTGGATCGCTTTTAGGCCATCTCTTGCGGTGGCTGCTGGCTGGTGCCCATGCTGGATCGCCTGATTAAAACTCTCTATTTGCCGTTGCATGAGAATCAGACCATTCCGCTCGTAAGATGTCGTATTGTTCACCGTTTGGCTGGATATCTCCATGCTCCCTTGGAGGGTGTGGGGAGGATATGCTTCATTGAAGATTATCTTGCCGTCGCTGCCGTATAGGAACACCGAATTTTGGAACCCTGGCATACGGAATCCGCAGGTTACGGTGCCGATAGTGCCACCAGAGAATCTGAGACAAAGAGTGGCCAGATTTTCTAGCGATTGGGAATCATTTTGCCTATCGGTGATGGCTGCGATCTCGGTGACTTCCTGCCCTAGCATGAATCGCAATTCGTCGACGCAGTGGATACCCAAAGCCATCATGGCAAAAGCGCCCCCTGTGGATTCAGGGTCAACCCACCAATCACTGTATCCGCTGCGGGGTTTGGGGTGTACGTTTCCTCGAACGCCACTGCCGAACTGGGCTTGTGCCAAGGCGATGGTGCCAATCGTTCCCGCTGAGATTAACTCCTTGGATTCGATCCTTCCTGGATGTTGGCGCAATTCGAATCCGACCCCCAATTTGGAGTTGCTAGATTCAGAAGCCTTGACGACTTCTACCCCGTCGGCGAAATTCAAGGCTATCGGTTTTTCCATGAACACGTGCTTGCCGGCTTGCAGAGCCAAGATTGCGTGAGGTGCATGAAGGTGATTCCGGTTGGCTATATACACGGCATCAACCCGGGAATCTCTCAGAACCGCATCAACGGAGTCGTAACCAACCTGGGCGTCATGCTTGGCAGCAAATTCTTTTGCTCTGGCGGCATCTCTACTCATCACGGCGATAAGTTCGCAGTCATCCGCCAGATTCAGCGCCGGGGCAACCTTTTCATCCGGAAAACCACCGGTCCCTAGAATTGCCCAACCAACGCTCAAGACAATAACTCCAGATTAGACATTAGGCTGGGAACGTTCGCCTGACCTGTTCTTCAAAGTCAGTTTCGAAGCGTTGCATTCGGCCTTGGCGCACCTGCTCTTCCAGTGGTGGACGCTGCACCGGCCTGGGGGTGGTGGGGCCGTAGCCGATGATGCCGGTTTCTTCCAAGGCCGCCATCTCCTCGGCGGTTTTTCCCAGAAGGTCTCCCAGAATTAGGGTATTGTGCTCACCCATTAGCGGGGCGGCCATGCCATCCACGGCTGGGGTTTTTGACAGCTTCCAGGGGCGACCGGCGTATGGCAGCGGCGGAATCCCGGTGCTCTCGTGATGGGAGACCACTTCGTAGAAGTTGCGCTCGACCAGGTGCGGGTCAAACAACAGGTCTTTACTGTCCATGACCACCCCAGCAGCAACCCCTTCATTCTGCAGGGCGTGCATCAAGTCGTGAGAGAGCCAGGTACTGGTCACCGGCCCAATCAGCTCGTCCAGCTCATCCCGGTTTTGCCAACGGCTCAGCGAGTCCGCAAATCTGGAGTCCGACGCCCAGTCGTACTGCTTCAAGACTCGACATAGTGATTGCCATTCTTCGTCAGTGGCAACGGCGATGGTTATCCATCGGTCTTCGCCTTGGGTCTGGTAGCAGCCGTGGGGCGACATAACCGTGTCCTGGTTGCCCATGCGCGGCCCGGACCGTTTGTTGGCGGAATAATCCATTAGGATTTCGGGGATGGTAGCACTGGTGGCCTGAGTCTGGGAGATGTCCACAAACTGACCTTCGCCAGTGCGCAACCGATGCATCAGGGCGGCCATCACGCCAAAGACCGTATGCTCGCCGGAGGTGTAGTCGGTATACGGGATCTCAGACATCATTGGCGAGTCGCTGCCCGCGTAGCCAGTCTGATAGGCCAGACCCGCTGCGCCCTCAGTGGCTGGGCCGGTGGCGCCGTAGTTGGCCCACGGGCCGTAGAACCCATAGCCGGTGGAAGACACCATGATGATGTCTGGTTTTATCTTTTTAAGGTCTTCGTATTCCAGCCCAAAGTTCTTGATCACCCTGGGGGTGAAGTTCTCGGAGAATATGTCTGCAACGGAGACCAGTTCTCTGAGAATCGCCAGGCCTTCCGGCTTGCTCAGGTCTAGGGTCACGCCGAGCTTGTTGCGATTTTGCTCGTAAAAATTGGCACCCTTATTCCAAAACTCACCGGAAATGTCATTCTTGTAGACTGAGTCGCTGCGGTAGCTCTCCAGCCGTCCAGTGGACTCCAGGCGAATGACCTGCGCCCCCATGTCGGCCAGCATTTTCATGGAAAAGGGAATGGCGATGAGTTGCCCCATCTCGATTATTCTGATGCCTGCTAAAGGACCTGGCATTTCTTAGTAATTCTCCATTAGAAGTTCTGGTAAGTGGCCTGAATTAGGGTTAATTACGGACTAAATTATCTCGTTGGCCCGCATCTGGGCCAGGTCTTCCGGCGTGTGGCCCAGGCGTTGGCCGATGATTTCCTGGTTGTGTTGGCCAAGGCTGGGGGCTGGGGTGCGAACATCCCACGGAGTCCCGCTCATCTCAAAAGGCGCACCCGGATACTTCAGGGTACCCAGGGCCGGGTGGTCGATGTCGACGAAGAAGCTTCTGGCCTCGAACTGCGGGTCGGCCATTACTTCTTCCGGAGACTGCACCACGCCAAATATGAACCGTTTCTCATGGGCGGCGTAGAACCGCTCGTATTTGTTCTGCTTGAGGTAATAGCTGTCGAGTATCTGGCCCAACTCCTCGGCGTTGACCAGACGCGCCGACGGAGAGTTGAATTTATCATCGCCAAGCTCAGGGAGATCCATGAAATCCACCATGACACCCCAGTTCAGTCCCGTACCGATGCCGGGGTTGGGAATTAGGTGACCATCAGAACTGGCCCTGAGTCGGCTTAGGTCGCCGCTGTGGTTTGGCTGCCGACGGCGAACGGCGCCGGTGTAAGTGAAGTTGTTCACCACATCCCTGAGGCCGGTGGCAACTGCCTCTTGGATGGATATATCTACGTGCTGGCCTTCGCCCGTGAGCCTCTGGTGGTACATGGCCATCAGCGTTGCGGCCGCGCCGTCGGTGCCGGCCTTGAACTGGGCTTGGTTGAACGCGTGCTTCAGGGGCTCCCGGTCGTAACCGCCGGAGATATACATCAGCCCGCCCATGGCGTACTCAATGATGTCTGCAGCTTTGTAGTCCCGATACGGCCCAGTCTGCCCGAAGTTAGAAATCGAAGTCAGCACCAGGCTGGGGTTTATCTTCTGTAGTGACGCAAAGGCCAGGCCCAACGATGCCATGACCCGAGGAGCAAAATTCTCTACCACAACGTCGGTGTGTTCAATCAGCGACTTCAAGACCTGAATACCCTTCTCGGTTTGGAGGTTCAGGGTCACGCTCTGTTTGTTAGTGTTCAAGTAGGCGAAGACCAGGCTTTTTTCCGAATCGACATCGTCGTTGAGAAAAGGGGCCATCCGCCGGGTTGGATCGCCGCCGGGTCTTTCCACCTTGAGCACCTCAGCGCCGAAATCAGCCAGGAGCTTGGTGCAGTATGGTCCGGATATGTGGTGGGTGAGGTCCAGAACCTTCACCCCTTCTAGGGCACGTTCAGACAATTGATACTCCTAAAGCGTGTGGTTAGGCGTCTCGGTTCAGCGCGGTGTCCAGGTTGAATTCATCACGACCAATCAATTCCAGGCAGCGATCAAGGGTGGGCGGCATCAGGGTTGAGGTTCTAATGTCGCGGTAGATCCGTTCCAGGGGCCAACGTTTGTGGACGCTTCTGCCGCCGGAAATCTGGATGGCCTTGGTCGATACATCTTGGGAAGCCAAGGTTGCCAAGTATTTGGGCCTGGCGGCAATGACTGCTCTTTGATTTGCCGTTTTACCTTCCCATTGACTAGCCGCATCGTAGAGGGCCATTCTTGCGCTGCTCAAAGTCATCGTCATCTCGGCTATCGTACGCTGGACCAGTAATTCATCCGCGACTCTACCAGAGGCGCCGGAAAAGGTCTGTTTTATGCAGAAGTCCTTGGTAAAGTCCAAGGCCGTTTGAGCCGCACCGACGTAAGCCGCAGCAAATCCCAGGCTGAAACCTTGGGTGATCCCTGTGTGGTAGCCGTCTCCCGGTTTGCCCAGTACTCCATCTTTGGTTACCACACAGTTATCCAACTTCATGCTGGGGCTAACTGTTCCGCGCATACCCAGGGTGTTCCATTCGTCCATCTGGGAGAGCCCGGCAACATCGTTGGGTATCAATGCCAGAACTTGTGAACCAATTGGGTCCGGCGTGTTTTGTGCATTGCAATGAATCATGTAACGGTGGGCTCCGCCCGACATGGTGCAGAAATTCTTTTCGCCGTTTAAAACATAGCCATCGCCGTCAGGGGTGATGGTGGTATGACGAAACGCTGACCCGCCGCGGGTCTGGGGTTCACTTCCCCAACTGCCAAAAAGCTTGCCATCATCGACAATCTCCGGGTAGTACATGGCCCTCTGTTTGTCGGTGCCTAGGGCGTCAATGAACCGCATCACAGTTGAGTGCATGTGCACGGTCATACCGGTGTTGGTGCAGCCGCCGGCCAGCTTCTCAATGACCATGACGTAGGTCAGCATGTCCAGTTCGTGGCCGCCGTATTTCTTGGGGATGCCAATGGTCAGCAGGCCGTTCTGCCAAACGTCATGCCAGCTTTCTTTGGGATTGGTACCGCTGGCGTCCACCTCGGCGGCGCGGGGCCCTAGGCACTCATGTGCAATGCGCTCTGCAGTATCAACCAACTCCTGTTGGTCCTTGTTAAGACCCGGGTTCATTGAAACTCCTGGAAAACTTCTGGGAAACTCTTCCTCAACTCTTACTTGCCGCCAGACGCCTAATCTTCGGGAAAGGTCAGCCGCAGCAGGGTGTGCCGACGGTTGGTCGTAAAGGGCCGTACCTGCTCCGGCCAGCGTCCCAACTCCACTGCTTCGCCCCATTCCGGGGAACTGAGAATCTCCGGACTCTCAATCTCATACATGGCATGAAAACGGGGCTGGCCATCGGGCGAAACAGTCTGGGTCTTTCCCCCGATCAATACTTGAAAGGCTTGGGCCTCGAACCGGGTGATGGGTCCCACTCCGGAGATCTTGCCCAACTCCGGGCAATGCTCGGTGTTGTAGACCTCATGGAAGAGAGCCTCTTTGGCCGGGTCGACGTTCATACTCGCAATGAAGAGGTACTTCGATTTCGGGGCCATGGCTAGCCTCCTGCTATTTTCAATTTTTAAGCCGCGACTTATGCCTAGGTGGATCGCCTAGAAAGGTCGGCGGTGGGAGAACTCGACTTCCTCGTTGGTGATGAACTCCAACAAAACAGCCTTGCCCTCTTCCTCGGTGACCTTGCGGGCCCGGGTGAAAGCGGCGCTAATCTGGTTGGGGTCTGTGATTCGCTCTGCGTAACCGCCCATGGCTTTGCCCAGGTCTGCGTAATTGCCGCCCAGGTCGCGGGTTCCGTAGAGAGCGTGGGAGTCGGTCATCTGCCTGGTTTCAACGGCCATTGTTGAGTTGTTCAAAACCACGGTGATGATTGGTATGTTGCTGCGGACGGCGGTCTCAAAGTCCAGACCAACCATGCCAAAAGCGGCATCACCCATGAAGTTGACGCAGACCTTCTCCGGAGCGGCCAGCTTGGCGCCCATGGTCAGACCCAGGCCGGTTCCCAGGCCGTGGGACTTGCCCCAGCCCAGGTAGGTGCGGGGGCCGTTTGATTGGTAAAACGGAGTCAACTGGTCGCGTGGGCTGCCCGAGTCGTGGGTGACGATGGCGTCTTCCGGCGGGATGGTGTGCATGAAGTCCCATATGACCCGGTAGGGAGTCATGGGAGTTGAGCTATCCGTGAGCTTGGCGCGCCACTGGGACAGCCAGCCCTCACGCTCTGACTGTACTTCTTTGGCGGTGGACTGGTCATCTTTGCGGCTGTTGCCGACGATGGCCTGACAGGCTTCGATCAACTGGCGCAAAACCAACTTGGCATCGCCGACGATGGGTAGGTCGACGTTGTAGTCCTTGTTGATATCTGAGGCGTCGTTGGTGGCTTGGATCAATGTCTTTCCGGGCGGTATGTTCATCACCATGCCGTGCTTGGTGAAGCTGGTGCCGATACCGCAGATCAGGTCGGACCGGCGGATGAAGTGGTAGGCGTGTCCGGAGATTGTTGGGCCGGTGCTGCCCAGAGCCAACGGATGGATCTCCGAAAAAGCGCTCTTCCCCAGCAGTGTGCTGCATACCGGGACCTGGAGTAGTTCTGCCAGCTCCAGTAGTTCATCGGTGGCCTTGGCGTAAAGCACGCCCTGGCCGGCCATTATCACCGGGTACTGGGCAGCGCAGAGGGCTTTGGCGGCAGCTTCAACGTCAGCAGGGTTGCCCTGGCTGACGGTGGGCCGACTGGGTGCGTAGTAGAAAGACTCTTCGCTGACTTCTTCCAGAGCCACATCGGCGGGAATCTCAACGGCCATGGGACCGCCCCGGCCCTGGCGGAGCCCGGCAAAAGCCCGGCGCATGATATCTGAGGTACGGTCGGCCACGTTTACCTGTTCGACGGCCTTGGTGATGTCGGCATATCCCTTGAGCGAGTTGTAATGTGGTGCGACGCCGGCCCTGTCTCTTGGGTGGCCCAGAGGCAGCAATAGTATCGGAACCGAGTCTGAAAACGAGGTTGCGATTCCAGGGTAGGCATTCTCGGCGCCAGGCCCGTATTGCATGGCAAACACGCCCATGTGGTCGCCGTTGCTCACGCGACTGAGGCCATCGGCGATGCCAACGCCAACCCGCTCTTGACGGCAGATAATCGGTCGGATTCCACCGAGGGCGGCGGCTTCAATCACCGGAGTTGTTGGGAAGCAGGGAAGGTACTGTACGCCCTCCCGCTTTAGTATCTCTGTTATGGCTTCAATCGTGTTCAATTGGGGCCGCCTCCTGATTAATGTCTCTATTTTTGTTGTTTCTGTTTACGTTTCTGCGTGCCTGAAACGTACTGGTTCCTGGGCTCGTAGCATTAGGCAAACAGTGCAATTCACCAGCCCTGTTTTTAGCCACGGCGAGTATACCACCGGTCAGGAGCGGAGACATTAGCGAATCAACGCCAACCGGAGGTCAACAAGACTAGGGAAAATAAATGTCATTCTGAGGAGTGCCGTAGGCCGACCCGAGCCGACTAAGAAAAATCTGCCAATCTTCAACTTAGGTGACCCTTCACTTCGCTAACGATCACATCAAGGAGCACTAATTCCGCGCGAAACCTTGTGCGGCCAATATTGCGGTGAAAAGGTCAGGTAGACCTATGCCGATCGGCTTTAGGCTCCCGCTTTATTCAGGGCTTCGATACGGACGGCGGCGGGTTTCAGAATGGCATAGAGGAAGTCGTTGGCAGGGGTGGGTATTTCCAGCTCTCGCGCCATGCGAACCACGGTGCCGGTCAAACCTTCCAGTTCCACGGGGCGTTGGTCGGTAAAATCTTTGGCCATTGATGCACGACCTTGGCCGGGGAATCGGTCCAGAGAATCCATGGCCCAGGCGAGAGAGTCGGCCATGACGGGAGCGCCGCGGGCTTTGCCAACGGCCAGAACCTCTTCAATGGCGTCGCGTATCAGTTGCCTGGTCTCTGGCTTGGTGCGCATCTCTTCATAAACGCAGTTGGCGGCGGCGCAGACGGCAGCGGAACCGGCGATGTAGGCGAACTTTTTCCAGAGCATGCCTGGCATGTTTTCGTGCAGATTTACCCGCCAACCGGCTTCTTGGAAGCGCTGCAACAGGTTTTCACCCCGGCGGCTAATGCCCACGTTCATCTCGCCGAAAGCGGCGATGCCAGGCCCGCCCTGGGTGACAACACCCGGCTCGGAGATTCGACCTTCCATGTAAGCAGAGCCGATCATGACGTGGTCTTCGCCAACGGTCTCGGCCAATATCTCGCCATTTTCGATGCCGTTTTGCAGGGTCAGTACCACGGTCTCCGGGCCAATCAGCGGAAGGACAGCGGAGACGGCGTCTGAGTTGTGGTACATCTTGACCGTGAAGATCACCAGGTCTTGTTCGCCGACGGTCGCCGTATTGTTGGTGGCGGTGCCGGGAACGGTGAATGTGCCGTCTAACTGACTCTCTATTCGTAAGCCGTTGTCTTTGATGGCCCGCAGATGCAGTCCTCTCGCGACGAACGTTACTTCATGTCCGGCACGGGCCAATAACCCGCCAAAGTAACCGCCGACTCCACCGGCCCCAATGACCGCTACCTTCATTTCCTCGCTGACTCCTATGCCCATTGGTAACCCAACTCCATAACTAAGTGATCAATCTCTATTAATGATACCTCTATTTTAATCCCGGTTTTCGACCGGGTGGCTAAACTCTTCGCGTAGGTCTCGCTTCAAGACTTTGCCCATGACGTTGCGAGGTAATTCTCCTACAAAGATTACCGAACGGGGACGCTTGTAACCGGCCAGTCGCTCTCGGCAGAATTCAATGATCTGCTCCTCTGTGACGTGGTCAGATTGGCCAACGACCACTGCGCGTACCTCTTCACCCCATTCCACGTCCGGTACACCAATCACGGCAGCGTCGTCCAAATCTGGGTGGGAGCGTAGTACCTGTTCCACTTCTTCAGGTGAGATCATCTCGCCGCCGCGTTTGATGAAGTCCTTGGCGCGGCCGGACAGAAATATGTAACCGTCTTCGTCCTGGTAACCGAGGTCTCCCGTGTAGATCCAGCCGTCGCGCATGGTGTCGCGTGTGGCGGCTTCTTCTTGCCAATAACCAGCCATCATTCGGGAACCTCGGGCTACGATCTCCCCGTTCTCGCCTACTGACACCGCATTGCCGTTTTCGTCCACGATGCTGACTTCCACGTCATCCAAAGGCTTTCCAATAGAAGTCAGGCGTTTCAGCTTGGTCTCGATCTCTTCCGGGCTACCATCCAACACGTGATCGTCTGGCGGCAACATGGTGATTGTGGAAGCGGTCTCCGTTTGGCCAAATGCGTTGATGAACCGTGCGCCCGGGAATTTTCCTATCGCTGCACGGATGACTTCCAGGGGCATCGGCGCTGCGCCATAGGTGATGACACTGAGCGACGAAAGGTCGTAGTCGCCAAAGTTGGGGTGCTCTATTAGGTTCTTCAGCATGGTCGGTACCAACATTGCCCGATTGGCCTTGGTTTCCTGAGCCAGTTGCAACCATTCCCCAGCGTCAAACTGGCGCATCACCACCAAAGTCCGACCACCGTAGACCGCGGCCAAAGCAGCCTGCAGTCCGGCTATGTGATAGAAGGGAACGGTGATCAGATTGCTTTCTTCAACGTCCGGGTCGGCCGGCTCAACGGTGGCCAGCAGGTAGGACGAAAAGCTGTCGTGGGTCAGCATCACGCCCTTGGGAACGCCCGTAGTGCCGGCGGTGAACATGATTACGGTTGTGACTTCGTCGCCAGCCTCCGGGAAATGCATCTGGCCGGGCGATGATTCGGCGAGAAGTTCTTCGTAATTCTTGCCGTTTTCGGGGGCTTTTCCGTCCAAGATGATTATGCCCTTAGACAAACGACTACCTTCCGGTACCAGGGGCAAATACCGTTCCCCCAGCAGCAGGCAGGTGGGCGAGGCAATCTCTAGCATCTGGGCCAGTTCGTTGGTCTTGGCCCGGAAGTTTATGGGCACGTAGATGGCGTCCAACTGTGCTGCGGCAAAGTAGGCTTCAATGCATTGGTTGGTGTTGACCTGCATGGTCGCCACCCGGTCACCGGGGCCAACTCCCAACTCGGAGAGTCCGTTGGCCAGCCGGTTGACCCGTTCTGCCAGACCCCCAAACGTGATAGTTTGGCCGTCAAAAACCACTGCGGCGCGTTCGGGAACGATGGCCCCGGCAATGGTTAAAAATTCAGAAGTGTTCATATATAAGTTCTTGCGTAATCCCTAAAGTATCTAGCTGGTCAGCCTGGCCGCCACACGACGTTCAAGCTCCAGTGCCTTGGGCAGGTCCAGGTCCATTCCTTGGCGTAGCACTTGTTTCATTGCCGCTACGGCCTCAGATGGTAATTCTGCCAATTCGCCGGCCAATTTCCAGGCATCTCCCATGAGCGACTCCGGTGATGACAGCCGAGTGACTAAGCCCGTGAATAATGCTTCTTCGCTTTCGATACGCCGACCAGTCAGCAGTAAGTCCATGGCCCGTGATGTGCCGATTGCCCTGGGGAGAGTTTGGGTGCCGCCGGCAGCCGGAATCATCCCCAATTGTACCTCCGGCAGAGCAAACACGGTGCCCGTGGCGGCCAGCCGAATATCGCACAGAAGGGCAATCTCCAACCCGGAGCCGATGCAGTATTCATGCACTGCGGCGACGATTGGTTTGTGCAAGTTTACCAGTTGCCCCCAAACGTCTCGTTCCCAGCGCACTTGCCGGGCGACCACCTGGGACGGCGCAGTGCCAAACTCGGTCAGATCAGCGCCGGCACAGAAGCCGCGTCCTTCGCCGGTAATCAGCAATGTTCGGACGTCTGGGTCGAGATGAACGGCGGCCAGGGCTTCTGAAAAATCGTCCCGCATCTGCACGTTGTAGGCGTTAACCACCTGGGGCCGGTTCAACGAGATATGGGCCACCGCGCCGCGTAGCTGAAACAGCAGGGTCTGGAAGCCGCCTGAATCAGACATAGAAAAAGGCTAAGCCTCTCGGACGGCCCTGGCGTAGAGTTCGTCCAAATCTACTTCTGTATAACGAAGACCGATATTTTCCAGGTTATGGGCGTCGCTCACTTCCATCAACATCAGGTCGTGTTCCGACGCAATCTCTGAGACCTGATCCTTGCGAATGTGCCAATTGTGGATGTAGTTGTCAATCTCGATGGCGTGGATATTCGGCTCAATCAATATTTCTGGTGAGTAATAGCCCGGATGGCAGTAGGTGCGGAAGACGCCGCCGCCGTCGGGCAGGAATAATTCAGCCACTTGGTACTCGGCGAAGGGGTTGGCCTCGGGGCGAATCTCGATCTCCCAGCCCGGCAGAATGACCACTTGCCCTGGGAAATGCTTCTCGATGATTTCGCTGAGTTCCATGCCCCACTCTTTATTGTGGTGGTCGGTGATACCGATGCCATCAATCCCCTGAGATTTGATCTGGTTAACTATTTTCTCCGCAATCTCCACAGTAGGCGGCACAAAATTGAAAGCCTCCCAGGGGTGGGTGTGGAGGTCTAGTTTTAATTTCACAGAGATTCTCTTGGTATGGATTGGGCGTTGGTGCATCAGGACCCGGTGAACTCGGGGTCCCGTTTTTCTATAAACGATTTTAACCCTTCGGCCCTGTCAGATGTGGACTGAAGTATAACGTTCAGGTCGGCTTCTAGTCCCAGACCCTGGTCCAGGGATAGGTCCATCCCTTTGCCAACGGCCTCTTTGGCGTAGCGTGCGCCGATGGGACTGCCACCGGTTATCTGTCCTGCTATTTCAGAGATCATTTTATCCAAGCCGATAGCTTGGTTGGCCACTCGGTTGACCAGGCCAATAGCCAAGGCCTCCGCCGCATCAACCAGTCTTCCGGTTAGTAGCATGTCCCTGGCCCAGGACGGACCGACCAACCGGGGCAGTCTTTGGGTGCCGCCGTCTTGGGGGAAGATACCCTTTGCGAGTCCAGAAAAACCGAAACGAGCGGAAGGGACGCAGATGCGCAGGTCCCCCGCCAACGCCAGTTCCAATCCCGGTCCAGTGGCGTTGCCATTCAGTGCCACCAACACCGGAATCTTCAGCGCGGCAATCTGACGTGCGACTGGTTCAGCGCTTTTTTCATCGTCCCCATCGCCGTGTCCTTCTATGGAAAAGGCATCCCCGACGGCGGCCAGCACCACCAAACAGAGGTTATCGTCTTCAGATATGAGACGGCAGGCTTCCGCCAAAGAGAAGGCCATCTCAGCATCAATCCAGTTGCCGTTGTCCGGACGATTTAAGGTTACGGTTGCCACGTTCGTGTCCAAGGTGAGGGTCACGGAACCAATTGTGATAGTGTCGGCGATGGGAGTTCCTCTCTATAATCCTGGCTTCAAGTCAACCGGTGGATACTGAAACGTACCCGGAGCAGTGACAGGGTGGCAGGTGTTTTGCAACTCTTAAATACTAGGCCGGACACGCGAATCTTGACAAGGTCTTGTGCCCGGCCTAACATGAATTGGCACTCTCGAATTGGGAGTACTAATTCCACGTGTGAATAATGCCGGGCTACCATATTTCCCCGGCGATTTAGAAGGAGGCCGCGGTGGCAAACTTTACGCCATTGGGAGAACGTGTTGTGGTTAAGCCCAGCGAGGGTGAACAGACCACTAAAGGCGGGATATATCTACCCGATACCGCCAAGGAAAAGCCCCAGGAGGGTGAGGTCATCGCCGTTGGACCCGGCAGGGTTAGCGAGGATGGCAGCCGGATTCCCATGGAACTTACCAAGGGAGACCGCGTCATTTACTCCAAGTTCGCTGGTACTGAGTACAAAGACGGCGACGACGAGTTACTGATTCTTCGGGAAAGCGACATTCTAGCCAAGATAGGCTAACCAGCAACCCTAACTTAAGAACCAAATACAGGGCGGGCTTAAGCCCAGCCTTGACCTACCTGCAGGAGGATTAGGATGCCAGCAAAGAAGTTGGCCTACGCCGAAGAAGCGCGGAAAGCACTCCGTGTTGGAATCGACATTCTGGCTGATTCAGTAAAAGTTACCCTCGGTCCCAAAGGCCGTAACGTGGTGTTGGACAAGTCGTTTGGCCCGCCCCAAGTGTGCAGCGACGGCGTCACCATCGCCAAAGAAATTGAACTTCCCGACGCGTTTGAGAACATGGGCGCACAGCTCCTGAAAGAAGCTGCCACCAAGACCAACGACGCTGCCGGTGACGGCACCACTACCTCCGTTGTGTTGGCCCAGGCCATCATCAATGAAGGTTTCAAAAACGTCACAGCAGGCGCCGACCCCATGGCCATCAAGCGGGGTATCGAGAAAGCCGTTGCTTCCGTTGTTACGGAAGTACAGAGTATGGCTCAGGTTGTGGAGACTCGGGAGCGCATCGGCCAGGTTGCCAGCCTCTCCGCCCACGAAGAAGCCATTGGTGAGACCATTGCCGAGGCCATGGAAAAGGTCGGCAAGGACGGCGTCATCACCGTTGAAGAGTCTAAGGGATTGACCGACGACATTGAGTATGTCGACGGCATGCAGATTGACCGAGGTTACATCTCCCCTTACTTCATCACCAACCCAGACCGCATGGAATCCGTGATGGAAGACCCCACCGTCATCATCACCGATAAAAAGATCTCGGCCGTGGCCGACATGCTTCCCGCTCTGGAGAAACTGCTCCAGGTAGGCAAGAAGAACGTTGTAATCATTGCTGAAGACGTAGACGGCGAAGCCCTGGCCACCTTGGTGGTCAACAAGCTCCGCGGTACCCTCAGCGTTCTGGCCATCAAGGCCCCAGGCTTCGGCGACCGTCGGAAGGCCATGTTGGAAGACATTGCCATTCTGACCGGTGGCACAGTGATCAGCGAGGAGACCGGCCAAAAGCTGGACGCCGCAACGATCGAAGACTTTGGAAGCGCCCGCACAATCACGGCCACAAAGGACGAGGCCACCATTGTTGAGGGTAGGGGCTCTGAAGATGCCATCCAGGGCCGCATCACTCAGATCAAAGCCCAGATCGAAGATACCACCTCTGAATTCGACCGGGAAAAACTCCAAGAGCGGATGGCCAAGCTGTCCGGCGGCGTTGCCGTGATTAAGGTTGGCGCTGCCACCGAGATCGAACTTAAAGAGCGTAAAGCCAGGGTCGAAGACGCCCTCTCAGCCACCCGTTCCGCAGTGGAAGAAGGTATCGTCCCCGGAGGCGGAGTCGCCCTAGTCCGCGCAGGCCGCGGCTTGGAAAGCCTCACCGGCATACCCGCCGACGAACAGGTCGGTGTTAACATCATCCGCCACGCTCTTGACCAGCCCCTAAAGCTGATTGTTGAGAACGCCGGGTTTGAGGGCGCAGTTGTCCTGAACCAGGTCAAACAGCAGGCTGATGACTACGGTTACGACGCCGACATCGGTGAATACGGTCCCATGATGGAACGTGGCATCGTTGACCCGGTCAAGGTAACCCGGTCCGCCCTCCAGAATGCGGCCAGCGTCGCGGCCATGGTACTCACCACAGAGTCCGTGATCAGCGAGATTCCGCAGGCAACACCGGCAATGCCGGCCATGCCCCCTGGTGGCGGGATGGACTTCTAAGGAGTCCTCGCCACTAATAGCAAACCAAAACTGCCCCGGCCTTCACCGAAGGACCGGGGCAGTTTTTTTCAGAAATCAAAGCATATCCCACATCACGTCTGCCCACGCCCGCTGATAAGCCGCTATAATGCGGTGCTGCTGAAAACTCTTAGCGCAATTAAAACACGCAAAACAGGAAAGTACCCATGACCAGCGCCCCGGAAAATTCCCCCGGTGATCCAACTAAGCAGGGCAAGCTCTATTCTTCAGCCCTTGCCGCACTGGAAGGCATTTCCAACGACGCCACAGTCCTGGTGGCTGGGTTCGCTGGCTGCGGTATCCCGCAAAAACTGCTCCGCGGCCTAGCCGAATCCGGAGTCTCAGGATTGACGCTCATCTGCCAAGGCGCTTGGATCCAAGAGCCGGGCGATTTTACGGTGGCGGACTTGGTGGGGAGTGGGCAGGTCAAAAAGATGATCTCCCCAATGCCATTTCATCCAGTGCATGGCGGTGCCGTGAAAGAACAATGGGAGTCGGGCGAACTGGAGATTGAGATCGTATCCCAGGGCGTCTTGGCAGAGCGGCTTAGAGCCGGTGGCGCAGGCATCGGTGGCGTGTTCTTGCCTAGCAGCTCCGGCACCAGGTTTGCTGAGGGCAAAGAGGTCCGTCAATATGATGGTTGTGAACACGTCTTGGAACTGGCGTTGAAGGCTGATTTCGCTCTACTCAGGGCCCAGGCCGCAGACACCCTGGGCAACATGGTCTATGACGGCACTGCCCGCAACTGGAACCCAACCATGGCTATGGCTGCTGGGGTAACCGTAGTTGAAGTTGATGCGGTGCACCACCCGGGTGGCATAGACCCAGAACTGGTTATCACCCAGGCCATTTTTATAGACCGCCTCGTTCTGTCCGACTGATCACAGGAGAGTTTTTTAATGCCAGGAACCCATTTAGAACCCGCCAGCGTGGCCCAACGCGTGTCTCAAGAACTGTTCTCCGGTGCGGTCGTCGCCCTGGGTCCGGGACTGCCCTGTTACCTACCCGACGCGCTTCCCGATACCAGTGGCGTATGGTTCATCGCTGACAGTGGCGCCTTGGGATCCAAAGGTGGCGAGGCCCATGGCAGCGCGGTAGATGCCGGGGAAAACTCCGCATCCTTGCTGTCCGGTGGGTCATTCACGGGAGTGGTGGACGTTGCTGGTATCCTGCGGGGCGGACACACCGACATCGCGGTGTTGCAACCGTCTCAGGTTGCCGCCAATGGCGATTTTGTCCATTGGACTTCAGAAGAGACGGCAGGTTTATTCGCGCCCGGCTCTGCAGTGGACATGGCTTACGGAGCGGCAACAGTAATAGCCGTCATGCCCCACCAGTATCCTGGAGGAAGGTCAAACATTGTCAGTCAGTGCAGCCTTCCCGTGGATGGCGCTGGCAGAGTTAACATAATCATCACCGACGTGTCGGTAATCAAGGTCACTGCTGCCGGTCTGGAACTGGTGGAGACGGCCCCCGGTTGGACGGCTGAAGAGATAATCGCCATCACCGACGCACCACTAACGGTGTCTTCAGACCTGAAAGGAATGACCTTCAATGTCCCGACTCTTGAGCCGACGAACAAGGTCTACTCCAGCGCCATCGAAGCCCTCAGTGACGTGATGGAGGGCTCGATCATAAACGTGGATGGGTTCGCCGGACCCGGCGGCATGGCGCACTACCTGATGGTCGGACTGCGCGACCTGGGCGTTAAAAAACTGCAATTAATTAGTAATACTGCTGGTGTAGCCAGGGTCAGCGCCTTTGGAGTGCCCAACATAATCGACCACAGCATCCTGGTTGAGAATAACCAAGTGGTGAAAGCCACTGCATCCTACCCGGTATCGCCGTCAGCCTCCCGCCCCAGCGCCTTTGAAGAGGCCTACAACCGCGGCGAGACCGAGCTTGAAGTCGTGCCCCAGGGTACGCTGGCGGAGCGCCTCCGCAGCGGTGGGGCCGGAGTTGCGGCGTTCTACACGCCCACCGGCGCCGGTACGCTGCTCGGTGAGGGCAAAGAGGCCAGGACCATTGATGGCAAGGACTACATCCTGGAAACAGGCCTCAGGGCAGATTTCTGCATCATCCGAGGCTACAAAGCCGACACTCTAGGCAATGTGGTCTACAAGGGTACCTCCCGAAACTTCAACCCAGTGATGGCTACCGCCGCTGAAATAACGGTGGTGGAGGTAGATGAGATAGTAGAACCCGGCCAACTAGGCCCAGAAGAGATTGTCACGCCCGGTCTATTTGTCAACCGAATCGTGGTCCGGCCAGCCGACTTCTCGGCTTATCTAGAAATCTAATCAACTGTTTAATCATCCGACATGATAAAGGGTCGAACTGATGGAATCGTTAGCTGATAAAGAGCGCCTGCCCAGAGAAATTGTGGCCATGCGCGTTGCCAAAGAACTTCCCGATGGTTCGTACGTGAACCTGGGCATCGGTATCCCCACAATGGTGTCAAGCTTTGTTCCGGAGGGCCGCACCGTCTTCTACCACAGTGAAAGCGGAATATTGAACTGTGGGCCATTGGCAGAAGAGGGAAATGAAGACATTGACCTGATCAATGCCGGTGGGCAGTACTTAGAGCCGGTTGGCGGTATGTCGTTCTTCGACTCTGCAGAGGCCTTTGCCATGATCAGAGGCGGACATGTTGACGTGACGGTCTTGGGCTCCCATCAGGTGTCAGCTACCGGAGACCTGGCCAACTGGATGCTGCCACAACGGGGCGTAGGCAACGTGGGTGGAGCGATGGATCTGGCCACCGGAGCCTCTGGGGTGATTGTTGCCATGGAGCACACCGACCGGAACGGCGAACCCAAAATAGTCCAGGAGTGTACATTTCCGCTGACCGGCAAGGGGTGCGTCTACCTGATAGTCACCGACCTGGCAGTCATTGAATGTGACGGTCAAGGACTGACACTTAAAGAAGTAGCCCCGGGTTGGACACCTGAAGAGGTGCAGCAACTAACCGGGGCCAAATTGACCATATCACCAGACATCAGAGAGTTTGAACTCTAGCCGCTATTCCTCGTCGGCTATTGGTCTACGTACGGCAACTAAGCGTCCGCTATATGAAACACGGTTTCGATAATCTCTGACGTTTTTTCAACCGTGTCGTAGATCAATAACTTGGACCGGTCTCCGCACGCATAGAAGGGTTTGATTAAAATATAGCCACTGTCCGCATCGATGGTTGAGTTGAATCCGGTGACTTCAACCGACGAGGATGGCATATCAAACTCATAGATTGAGAGATATCCGGGTCAGAGAGACTGGCAGCCAGAATCTCTATCTTGTAGCCGCTGGGGCTGTCCCCAAAACCCGCCCAATAGGCCATCCCGTCTGAGATAGCCACGTTGCTCCAACTAGATGCGTCATAAGTATCCTAGTCTTCTACTTCAAAGGCTGTGAGATACTCATCCGCTCGCTGGCCAGTGTTGGGATCAACCACAAATACCCCAGTGATGGGGTCAGCTTCAGTGGATAATTTAGCCCCATAGAGGGTGTCGACTCCGGATATTAGGGCAAATCCCAACTCCGGCTTGGTCATTTCGGTGGAGTCCGATTGAGAGTTGAAAGGCGAGCGCATGTAATCCCCGGTAGCATTGTAGAAACCTCGGGACACTACTGTTCAGTGCTGCCGGTCTTGGAATACACCTCACCACCGGCCACCGCGTAGCCTGGGCCTAGGGCGTCGTCCTGGGTGCCCCACTCTGATTTGCGGTTGAATTCATCAGTGGCGTACTCCGTGATGGTCATCGCGCCGCCGTTGGTGCATTTATTTGAGACGAACAGCCGATTGTCCACCGTGTAGAGGCGCTTGAAATGGGGAGCGTAGCTGGGCGATGAATAAGAATCGATTACCGTGGCGTTTCTGGTGTCCGACCGGTAAAAAATCACGGACTTAGATGAGCTCTCCAAATTTATGAACGCTGTGCTGGTGACCTTGTTGGTGCCAGGCGTGGTCACCAATGTTTTGAGGGTGCCGCTACTGCTGCCACCACTCACGGCTAAAACCAGGCCCAGGGTGTTGACGGGCAACACCTTGGCCGGGGCAGGAACTGGAGTGTCTGGTATCCGTTGAACTGTACGTTCGTCGCTTTTGGGATTGGGTGTGCCAGTTTCTGGGGTCGGTGGTGGGGTAACGGGCGGCGTAGCACTGTCGCCAACCCGTGTTGGCGTTTCTGGTTCAGGCGGAGTTGAAGTCACATCGACGACGGTGGTGCAGGCGGTGGACAGGAGCAGAGCAGCGGCCAAAACAAGACCAGCTTTCCACCTACCTGAAACAAC
>LWDU01041672.1_pt1 | contig 30157 bp, 33 predicted proteins | sample 727161 | NCBI WGS metagenome assembly LWDU01 (sample SAMN04566230, study PRJNA314399) | hydrothermal vent metagenome | isolation source: deep sea hydrothermal plume seawater | place: Mexico: Gulf of California, Guaymas Basin | collected 2004-07-11
TTCGGCGTCGTTTGTGGAGCCGCCTAGTGTTGCCGGCCCCAGAACGCGAGTACAGCGGGGATGTCACCAAGGGTGCAGGTGCGATATGTGAGAGTGGTCATGTTGAAAGAGCTTTCATTGGATGATTTCACATTTCCCGAGTGGAGTCATCGGAACCGAGGGGTCTGGTGTGGGGACGCGCGCTTCACGCACGATGGATGCACCCCGCACCCAACAGAACACCCTCTACCTAAGGTCCCTCCACAGGAGTCGGGAAATCGGAAATCAATCATCCAACGAACGCATCACTTTGCCGGGTAGTTCGCCGTTTGGCTTGCCGTTTTCGAGCGCTGGCTTGCCGTTTACGAAGACATAGTCCATGCCGGTTGAGTAGACGTGCGGGTTCACGAAGTCGTTGTGCTGTTTTACGTTGGCAGGATCGAAGACCAGCACGTCGGCCTTTTGGCCAATCGCGATTCGGCCTCGCTTCGAAAGATTCAGCCGTGAAGCGGGCAGGGCGGTCATCTTGTAGATCGCCTCTTCCAGAGTGAAAAGTCCACGCTGCTCGACGAACTGTTCGATGATTACCGAGTTAGTTGCGTAGTTGCGAGGGTGCGGCTTGCCCGATGAAAGCGGACCTTCGTCTCGCAATGACGATCCGTCTGAAGCGATCGACATCAGCCCCCATTTCGCGATCGAATCGATGTCCTGGAGCTCCATCGAGTGCAGCACGTAGTTGCCGTCTGACTGCTCGTAAAGGCGCAGCGCTGCCTCTTCCGGCTCGCAGCCCCATTCGTCGGCGATATCCTGCAGCGACCGTCCTTCGAGCGATTGATCCGGCGGGAAGCTGGACACAACGCAGCCCTCGGCAGAGTGGTTGCGGTTGATGTAGTAGGTCACATCGGCGCGAACCTGCGCACGGGTGTCAGCATCGGCGAGTCGGTCAATCGTTGCCTGGCGCCCACCGACCAGCGCCCAACGAGCGAACATGGCACCTGAAAAACCGGTCGACGACCATTCGTATGGATACTGATCGCCAGCTACGTCGATCCCTTCTTCGCGCGCCCGCTCCATGCCTTCAATCAACTCGTACCCGCGCCCCCAGAACTTCGGGCCAACCGCTTTTACGTGCGAGATTTGAATTCGAGCTCCGGTGCGCCTGCCGACTTCGATCGCTTCTGCGTGGGCAGGGAAGAGCCCGCTCAGGTCGTCGGCTTCGGAGCGGATGTGCGATGAGTACAGCTTTCCCCGGTCGGCAGCGGGTTGGGTAACGGCAATCACTTCGTCAGCGAGAGAGTAAGAGCCTGGCGAGTACCAGAGGCCGGTCGACATGCCGAGCGCGCCGGCGTCAAGGGAATCGGCGAAGATCCCCGACATTCGGTCGATCTCTTCTGGAGTCGGCATTCGTGGTTCCATGCCCATGACGGTTCGGCGAACCGATCCGTGCCCGATTTGCGCAGCGATATTGATCGTCGATCCGGATTTTTCGAGGGCGGTCAGGTAGCCGTCCATGTCCGACCAGTCAGGCGTGTAGTCAGGGTCGTACTTGTCGGTGCGTGAGCGGAATTCATCCAGCGTGTTGTCGTTGAACGGCGCGCAGTAGCTCATGCCGCAGTTACCCAAGAGTTCAAGGGTCACACCCTGGGTGAGCTTCGAGTCGGCGTACGGATCGATCAGGAACGAGTTGTCGGAGTGGGTGTGGAGGTCGATGAAGCCGGGAGTTACGACCTTGCCTGTCGCGTCGATTTCACGAGCCGCTTCGCCTGTGATCTCACCGACCGCCGCCACGGAATCGCCCTTGATTGCGACATCGGTTTTGAATCTGGCAGAGCCAGTACCGTCGACAACCGTTCCGTTCCTGATGATGAGATCGAACAAATTAGCTCTCCTGCATAGGCTCGCCACAAACTTTGTCAGCTAGGCGAAACCCAATTTAAATAAACCATTGGTTTTGGGATGAGCATACCGCGGTTGCGGTAGTAGTATGTTTCGGCTCAAGATCAGATCTCGCCAGAGTTTTGGTGAGAATTCTCACTGAATACCGAGACGCTGGCGGGCACGATACCGATACTGGCACCGATCATTTGAACCGGGCACCCGAAAGAACAACAAAATGAAGTTTGTGAGATTTTCGAACGGCGGCGACGCAGCATACGGCGTAGTTGACGGCGACACAGTAAAAGAGATTTCGAATTCGCCAATTGACCAGGATTACTCGGAGACAGGCGCCACGCACGACCTGAACGAGGTCAAGATTCTTGCCCCGAACCCCAACCCCAGCAAGATGCTTTGCCTCGCATTGAACTACGGTTCGCACTTGCTTGGCGCCGACCGACCGACCCGACCGCAGCCGTTCTACAAGAACACCAACGCCATCATTGGCCCCGGCGACCCGATCAAGCTTCCTGCCGATGCAGGGCTTGTTGTTTGCGAGTCGGAACTGATTGCGATTATTGGCAAAGAAGCCAGTCACGTATCGGAAGCCGACGCACTCGACTACGTTTTCGGCTACACCGCCGGTAACGATGTGAGCGCTCGTGAATGGCAGTCTGGCGCAAACGCCGACACCCAGTGGTGGCGGGCAAAGTCGGCCGACACGTTCGGCCCTACAGGCCCGTTCATGGTTACCGACATCGACCCCCAAAACGTTGCCATTCGTGGATTGGTCAACGGCGTTGAGGGTCAGAAGTGCCACTCATCCGAGATGATCTTCACGACCGCTCAGGCGATTTCGTACATCAGCACCTACGTAACGCTTTACCCGGGCGACATGATCTGGACCGGAACATCAGGAACAACCCCGCCGATCAACGTTGGTGGCGATGTAACGGTTGAACTCGAACACATCGGCATCCTCCACAACCCGGTTATCGCCGGATAGGTGCCATTGGCAGTTTTTCTGTGGTTTGAGGTTTGATGGCTGAAGCTGTCGGATCTGTTTCCGGTTAGACGAAATAAGAAGAGCCGCTCCGAAACCGGAGCGGCTCTTCTTTTATTGCTTTTCTTTTATTGTCATCCTGAACTTGATTCAGGATCCTGAGCAATGGGTACAAGTGGTCCAGGAAGAGCGTGCATTTCTGAATCGGTTTGTTTGTGCGCTGTGCAAGCGATACTGAATCAAGTTCAGCATGACAGGCCACGGCTAACTAAGCATGTGCCAGTTCAAACAGTGGCGCTCGGCCTCGGGCGTTTTCGCGGAGTTCTTCTTCTTCGTCTGGTGTGATCGTAGTGAAGTGTTGGGCTACTTCGACTGCCATTTGCCATAACTCGGGGTCGCCGGGTGGGATCGCTGCGACAATTGGCTGCGAAAGCGTCCAACGAAGAGCCAACTTCAACAGCTCACGGTCTTCGATTGGGGCGTACCAGCACTTTTCACGGACCTTGTGATTGCGGTCCTCTAGCGCATGATGCGATGCGCCCTTTAGCGCCAGTCTTGCCACGCCGAGTTGTTCAGCTTCGTTCATGATTTGTGGGCCGAATCCCGATTCGAACCACGTTGTGAAGTTGACTGGGAACAGCACCGAATCGAAGTCGAAACGGTTCATGAGCTCGACTGCCACTTCGGCTGAATGTGCTGAGAAACCGAGATGCTTCACAAGACCTTCTTCGCGGGCTTTTACGAACATCTCAAGTGCGCCGCCGGGTCCGGTTGCTACTTCGAGGTCTTCCTGCGTGGTCATTGCATGCATCTGGTAGAGATCGAAGTGATCGGTGCGCAGTAGCTTCAAAGAGTCTTCGAGTTCGGCTCGGGCAGAAACGGCTTCTCGCTTGTTAGTTTTGCAGGCTAAGAACACGTCGTTTCGGTACTGTTCAAGAGCCGGCCCGAGCATGTTCTGCGCATTGCCGTATCCGGGTGCGACATCGAAGTAGTTGATGCCCTGGTCGATCGCCCAAGACACGTAGCGAGACGAGTTTTCAGCCGTTTCGTCTTTTACGACGATGCCAGCAAACGCCACGATAGATAACTGTTGACCTGTAGTGCTGTATTCGCGTGTTTGCATGGCGATGCTCCTAGTCGGGCGGGTTTAGGACGTTCATCGTACTACTTCAGGGGCGTGGCTTAAAGTCCTCTCCCCATGGAGAAGGAGCTAGAGAACGCGCCCTGGTCACCCACCCTAGAGCCCGAAGTTTCGGCTTATTTCGCCTTCGGTGAGCCAGTAGAAGATCAGGTAGCCGCCGACGATTATCAGAACACCGGCTGAAATGGAGCTGACATACGGCATCGCCCTGCGGATCTGGTTGACGAGAGCACCTTTGAACACTGCAATGAGAATCGTCATCATCGTTATAACGAACGTCATTCCGAGTCCGTATGCGATGAACTGACCGGTCGCTTCGGCAAGTGATGTGTCGGCGAACGTAAGGCCAACTACTGCGAGGAAGATCGGCAGTGTGCAACTGAGAGAAGCCACGCCGTAAGAAATACCAAAAAGGAAGTAGCCTTTCACACTGGTATCGGAGGCGGATCCGATGTGTGAAGCGGCCGATTGTGCCCGGTTGCTGTAAAGCTTACCGCCGGCAAAAAGGTAGGCTCCAAGACCCGCCATAACGAATCCCAGAATAAACCCGACCCACGGGAAAACCGAAACGAAAAACGATTGAGCACCTGCAGAAATGGCGAGTCCAACCCCACCGAATAACAGCACGAATCCGGCACCCAGAGCCAGACTGACGTACAGGGCTTTGACGACCGATAAGCCGATGCGCGCCAGGCCTTTGGTGAAGATGTCGGTAAGCCGTTTGATCAAATGCCGTTTGAAGACAGGTTTACTCGCTGCAGTCGCCTGATCGCCCTGTTGATCGGACAGATACATCGTCAGAAACGCCGGGAGCATTACGAACCCACACGGGTTTACCGTCGCAACCATGCCGGCGGTGAAAGCAAAGGTGAGCGAAATCCACAGAGCAGTGCTGAAAGCAGAGACAAACGGAAGCGAAGAGCCGAAGTCGGTCACCTGACCCGCGCTATCGGCTTGATAGTCCAGCACCCCCGAAATGATGCTGTTTGCACCGGGGCCGACGATCAGCCCGCCAACAAGGGCTACGAGCGCTACCAGTCCTGCAATTGCGGCTGGTATTGGCAGATTCTTTGCGTTAAATCCAACTTCGTCCGTTGTAACTGATGTACTAACCGTTGTCATGTGTGAGGAATATCTTCTCTGAGTTTTTCAAAACCGCTAATCGAACCGTTGTTGGAGGGTCGGATTAGCACATTTTTATTTTCCCAGATGTCTGGGAAACAGTGTTGTTCGTTTGTTCCAGCTTGTTATTAAATCGGATGCGCTGCGTGTGAGATAGATTCACGATAAACGCTGGAGCCGGGATTTTGTGTATTGAAACTGTGTTTGCTGGTTGGAGATTAATACGCCAACTATGATGTGGCGGATTGCGTACCCGTGTTCATCATTAGTGACTCTCTCTTTATTCTTGGCGACGAAACTGCCCAAAAGTTGGCATTAAAACTCGATAGCACACAACCTCTGCTCATTCCCCTAAGTCAGGACGTCCCGGACGAGAACGCCCGGCGTATGACTGTGCATCTGGCAATTTCAGATTTCGATCTTGAAAGGGCGACTCTGAACCTTCTTGGCAGGAGGGCCAGATTTTCAGTCGTCAAAGGAAGTATCGGTTACGCCGCTGAGTCGGACGTGCGAATTATCGATGAAGCACCCAATGCTGATCAGTTGCGGGAATTTGGCGAACAGAATCCACCTAAAATTCTGTTTATTGGGCTAGGTAATTCGGAAGAAACACTCATCGAGGCCGTACGGGCAGGAGCGTGGGCCTACATAAGTGAATCGGATGATGTTGAGGATCTGGAGCAAGCAATTTGCTCGCTTGTCGATTCGCCGGGCAGTCCGCTTTTGAAGCAGCTTGCAACAAATGATTCGGGTGCAAGGGCCGTGTTGCAAGAACTTGCTGGTTCTGAACAGCCGGTTGAGTACGTGGCACCGATAGATAATCCGTTAACTTTGAATGAGATAGATATCCTGGAGCTGGTGGCACGTGGCGATTCGAGCAAGGTAATCGGCGAGAAAATCGGATTGGTCGAGCAGACGGTCAAAAACTACGTCGTCAAAATCCTCGACAAAACCCATACCCATAACCGGGCACACGCGGCGGCTGTAGCTACCCAGCGCGGCTGGTTATCGCAACTCGACAGTGTCTAGCTTCTGAGTTCAAAAACAGGTCGATATTCTGGTCTGGATTTGAACTGGAGCTGTGATAGCATAAGTAGTCGATTCGTCGCACGATCTTCGGCGCGGGCAAGTCCCGCGTCTATTTGTGTGCCACGATATTTCATATACAAGGCCGGTTCTAAAGTTGTTGAACCGGAAGCAGAGGCAAGTAATTGACGACTTCAGAGACCCCGCAAGTTGCTGCAGTAGAAACTGAGCAAGAGGAGACTCTGGCGCCTCTCGACCTGCGTTCGCTTTTCATCGCTGGTGTGCACTTCGGTCACCCTTCTAAGCGATGGAACCCCAAGATGGCAGAGTACATCTTCGGAAAGCGCTCGCGTGCACACATCATCGACCTATCCAAGACCGTAACTTCTTTGAAAGCCGCTAAGGAATTCGTAGAGAAGATTGTTGGTCAGGGCGGTGAGTGCTTGATGGTCGGGACTAAGGCCCAGGCTCAAGGTGCTATTAAAGATCAGGCCAATAAGGCCGGCGCCATGTACATCAACCAGCGTTGGCTGGGTGGAATGATGACGAACTTCCAGACGATTCAGCACCGCATCGAGCGGCTGGTGTATTTGGAAGATGCGTTTGCTAAAGGCACTATCGTTTCACAGACCAAGCGTGAATCACTCATGCTCGCGGCCGAGGCCGTACGCCTGGACAAGTTCTTCGGTGGCATCAAGGAAATGGAAAAACTGCCGCAGGTTCTGTTCATCGTAGATATTGAAAAAGAAAACATTGCCGTTGCCGAAGCCAAGCGCCTCGGTATCCCGGTTGTGGCCATTGTCGATACGAACTGTGATCCAACGCAGGTCGACTTCCCCATTCCGGGTAACGACGACTCCGTTCGTTCGATCACATTGATCACCCAGCACATTGCCGAAGCAATCGCTTCAGGTAAGGCTGCCGCCAAGCTTGCTCGTGAAGAGCGCATGGCTGTTGAAGCTGAACTCGAAGCTCAGGAAGCTGCTGCTCGGGCTGCTGCACAGGCCAAGGCCGCTGAACGTGCAGCGAAGGCCGCTGAAGAAAAGAAAATCGCCGACGCCAAGAGGGCTGCTGAAGCCGCCAAGGCAGAAGCTGCAAAGCCAAAAGCTGAAGCTAAAACTGAAGAAAAGAAGCCTGCTGTCGAAGCCAAGCCAAAAGCAGAAGTTGCAGCCAAGGCTGAAGCCAAGCCGAAGGTAGAAGAGAAGCCGAAAGCAGAAGCAAAAACTGCCGACGCCAACCCCCCCAAGGTAGAAGCCAAGGCCAAAGCAGAAGCCAAGCCCAAGACTGAAGAGAAGAAGCCTGCCGCTAAAGCAAAGGCCGCTCCTAAGAAGGCAGCTGCGAAGCCTGCTGCAAAGGCAGCACCTAAGGCAAAAGCCGAGGCGAAAAAAGAAGACGCTCCTGCTGACAAAGACGACTCCAAGTAGTCGCCAAAACGTCAGTAAGTAGAAGAATAGAAATAAATCAATTCAGGCAGCCGTACGTGCAAATCACTGCGATTGCTGAACGAGGGTAAAGAAGTGCCAGTTACTGCTGCACAGGTAAAAGAACTCCGGGACAAGACCGGAGCCGGGATCATGGACTCGAAGCGAGCGCTTGAGGAGGTCGATGGCAACATCGAAAAGGCCGAGTCACTCCTTAACGAAAAGGGATTGGCCTCAGCCGCAAAGAAGGCAGGTCGCGAGACTTCAGAAGGCCTCGTAGTTTCCTACATCCACACAGGTGGTCGAGTTGGTTCGCTGGTTGAACTGAACTGCGAGACCGACTTCGTTGCTCGAACCGACGAATTCGAAGCTCTTGGTCGAAACCTTGCGATGCAGGTTGCCGCGATGAGCCCGCTCCACGTCGACCGCGAGTCGGTTCCAGAGGGCGATGACGTTGCTGACGAGCAGTTGCTGCTTGAGCAGGATTACATTCGTGATTCAAGCATGAAGATCGGTGATGTCGTAAAAGACTCGATCGGCAAGCTTGGTGAGAACATTCAAATAAGAAGGTTCTCTCGATTTGAACTCGGCGGATAATTGATTCAACAGAGAGCCCGGCCAATTGGTCGGGCTCTTTTGTAAGTGCTAGTAAGGGCCAACAAGGAAAGGTACGACAGATGACGGAACCGACATATTCAAGACTGATTCTGAAAATGTCTGGTGAGTCGTTTAAAGGCGAACTTGAGTTCGGGATGGACGCCGACACCCTTCAATACCTGTCCCATCAGATCAAAAGCATTGTGGATTTGGGCGTTGAAGTTGGAGTCGTTGTCGGTGGTGGCAACATCTGGCGCGGCGCCGACTACGAACAAAGAGGAATGGACCGTTCCACGGCTGATTTCGCAGGCATGCTGGCAACGATAATGAACGCGCTTGCGCTACAGGATGCTCTCGAAAGCGCACAAGTCACCGTGCGAACGCAGTCGGCGATCGCCATGCCGTCGGTCGCCGAGCCGTACATTCGTCGCCGGGCGATCCGTCATCTCGAAAAAGGACGCGTTGTTATTTTTGCGGGCGGTACAGGAAACCCGTACATGACGACCGATACTGCCGCCGCTTTGCGGGCACTCGAAATTGGCGCTTCAGCCCTCATCATGGCCAAGAACGGCGTAGATGGCCTGTACGACTCCGATCCGATGACGAACGAATCGGCGAAGAAGTACGATCACCTGTCGCATCACGAGGCACTTTCCCAGCGATTGCAGGCTCTCGACAGCACAGCGCTTTCACTTTGCATGGATAATTCCCTTCCCATAGTGGTGTTCGATATATTCAAACCGGGAAATTTGAAGGCAATACTTTCGGGCGAGCACGTCGGAACGCTGATTAACGACGTAGCCAGTTCATAATCGTTCGTTTGGGACGGCCTTGTAGGTGGCAAAATATTGCTGCCAGTTGTATTTTTTGTGACAGCAGTTGGGGTTCGTTGGTCATCTGCTGAAGATAGGTTCGGGGGATAACACGATGCTGGAAGAGACTCTCAGCGAAGCCAAAAAGAAAATGTCCGATACGGTCGAGGCCTTAAAGCGCGAAATGGCCGGCGTTAGAACCGGGCGTGCTTCGACGGGGCTTGTCGACAACTTGAAGATCGACTACTTCGGCAGCGAGATGCCGTTGAATCAACTTGCGCAGATATCTGTTGGCGATGCGCGGCTTCTAGTAATCCAGCCATGGGACAAGAACGCTGTTGATCCTATCGCCAAGGCGATTCAAAACTCCGATATGAGCATTTCACCTAACATAGACGGACAGATTATCCGGCTCAACCTGCCGCCTCTTACGGAAGAGCGTCGCCGTGACCTAGTTCGAACGGTTAAGGCACGAGGCGAGGAGAGTAAGGTTTCTATTCGAAGTTCCCGCCGTGATGCCCAGGACACTATTCGCATGATCGAAAAAGAGGGTGAGGCGTCGCAAGATGACTGCCAGCGGGCTCAGAAAGATCTGCAAAAACTGACAGATGGCGCCGTTGCCCAAATCGACACTGCTTCGTCTGAAAAAGAAGAAGAGGTGATGCAGGTTTAATCCTGCATCTTTCCTGACTGCTGGCGATCGAATCGCTCGCAACCCGGACTGGGCTGAATATGACAGCAAATCCTGAAGCATCCAAGCGCACCGAGAAAGACAATACGACTGTCCCTCGTCACGTCGCTATCACCATGGACGGCAACGGGCGTTGGGCCGAATCGCGCGGGCTCGATGTTTCCGAAGGGCACCATGCCGGGTTTGAAAACCTTCAACGTGTAGTTGCTGACTTTGCAAATCGGGGTGTGGCTTACCTGACTCTGTTTGCGTTCTCGACCGAGAACTGGGATCGCCCCGAGTCGGAAGTGAACGGCATTCTGGAACTGGCGATAGCTGTAATTGCGCACGAGGCAGAACAGCTCAACGAAAACGGCGTTCGAATCAAGCATCTTGGTCGAGTCGACCGTCTTTCACCAGAACTTCGAAATGAGCTTGAGCTGGCCGTGAAGAAAACGGAAAACAACACCGGGCTAACCCTTGGAATTGCCTTCGACTACGGTGGACGTGCCGAGATCGTGAACGCCGCGAAACGGTTGATCGAAGAAGGCACGCCGCTTGAAGACATCGACGAAAGCAAGTTTGCCGAGCATCTCTATGCGTCTGACATGCCCGAAGTAGACCTCCTGATCCGCACCGGTGGTGATTTCAGAATCAGCAACTTTTTACTGTGGCAAACCGCTTATTCCGAGCTTTATTTTTCGGAAATCATGTGGCCCGATTTTTACGGTGAACATACCGACCGGGCCTTCGAGTCGTTCAATGAACGAAAGCGACGCTTTGGCAAGCGGGTTTAGATTGCCAGCAATTTTTTCTATTTGTTGGTCCGCTGCTCTGCCAAGTTCCGGTTCAAGGTCACCCATAACGCTGAGTAACAGCAGGAATATCCGTTGCGAACTCGAATAATCAGCGCAACTGTCGGCATTCCTGTCGTGTTGCTTACCATCTGGCTGGAACTACCGGGCATTGCCGTGCTCGCTATTGCTGCCGGAATCGTTGGCGGATTCGAGCTCGATCGCATGATGCGCCCAAACGGCAGTCGTGCTGGTGCCATTCGAATGGTCTCGCTTGTGATGGGACCGGCTACTCTCGCGGCTATTGCCGCATGGATGGTGTCGGACGGCCGAATCGAAGGCGAACTACTGCCTGTAACACTCGCCGTTATCTTTGCACTTGCTCTGTTGCTTCGGGGCACGGCAACTCTTGGCAGGTCATCGCCTGACCGAAAAGCCAGCGACTGGGTTTACTGGGTGTTTGCCGCATACGTAGGTCTGACTCTTGCCCACGCCCCGGTGCTTGTGAACCTGAACACTGGCCGCGAGCTGATTCTGCTGGCGATACTCACAACGTTCGCAATCGACTCAGTTGCTCTGTTCGTTGGGGTGTCGATAGGTCGTCACAAACTTGCACCAAAGATCAGCCCGAAGAAATCGTGGGAAGGTGCTGTTGGCGGCGTTGTTGGCGGAGTGATCGCCGCAATCGTGATCGATGCCGCCTTTGATATTGAGTTTTCACTTGTTACGGCAGGAATCCTTGGTGCGGTACTTGGCGTATTTGCAGTTATTGGTGACCTCTATGAATCGTGGATCAAACGGCGCGCAGATGTGAAGGATAGTGGCACGTTAATACCCGGACATGGCGGAATTCTGGACCGTTTGGATAGCGTGATTCCCAATCTGGCCATCGTATACTGGGCTGCAGTATGGAGCGGAATATAAAAAAGCTAGTAATTCTGGGTTCGACAGGCTCAGTCGGAACGCAGACACTCGACATCGTTAGAGCATTCCCCGATTGCTTCGAAGTGATTGGGCTTTGCAACGGATTCAACACGCCGCTTTTCAAAGTGCAACTTGACGAATTCAAGCCGAAATACTTCAGCACCCTCGGTGATATCGAATCAGGATACGGCGGTGCGAAGGCCGCTCCAGCCGAAGAGATCGTGGCAATGCCTGAAGTCGATATCGTGGTGGCTGCAACGGTTGGCTGCGTTGGCATGCCAGCGTCGATCTCAGCTCTCAAAGCCGGTAAGACGCTCGGACTTGCGAACAAAGAAGTCATCGTCATGTCGGGCAACCTGCTGATCGAAACCGCCCGAGAAGGCGGTGCGACCATTCTGCCGATCGATAGCGAACCTTCGGCTATCTGGCAGTGTCTTGAAGGTGAAGTGAGCGAACCGTCACGGCTAATCATCACGGCTTCGGGTGGTGCGTTCAGGGATCGTACCTGGGCATCGTTGGACGACGTGACCCCCGATCAGGCGCTGAAACATCCCACATGGACGATGGGCGCAAAGATCACAATCGACTCAGCAACACTGATGAACAAGGCGTTTGAAGTTATCGAATCTCGGTGGCTCTTCGAGATCCCGTTCGAACAGATCGACGTCACCATTCATCGCCAGAGCATCGTTCACTCGATGGTCGAATTTGCCGACGGAACGCTTAAAGCCCAGCTCGGTCCGACCAGCATGGGGCAACCAATTCAGCACGCACTGTTTTACCCCTCGCGAAAGCCGAACAGCGATCTACCGAAGCTCGATGCGGTGACCATGGGATCGCTGACGTTTGAGGAGATGGATCAGTCGCTGTATCCGTGTTTCGAACTGGCGCTTGAATACGGCAAGAGGAGTGGTACCTATTCTGCTGCACTCGCAGGAGCCGACGAAGGCGCAGTTGAGTTGTTCTTGAACGGCAAAATCAAATTCACTCAGATACCCGATTTAGTGTCAGAAACCCTCGCGGCACACACCTCGATCGCCGATCCTTCGATCGACGACACTATTGAAGCTGCGAGATGGGCAACTGAAACCACACTTGCACGCCACAACCATTCCACAATTCTGAGCTAGCATTAACTTCATATGCCAGAAACAGTATTTTTCGGTGTCGTCACATTCCTACTCGTGCTCGGCCCCCTCGTCATCTTTCATGAACTAGGCCACCTTTGGACTGCGCGTCGATTCGGCGTGAAGACCCTCGAGTTTGGATTCGGATACCCGCCGCGAGCTGGTGGTATGTGGAGCGGTGCAACGCCGGTTTCGATAGACGACGAGACCCTATTTGAGATCAAGCGAGACGGTTTGGTAAACAAGCTCGTCACGGTTCGCACCATGCTCGATGAGCAGGGTAATCAGATCGCCGTTACCGTGCGCAAGCGGGCGAAGGGCGATGACGCTGAGGCTTCCACCGGTGGCCTGATCGTCACCGGCAAGGTGCGATCAATAGACGAGGGTCAGATTATCGTTGCCGACATGCTGTGGTCGTTCAACTGGCTTCCACTTGGCGGATTTGTTCGTATGGTCGGTGAAGAGAGCAGCAGGTCTGCCGACTCACTGGGCAGCAAGCCAAGGTGGCAGCGCGTTGTTGTGATGGCCGCCGGAGCGTTCGTGAACGCGGTTATCCCGTTTATTTTGCTTCCACTGGTACTCATGATTCCAGCCGAAAAACCGATTGGTGATGTGACGATCATGACGGTGTTCCCGGGTTCGCCTGCCGATATGGCCGGCATCGAACCCGGCGACAAAATCATCAAGGTAGACGGTCGAAATATCGACAATATCTCTGAGCTTCAGCAGGCTGTAACGGTGAAACTCGGTGCCACAAGCACCTGGGAGATCGAATCGGGTGTTCCCAACCTGTTTGCACGTCCTGCTGAGCCGCAATTTCAGTACACGGGCGATGTAACGAAGGTCCACCTCATTCCACGATGGAAGCCACCAAGTCGTGCGGTGGTTGCCGAAGTTTCCGATCCTGAATCCGAGATGGCGCTGGGTCGGGCTCGGGTGTTCGATGTATCTGTCGGACTCAACACTCTTCTCACCGTGGTCGATGAGCCGACCGACACGCTATACGAAATATCTAACGAAGCCGCGGCTCGTCTTGATCCTCCAGCTAAGCTGGGCGACATACTGCGAGTGGTGGGAGTCGCTGAGAACGCTGGTAAAGAGATTTCACTCGAAGACGCACGATTGCACGACAATGGTCTTGGAACCAAGACCCGTGTTCAAGAAGGTGCCACCGGAGTTCAGATTTCAACTGAGAACCGAGAGATCGTCAATAGGGGCACGAGTCCCCTTGAGGCGTTCCCACTCGGCTGGCGCCACTCACTCGACACGATGGTGCTGACTCGAAACGCGCTGACCACCACGATTATCGGCAGCACGAACCCGCAGTTTGAAGGACCCTCAACGGTTGGACCAATCGGAATTGGCCAGCTCACCGGTGAAATCGCCGTGGCGGACGCTGGGCTCGGCGCGAAGATCATCACGTTTGCCACTCTGGCGGCTACTCTGAGTCTTTCACTTGCCATACTGAATATCCTGCCAATACCGGCTCTCGATGGTGGGCGAATCTTCTTCGTCTTCGTTGAAATAGCACGACGCGGCAAGCGCATTTCGCCCGAGCGTGAAGGGCTTGTTCACCTGATCGGGTTTGCACTGCTGATCGGGCTGATCGCGGTGATTTCAGTGCAGGACGTAACTCGTATCATCAAGGGCGAGTCGTTCTTCTAATAACTGGCTTCTAGTTCGTTTCTAATTGGCCCGCAACTTTCATTTGGAAAGCAGCGCTTGAATTGACACTGTCGCAGGCACGTCGAAATCAGCTGATCATCGCTGGTATTTCCACCGTGCTGCTGTCGATTCTCTGGGCGGTTGGCGATCTGCCTCGTTCGATGTACTTCGCGCTGGTTCCGGTGATCGTCGCACTGTGGATTCCCGCAGTACTCGCCCACAAACAGCGTGAAGGCTCCCGAAGCTGGAACGCATTCTTTGCCCTGCTCGGGATCGCAGTTGTGGCAGTAGTTGTGCGAGCTGTGTGGTTGGTCGGACGAGGGTGAGTCACGCCGTTATTGGCTATTCGACTCGTCGTGAGGCTTGCTGACAGGTAAAATTGCCAGAAGTGGCGAATTCCGCAGTGACCGTATTTGGAGACAAGAATCTGTCAGCGAGAGACAATACCCATCCTGTGAGCGTTGGTGGCGTGATGATCGGCGGAGGCAACCATGTCGTTGTCCAGTCGATGACCGACACCGATACAGCCGACGTCGCTGCGACTGTCGCACAGGTGAAATTACTCGCCGATGCTGGCAGCGAGATTGTTCGCGTTACAGTGAACAACGCCGCCGCCGCTGAAGCCGTTCCAGAGGTGAGCAGGCGACTCGCCCAGCTGGGCTGCACGGTTCCGCTCGTTGGGGACTTTCATTTCATTGGGCACCGCTTGCTTCGTGATTATCCCGAGATGGCCAGCACCCTCGCCAAGTTCCGCATAAACCCCGGCAATGTTGGTCGCGGCGTACGACACGACGAGAACTTCACTACTTTTATCGAGATCGCAAGGGAACTGGGCAAACCGGTTCGAATTGGCGTGAACGCCGGAAGCCTCGACCCCGACGTGATGGCTTCCAAAATGGACGATAACTCCCGAGTCGCCGAGCCTTTGAGTTCTGAAGAGGTAGAGAACCAGGCACTCGTCGAAAGCACACTTTCAAGCGCTGAGGCGGCTCTCGAAATCGGGCTTACTTCCGAACAGATCATCATTTCTTGCAAGGTATCCCGTCTTCCTCAAATGGTTGCTGTTTACCGGGAACTCTCCGAAAAATCTGACCTTGCGCTTCACCTTGGGCTGACCGAGGCGGGCATGGGACAAAAGGGGATTGTGACCACCACCGCTGCGTTGAGCACGCTGCTTGAGCAGGGCATTGGCGACACGATTCGCGCTTCACTAACTCCAGAGGTCGGTGGCGACAGGGCGAAAGAGGTTCGACTCTGCCAGGATATTTTGCAAGCCATCGGACTTCGCCGATTCCGTCCCTCGGTAACCGCCTGCCCGGGCTGTGGACGTACAACGTCTACGCTGTTCCGGGAACTGGCTCAGGACATCCAGATTCACATCGACGAGAAGCTGCCCGAGTGGCAGTCTCGTTATCCCGGCTCGGAGTCGCTACAGATTGCCGTGATGGGTTGTGTGGTGAATGGTCCCGGTGAATCGAGAGCAGCCAACATTGGTATTTCATTGCCGGGTGCTGGCGAAGATCCCCGGGCGCCTGTGTTCGTAGACGGCGAGCGCGTGAAGTTCCTGTCGGGTCCGAAGATAGCGGCCGACTTCATCGACATGGTCGAGAACTACGTCGAGACGACGTACAAGGGTTAGTTAGCAGTGGCGAGATTCGATTTCCCGACCGCAGCGAAGCGGAGTGGAGGGATCTCGCCGGAGATAACTTCACTCAAGCTAAAATCCCGAGCGTCCCCGCCCCAGTCCCTTCGACTCCGATGACTCCGCTCAGGACACGGAGATAGGAGAGAAGAGCTAGCTTAGCTTCACTGCGGTACCGTAGGCGAGAATTTCTGAAGCGCCAGAAGCGATCATCGAGGTTGTGTAGCGCACGGTAACCACGGCATCGGCTCCCTGCGTTTCTGCCTGAGCAACCATTCGACGGGTGGCAATCTCGCGAGTCTCAGCCTGCAACGTTGCGTATTCGGTAATCTCTCCGCCGACCAGATTTCGAAGGGCAGCCATGATGTCGCGACCCGCGTGACGTGCTCTAACCGAGTTGCCCCGGGCAAGCCCAACGATCTCGGTAATCTCTCGCCCCGGAACATCCCGAGTAGTTGTGACGATCATCGCTGGTCTCCTTTGCATGTCATCTTTCAAGTGGTGCCAGTGTGAAGCACTCCCGATTTCTAGTTCGAGGCTAGCAAATTACTGCTCATAACTCGCCAAAAATCCATGAGTAGTTGATATCGAACTCGAGTCCAAACACGGCTCAGTCGTGCGTAATATACTCCGCATCTCCTTTTTGGAGCGATTGGCGAGTAAGCCGTCCGCGTGAGTGGATCAGGCGTAAAGGTGATTATAGATCGATTCCTGATGGGCGAAGCATGGTCGGGATCGCTAATCAAGCAGCACCTAACCGAGCTTGCCGATGTCATTGGACCCCGCTGGGGCGGCTCACCGGAAGATCGCAGGGCAGCTGAGTACATCCGGTCTCAAATGGAAACCGCCGGCCTTGACCGAGCGGACATTGAGCCGTTCACGATGGAAACGTGGAATCACGGCGATGTATCGATAACCCTGCCGGACGACAACGACAGAAAAATCGCCTCGCTTCCGTTTCTTCGTTGCAAGGCGATCGACGTGACGACTCCGCTGGTAGACGCTGGTTTCGCTTCTGCGCACGAAGTGGATGCGCTGGGGAATCGGATCAAGGGATCGGTGATGCTCGCCAATATAAAGCCCGAACCGTTCACAGCAGCCGAGCCGTTCACCGCTCGTATTTCTGCGGCTCGCCAACGCTGGTGCGGCCTGTGTGGTCGCCATCGAGCCCAAAACGGGCGGTCGGATGGAGTACGCTAACTCCGATGAGTGGCTGAATGTTGGACCTCAGAAGGACGCCATTGCGGTTGTGAAGACCAGTTCGGAAGACGGGGCGTACTTGCAGCGAATCGCCAGCACATCGCCTCGTATTCGAGTTTCTGTAGATGCGAAGTATTTCGATTCCGAGGCGTACAACACCATCGCCGAAATCAAAGGCGAAACTCATCCGGATCGACACCTGATCCTTGCCGGTCACCACGACACCGTGCTCAAAACTCCCGGAGCTAACGACAACACATCGGGAACTATCGGCGTGATGGAAACGGCGCGAGTTATGGCGGCGCTGGGTCGTGAACTCGGGGTGAAGCCGGGAATGTCGATTCGTTTCGCTACCTGGAGTGCGGAAGAACAGCACCTGCAGGGCTCAAAGACTTACGTCGCCCGGCACTACTTAGATGGGGCTGATAATCGAGAGTTTGCACCGTTGCTTAACATAAATCTGGACGAGCTTTCGACCGGTCACATGAAGGGCATTGTTCTGGCATTCCCGCACCTGAGACGGTTCATGCAGGAGCAGCTCGACACGATGGACGATGGCTTGAAGTGCCACGTTCTCGATCACATGGACGCCCATTCAGATCACTTCCCGTTCGTTGAACAGGCCGTTGATGCTTCGATTACGTGGCGATGGCGATTCTGGGGTCGACACGAAGATGCGAACTTCCATCATGAAATTGGCGATGCGGCGAACAAGCTGAACGTGCGTGAGTTGAAGGAATACGCAGGCCAACTGGCTCGACTGCTGCTTCGGTTATCACATGTTGCGCCCGAAGACTGGCCCCAAAACCCACTGACGATTTCTGATGTGAACCAGATGATCGAACGAGACACCGGTGGGTACCACCCTGCGTTTCACTAGCTGGCGGCTACTCGGCAACTAACCAGTAATTACATCCAGATGATCTGTGTCCCAGAATCCGGGGAAGTGCGGCGCGTTGCTTTCTGTGTCGACGGTTATTGGCGAACCGTACGGCATCATCTCGCGTCGTTTTGAGTCGAATTGATCGCGACCTTCAAGATGGTCGATGATCGTCCCGATCACTCCTTCGTGCAGGAACGCTGCAATTACGTTCAGGCGTCGTGATGCACTGGTTTGCAGCAACTCGGCGAACCCGTTTCTAACGCGACTTCTGAATTCGGAGATCGTTTCGCCACCAATGCTTTTGTAGTCGAGCTGATAATCGCCGGTAGCTACCTGGCGCTTGAACTCAACCGGCGTGGCCCAGATGTTGCCGGTATTGAGTTCGGCCAGATTGGGTATCTGGTGTACCTGTTGGCTCGTGATACTGAAGAAATTATCGGCTGTTTCTATCGCGTGCGCCACGTTGCTGGTGAACGAGGCGTCGGGGTTGAGCGACGCAATGCGCTGTGCTGCCTGCTGGCGTCCCAGTTCGGTCTCAGGCCAGCGTTGGGTACATAAAGACCGTCGTGGCCCATCTGGGGCTGTCCATGACGCACGAAGTGGATGATCATCGGAAGATTTTACGAGGTGGTTTGGCATTTCGCTGCTTCGGATGTCGTCAGCAAGACCGTTGAAGCTGTCTCGCACGGCGCGACGTTCGACTAGAATCTCGAATCATGAGAGAACGTCACCACCGCACCGATAGCAAACATCCCAAGACGTGTACCTGCACAACATGCCAGGCGCGTCGTCTTGAGGCAGCACGCCCAAAGGTGAAAAAGAAGCGAAAACCGAAATCGCAGCGTGGCAAAGGCTCGAAGAAGCAGGTGACCGATTCAGCCCTTAAGGACGTGATAGACATGTTGGGGCTGGCCGAAAACGACAAGAAGGAGAAATAGCTGAATGACAGACTCCAAAAAATCGAAAATTGGACTTATTGGCGCAGGCTGGTGGGCAACTGCGAATCACCTGCCGGTGTTGGTAGAACGTGACGACATAGAGCTTGCCAGCGTGTGCCGACTTGGTGCCGACGAGCTGCAACAGGTCAAATCCAGATTCAGGTTCACTCATGCCACAGAGAGCTACGAAGAGCTTCTCGAAACTCCCGGTCTCAAAGGTGTCGTAGTCGCTTCACCCCACACACTCCATTACGAACACGCAATGGCGGCCCTCAAAAAGGGCTTACACGTGCTTTGCGAGAAGCCAATGACCACGAAGGCCAGTGAAGCCCGGGCGTTGGTTGAAGAGGCCGAGCGCCAGGGTGTCGAGTTGATGGTTCCATATGGATGGCATTACGGCGCTTTCATCCAGGAGGCAAAGCGTCGCATGGATGAAGGTGCGGTTGGCGATATTGAGTTCGTTATGTGTCACATGGCATCGCCCGTACGCGCTCTTCTTGAGGGCAAGAAATTTCTTTCGACCGGTGGTGGAGCGGGCGACAACATGTTCGAGCCCGATGCCGATACCTGGGCCGATCCTGTGGTTGCCGGTGGAGGGTACGCACTGGCTCAAATGTCGCACTCGGCAGGATTGGCCTACTGGCTCACCGGTCTTGCTGCCGAATCGGTAGCGGCACTCACATCTGCTCCAACCAGCAAGGTTGAGCTGTACGACTCGTTCACCGTTCGGTTCAAGGGTGGTGCGATAGGCTCATTCAGCGGGGCAGGTGCGTTGCCCGATAACCAGCAGTTCCAACTCGACGTACGTATATTCGGCTCTGAGGGTGTGATGACTGTCGACTGTGATCGAGCGAGACTCGAAGTACTTCGTCATGATGGCAACAATTTCGACATGGACCTCAAACCTGATGCCGGTGCGTATTTCGGCGGAGGCCCAACGGCTAACTTTGCGGATATCGTGAGCGGCAAGGGCTCAACCAATTGGGCTCCTGGATGGGCCGGTATGCGAGCCGTGGAGATGATCGACGCGGCATATCGTTCAGTTGATTCCGGGCAAACGGAGTTGGTTTGAACTAGGGGGCGGTAACAGTGCGTGTGCCCACCCATGCGTAAACCGCAGTGAGCCATAGGGGTCACATCTGAGCCGATGAGCCAGTAGTCTTACCTGTGGCGAACCTTTATGTGATCCCACGGAAGCCAACTGGCCATAGGCGCAACCGGTGTTAGGGCTGAATACTGGATATATGCCGGTGCAGCAGCACTGGTTTTTACCCGGTAGTTACACGGTCCCAGCCCCCCCTACGGCACAAGCCGAATCGACATACCCCTCGAAGTCAAACCACCCTGGCCGGTTTCAAAGCTGGCTGTCAAAGGTTAACGGTTGGACATCGCGTCGAGACGACACGACCAAACTTCTACTGGAAACCGGACAAATTCTCGGAGATAACTTCGAGTTACCCAAGCACCCGGAGAGATTTTCGGCCCACCTGGCAAAATTGATCGATTTCGATTGCTTTTGTTTGGCACAGGTCGATCATTCCGAGTGGGCCGTTGAGAACTTGATCCAGTGTGGAACAAGGGTCAACGGATTGTCCGACGACTGGTCGATAAGCCTCGACGCTGTGCCCCAGCCAGAGGTGTTTTCGACCAAGTCAGCAGCAATGTGCGAGGTTGAGCAGGCCGCCAGCGATGGCAAGTCTCCAGCCTGGTGGATGTACAGATCGGGACTGCGCTCAATGATCACTGTCCCGATCATTGCAGACGGCACTGTAATTGGCGTGTTGATGGTCGCATCTCGTATGCCCCAAACCTACGACGACGCCAACGTCTACACCGCACAAATACTGGCTGATGCAGTTGCTGGTTCTTTCGCTAACTTGCGTTTGCACAAGCGACTGCGTCGTGAACTAATCGAACGCGAGACCGTCTCCGCACTCGCCAAAACGATCAGTTCTTCGCTGGATATCGAAAGGTCCATGCCCGATTTAGCGCATGATCTTTGGAAAATTATTCCAGCAGATGGTGTTTCAATATCGCTGGCAACCGGAGTCAATGACGAAACCGTAGACCGATGGTCTTACGGTGTGGCTTCTGTTACCAGCGATCCATCTCGCCATCATATTTTGACTTCAGAGATGAAGGTCGGTGGGTCGATTGTCGGAACGCTTTCCGTAATTGGCTCTACTCGACAACACTACCTGCGGCACCATTTTTCACTGCTCAACACCGTTGCATCGAGCATTGCAGGAGCTATCGCCGCAGCAGAAATGCAGCCCGTTCTATGGAACTGGCAGAAACCCGCCTTGAGTGGGAGCGTGGAGAGGCCGAAAGCCGCGAGTTGCAGCGTGTTGCCACGGCAAAATCAGATTTCCTAACAACGGTTTCTCACGAGCTGCGAACACCGCTTACAAACATTCTGGCGTTCGCCGATATGCTGAAACGCAACAAGCTGGGCAACCTGATCGAGAAGCAAGAACGCCAGTTGGGAATTATTCAGCGCAGTGGTCGATGACTTGCCGTTCTGATAGATGACTTGCTCGACGCTACTCACATTGAAGAAGGTAAGTTTGAACTCGAGCCGACGAGATTCCATATTCTCGATGTACTGGTAGAGCTTACGGAATCATTTACGCCGATCCTTTCGGAGGCCAAGCAGACTCTGACCCTTGATCTACCTGAAGAGCCGATCGAAATGTTCGCCGACCAGACTCGGATGTCGCAGGTAATTTCGAACCTCGTTACGACCGCCTCGAAGTATTCTCCTGGAAATACTGAAATCACAGTGGTTGTTGAGTCCGACGGTGACGATGGTGTGGAAATTCGAGTTGCAGATCAGGGTATCGGGATCGATCCCGGAGATGTCCCCCACGTTTTCGCAGCCTTTTTCCGGGCCGATAATGAAGGCACTCGGGCAGAGTCGGGTACTGGAATCGGTCTCTACTTCTGCAAAACAATCGGCGAGTTCCACAGTGGCAACATTGCGGTAACCAGTAAGCCTGGCGAAGGCAAGACTGTGACGATCAAGCTACCGCGCGAATTCACCGATGACGACACTGGCAGCGAGTCCACCGGAACGATCGCTGCTTAACACGCCCGGTTCTGGCTCCCGTATTCGACTAAGAATTTTGTAACGGGAACGTATAATCTCCACACGCAGCTCACTTTCGGTTCCGTGCTTCAGCATGGGGTGAGTTCAACTGAGATTATTCGTTGCCTGAATTTCCCATATCTGATCGAAAATTCAAGATTCTTGTAGTTGAGGATGATCGAACTCTGCGGGAAGCACTGCGCTACAACCTTGTTGCTGAAGGCTACGAAGTACTTGTAGCCGATGACGGTGGTGAAGGTCTGGTAAGCGCTCGGCAATACAGCCCAGACGTGATCGTGCTGGATCTGATGCTTCCAGGGTTGAGCGGACTCGAGGTTTGCAAGGCGGTTCGCGGTGACGGATCGATTGTTCCGATCATCATGTTGACCGCTCGTGATGCCGAACTCGATCGAGTTGGTGGTCTTGAATCAGGTGCTGACGATTACGTTACGAAGCCTTTCAGCATGCGAGAACTACTGGCGAGAGTCGGTGTCCAGATCAGGCGAATGGCTATGCTCAAGTCGGTTTCGCAATCGACCGCAGATCAGGTGATCGATCTTGGCAACCTTGTTATTAATCGGGGTTCTCGGGGTGTCACGCTCGACGGCAAGCAGTTGGATTTACGCCCCAGAGAGTTCGATTTGCTTGCACATTTGGCGGCGAATCCCGGCCGGGTTTACACCCGCGACCAGCTACTACAGGATGTGTGGGGTTTCGAGTACTCTGGGGACACTCGCACCGTAGACGTCCACGTCAGGTGGCTTCGGCTCAAGATCGAGAAGGATCCGTCGAAGCCTACGTTGCTCGGTACAGTGCGTGGGGTTGGCTACCGAATAAGCGTTTGAACATAGGCGTTTGAACACCCGGGGTTCAGGCGTGAACTTTCGATATTAAAGTTGGGGTAATAGTAGTTGGGCAACATCTCCCTAAGATGGCGAATGCTTATCGAGACAAGCTTGCTGATTGCGCTTGTTGCGGCCGGAACGCTGATGTCTGGCGTTGCGGGAACGATTCTGGCGGGCGTTCTTGCCACGATTGCTGTTCTTTACCGTTCGTTGCGACTTACCCGACAGTTTTCCGATTTGACTGAAGACGTAGTTCGCGCAACATCGATAGACCGAAATCACCGATTAGACCCGACTGGCCCGGCTGAACTCACGAGGCTGGCTCGCGCTGTGAATCGACTTGTTGATCGGGTTGCCGACGACATCATCGAAGACACCGCTGAACGCATTCGACTGGCGTCGATACTCGACTCGATGCGAGAGGGCGTTGTGGTTGTTGATGATGAGGGCGTAATTGAGTCGGCGAACCCGGCTGCCGTTGAGATGCTCGGTACGGTGGGAGAAGTCGAACCCGGCATGCAGCTGACTTCTCTAACAAATCATCCTGATGTCATTCGTGTCGTCAAAATGTCGATCGAAACGGAACAGCAAACTGCTGCGGAAATTGAACTTTTCGACAATCGACGAACCCTCATGGCAATGGCCGCACCGTATCCACGACCCGATACCGATGTAGTACGGGCTCTGTTGCTATTGACTGACCTTACGGACATTCGAAGGCTCGACATTACCCGTAGAGAGTTCGTATCGAACGCTTCGCACGAACTNNATCGAGATCAGTTTTTGACCATGATTCGCGAAGACGTTGAGCGCATGGATATGCTGATAACCGAGATGCTCGAGCTTTCCAGGCTTGAGTCGGGCGAGTCGGAAATGAAATTCCTTGACGTCGCTCCGCAAAAACTCGTCGAGGCTGCGATGAAGCAGTTTTCGGCGGTGGCCGTTGACTCGGAACTGGAACTCGTTGCGAACATCTCACCGGATCTTCCCCCGGTTTCGGTTGACGCTGAAAAAATCGATCACGTATTCACGAATTTGATCAGTAATGCTGTGAAGTGGACCCCGGCTGAGGGGACAATCACCGTCAAGGCGTGGGCCGACGACGGTACTGTTTGGTTCAGTGTTGAGGACACCGGATTGGGAATTGACCCGGAGCATCTGCCGCACATCTTCGAACGATTCTTTAAGACCGACCCGGCTCGGTCGCAACCCGGAACCGGACTGGGGCTTTCGATAGCACGCCACATTGTCGATGCTCATGGTGGCGTGATTTCTGCCACTAGTTCTGTGGGTGAGGGCAGTGAGTTCGCCTTTACTGTTCCCGGCATCCAACCGTAATTTTCTGCCTCTTCACACGAACTGCGCGCAAGCGGTTTGCCCGGTTTCTTTCGTTCAGCATCAGTTTCTTTAAGTTCACGAGAACGCTCCTCCAGTTAACGTCGAGTTAATGGAGGTCGACGAGTCTTTAAGTGCACGGTCACGAAAAGTAACTGCAACACAACCGAACTTGGGCCCAGAATAACGGTCGCCTGGCGACATCAGAATGATTCGAATGGCATCTAGACACAAATCAAAATATTTGATCATCGCACCGATGATGCTGATCGTTTTGATGTTGATCGGCTGTAGTGGTGGCGGCGCGTCGAGAGAAATTCTTATCGATGGGTCTTCAACCGTATTCCCGATTTCCGAGGTTGTGGCCGAGGAGTTCAGGAAAGAAAACCCTGGAATTCAAATTCCACTGGGTATTTCAGGTACCGGTGGCGGATTCAAGCGGTTCGTCAAAGGCGAAACCGATATTTCCGACGCTTCCCGCCCGATAAAGGACTCCGAACGAACTGAGGCGGCAGAAAACGGGATCGAGTTCACAGAATTCACCATTGCGTACGACGGTCTATCGGTTGTTACTCACTCTTCAAATGACTTCGCAACTTGCCTGACTGCTGCTGAGCTAAAGAAGATCTGGAAACCAAATTCTAAAGTGAACAACTGGAACCAGATTCGTGACGATTTCCCTGATCGGGTTCTCAGGCTTTATGGCCCGGATTCAGATTCAGGTACCTTCGACTACTTTACCGATGCGATAAACGGCGATGAAGACCTGAGTAGAGGTGACTATACGGCGTCTTCCGACGATAACGTTCTGGTTCAGGGCGTATCGGGCGATCAGGCGTCTATGGGCTACTTTGGGTTTGCCTACTACACGTTCAACAGGCACGTACTAAACGTGATAGCTGTCGATGATGGAGACGGATGTGTTGCCCCTTCCGCTGAATCGATCAACGACGGCAGCTACAGTCCGCTTTCGAGGCCGATGTTCATCTACGTAAACAACGAATCGTTGGAGCGCCCAGACGTGAAGTCGTTCATCGAGTTCTATTTGAACAATGCGAGCGAACTGGCTGCATTGGTTGGGTACGTTGGCCTGCCAGAAGTCGAATACGAAACCCAGCTCGGGCTTCTCGACTAATCAGACGTTTCTCGGTTGCGATTACCTGCTTTGAACTGGATTTTCAGCAAAATCTGTAACGGTGAGTTAACAATTCACACAGAAACTAGAGATTAGAGTCCAACTGGATCTCACTAGTGCTGAGACTTTTATTTTCGACCTTGAGCGATGTTTCTGGCGACCTTCGCCGTGATGCCTGAAAAGGGCCGCATCGAGCACGATGTCAACGACTACTAATCTCGAACCTAATCAGGATTTGATCGAACGGGTCGCCCGTAGGCGCCGTCGTCAAAAAACCGAGCAGAAAGCTGTCACGGTGCTGCTGTTTCTGGCAGCGCTGATTTCGATTTTCACGACTGTTGGAGTCGTTATCCTGCTGGTGTCTCAAAGCGCAGGGTTCTTCGCAGAGGTTTCGATCTGGAAGTTCCTAACTGGCACTGAGTGGGCACCTCACCTCTCGCCCGAAAAATCGGGTGTTCTGGAACTGGTGGGTGGCACTCTGCTAGTAGCGGTGGTGGCAGGAATAGTTGCACTTACTCTGGGATTGGGAGCGGCGATATTCCTTTCCGAGTACGCCCCTGAGAAGCTCAGACGAATCCTCAAGCCAATTCTCGAAGTGCTGGCAGGTATCCCAACGGTTGTTTACGGCTACTTTGCGCTGACGTTTGTGACCCCGATATTCCAGACTTTGTTCGGAGCCGAACAGGTAAGTATTTTCAACGCACTTTCAGCGGGAATCGTGATGGGCTTGATGATCATGCCAATGGTTTCAACTCTGAGTGAAGATGCCATGGTCGCCGTTCCTCGTTCGCTTCGAGACGCCGCCTACGCCCTTGGCGCAACCCGGTTCGAAGTGGCCACCAAGGTCGTCATGCCAGCGGCGCTATCGGGAATCGTGGCCTCATTCATTCTGGCTATGTCACGCGCCATCGGTGAAACGATGATCGTGAAGATCGCCGCCGGCGCCCAGCCAAACCTGACCCTGAACCCGCTTGAGAGCATTCAGACGATGACGGCCTACATCGTGCAGATCAGCGGTGGTGAGGCTGCACAGGGCTCGTTCGAGTACAAGACCATCTTCGCAGTTGGCCTGCTGCTGTTCACCATGACACTTCTGATGAACATCATCGGTCGCTGGGTAATTTCCCGGTTCAGGCAGGAATACGAATAGCCATGAACAAGCCGAACATGTTGAATCGTAGTCGAAATACGTGGCACACCATCCGAGTGTGGCGAGATCGCTTGTTCGTTGTTGGATTCGTGATGTCCGTGGCGATCGGAATTCTGGGGCTGGCTGCCTTGCTGATCGACATTCTGGCCGACGGATTGCCGTATTTGAACTGGAATTTCATATCCAGCTACTCGTCGTATGAGCCGACTGAGGCGGGAATTCTTGGACCACTTGGCGGCACGCTGTGGATCGCTGGCCTGACTGCTCTATTCACCATTCCGCTGGGTGTTGGCACAGCTATTTATCTCGAAGAATTCGCAACCAAGAACAGGCTGAATCGCCTGATTGAATTGAACATCGCCAATCTCGCAGGCGTGCCGAGTGTGATCTACGGATTGCTGGGTCTGGCGATGTTCGTGCAGTTCCTGTTTGGCGGGTCTCGGAACGTCACAGCCGGTGCTCTGACCATGACGTTATTGGTGTTGCCAATCGTTGTGATCGCCTCGCAGGAGGCCATCAAGGCCGTACCAGCGAGCTACCGTGACGCCGCCTATGCCATGGGTGCGAACAGGTGGCAGGTTGTGAAGTCGGTCGTTCTACCGCAGGCGATGCCGGGCATGATGAGCGGGATTATCCTGGCGCTGTCGAGGGCGATTGGCGAATCGGCTCCGATTCTGATCATTTCGTCCCTCGTTGTCGTGACTTTCGTGCCGACTACCCCGGATTCCAGCTTCACAGTTTTGCCACTCCAGATTTTCACTTGGATCGGTCACCAGAACCCAGAGTTCCGTGGAATTGCGGCTGCAGCGATCATCGTTCTTCTCGGTTTGCTGCTGACGATGAACGGCATTGCGATCTGGATTCGCAACAAGTACCAGGTTCGCCCGGAACAGTAGAACGGCGTGTGGCGTTATCATTTCGCCATGCCTGAAATCCCGCAGACCTCTGCCTACACTGCCCGACTTACTGACGCACTGACCGGTGCCGTGGTCGATGGGGGCGTTGGGCTTCCCCGCTTTGTGCGTTGGCTTGATCGGGTCGGCTCCGATGGTTCGATCGAAGATTCACTCGCTGCCGGGCTGGAAGCATGCAATCGAGTGTTTGGCTCGGAACCCAGCCGTGAACATCGGACGGGAGACGAATTTCTTCATGCGGCTATTCACGCTGTTTGGCCTACAGGCTCCAGCGCGTTGATTTCTGTTGACCCTGCCGGAAGCGAATCCGAATCTGGGACTGGACCCGAAATCATGCTGCTTGGGTCATCTGGTGCAGTTTATTTCGATGGAACACTCGGCGGCGCGGCAACTGTTTCTAAAGTGGGCGACCGATGAGGTCGCTCGGGGTTCTCTGCATCGGCGGACTGCAGACTCATCAAGAAAATCACGCTTCAGGCTTCGACGCTGACGAACGATCTCACATCGTTGCCATAGCCGATGAAGTCGATATCGATGATCGACGTCGGGCGTTAAACATTGGCCTGGCTGAACAGTACGGCGTGCCGTATATTGAAGGAATCGAGAAGGCTCTGGCGTTGCCTGAGGTAGACGTTGTGAGCATGTGCGCCGACGTTGAGCGTCGCCACCGGATGGCAGTGGCGTGCGCTGAAGCCGGCAAGATTCTGTACCTCGACAAACCGCTTGCTGCCAGTGCCGAGCGAGCGGGCGAAGTTTTGTCGGCGATATCTAAATCAAACGTCACTTCGCAGATGTACTCGTTCGTGCACACGCCTTGGGCAAAAGCGGCAAAAGAGTGTGTTGAGTCGGGCCGACTGGGCAAATTGCTCGCGGTCCATACCGACATTCTGTTCGCCAAAGGGCCGGGTGGAACTGCGGCTGCGAACACCCCAAGACGAGAAACAGCCGAGCCTGCAAAGTTCACGTTTGTCGAATCGAAGCGGGAGTTTTTTGATCTTGGCGTTTACACGATCGGTTTGTGTCTCTGGCTGGCCGACGCCGAGCCGCAAACGGTTTCAGCAGAACCGGCAACTACTTTTTCGAGCAGCATGTTCAAAACGACACCGAGGATTTTGGCGCGGTGATGATGGAGTTCTCCAGCGGTGTTGTTGCCACCGCAACTGGTGGCCGCATTGGGTGGAACAGTCATCCGGCGGGAGGTCCGCACCGGATCACGATAGTTGGCGAGCTTGGTACTGAGAGGTTCGATGCGTGGGAGCCGAGACTCGAAATCTACTCGACAGCCGAGCCGCCAAAGCTGCCACCTCCGCATCCGCAGGATCCGATGGGCATGTGGCGTTCGACTCAGCAGGCTGCAGGGCTGCCCCGCAAGACTACTTATGTTCCGTTGGCTGACGAAACTCGCTGGTATGTCGATGACATCACGGCGTTTCTGGATTGTCTGGAGCAGGGCAGCGCGCCAGTGATGGACGCAGCACGAGCGCTCGGGCCTTCGAAAGTGATCTCAGCGGCGTATCGTTCGGCCGCAAGTGGCGAGCCGGAACGGCTTTAGACTGCTACCCAGTCAAACCCTCAACTACCTGTGCGTTCGGGACGTGGTCGAATATCTGAGGCGAAATCTTGATCTTGGTCGAGCGACTCCCACCACCAAGAATGATGTAGTCGAAGTTCATCAAGCCCGGGTCAACGTAAATCGGTAGCTCGGGCGGTAGAGCCAGCGCGGTAACGCCGCCGATCATCATGCCGGTCAACTCGGCAGTCTCTTCTGCTCTCGCAAACGATACTTTCCCGACGTCCATCATGGGCTTGATCACGTGGTTCACGTCGACCCTGTGGGTAGCTCTCACCACCGACGCAGTGAAGGTTTTGGGCTTCTTCTTCGATGCCACGATTATCGTGTTTGCCGACTTTTCCATCGGGAAGTCGTACTTCTCGCAGAACGCCGCTGTATCAGCGAAATCAGGATCGATTTCGACCACTTCGTAGGGAATGGCGGTCGAGTCCAAGAAGGAAGTTACGGTTGTCTCAATATCGGTGTTCATCTGGGTTTCACAAAGAATCGGGTGTATAGAAGTTTGAAATGCAGCGTTGCTGTGGCCCACAGTTTATCGAAATCTGCACACGACTACTGTCAACTCAAATATCATTGGTGGCGTTAACGGTGTTGGAAATGATCGGGAATGAGCCGATAAATTGGGCAAAACCTACTGGATGCTAGTGACGAACCAGGAGAATCTGGACATCACCCGCGCTCGTGGTTTCTCGTTGCAGGGCATCGACACTAAAAACCGTAAAAAGGCCGTTCGGATGGAGCCTGAAGATCGGGTTTTGTACTACGTTTCCGATAAAAAGGGATTCGCAGCCACAGCCACGGTTACTTCGGAAAGCTTCGAAGATCACGAACCGATCTGGAAGCATCACCGCGAGAAGGAAACGTTCCCACATCGTGTAGAGATCGACCCCGATGTTGTGCTCGAAGAAGCCGACTACGTCGATGGGTACCAGGTAGGGCCGACCCTCGAGTATGTGAAGAAGTGGTCGCCCGATCTCTGGCCGCTGGCATTTTTTGGCATGCTGCACATCATTCCGCAGCGCGATTTCAATTTTGTCGAAGGCGAACTGCGACGAGTAAACGGTGATGCACCGCTGCCGCCAAAGCCCGCTCGCGAGCAGAAGGAAGTCGTTGCCGTGGCGAACGGTTCCGTGCCATCGGCGTTCGAGATGGCTGTCGAGAAGCATCGCTCAAAGCGACGATTCCTGGTTAGCAGCAAGAGCCGAAAAAGCTCGCATCGCAGGCGTAACAAGCGGCACCGTTAGGGTGGGATTCGGGCGATGAGCTCTTCCTGTACTTTCTCCTGAGATCAAAGGAAC
>LWDU01042504.1_pt1 | contig 30143 bp, 21 predicted proteins | sample 727161 | NCBI WGS metagenome assembly LWDU01 (sample SAMN04566230, study PRJNA314399) | hydrothermal vent metagenome | isolation source: deep sea hydrothermal plume seawater | place: Mexico: Gulf of California, Guaymas Basin | collected 2004-07-11
GTCCCCATCATCTCCGGGGGTGTAGAGGTTTCGATGCGACGGATGGCGCACGTCGATTACTGGTCGGAGAAGGTCAAGCGATCACTCATCCTCGATTCGAGGAGTGATATCGCTGTCTACGGAATGGGTGAGCAGGCGCTGGTGGCCATCGTCGAGAGGCTGGAAAAGGGTGAGCCGATCGAATCGATTCGAGATGTTCCGGGAACGGCCTATGGCATCGGGAAACATGGACGTCCCCATTTCGTCGAGGAGTCGACGTGGCAAGAGGGCACACCCTGGTGGGAGCAGTATCGATGCAAACCAGAGATCGCTCAGGAGTTGCCATCTTTCGATGAGATTCGCGGGGAAGACGAGCACAGCAAGGAACGATTTGCCCGAGCGCAGCACATCTTTCATCGAGAACAGAATCCCGACTCCGCTCCGATCCTGGTCCAGCGCCACGCCGAACAGACTGTGATCGTCAATCGCCCGATGAAAGCCCTCTCCACCGCAGAGCTCGATGCGATCTTCGCTCTTCCCTACACCAAGGAGCCTCATCCGGAATATGGTGGAGAAAAGATACCCGCTCACGAGACGGTCAAGTTTTCCATCAACATCATGAGGGGTTGTTTTGGCGGCTGTACCTTCTGTGCCATCACAGAACACCAGGGCCGAGCCGTGTCATCGAGAAGTGAAGAGAGCGTCCTGGAAGAGGTCGCTGCATTGAAGCAACTGGATGGATACAAGGGTGTCATCAGTGATCTGGGCGGGCCGACCGCCAACATGTACAGGATGCAGTGCACTCGGCCGGAGATTGAATCTCGTTGTCGCCGGCCGTCTTGCGTTCATCCGACCGTGTGCAAGTTGTTGGGTACAGACCATGGTCCGGTGAAGAAGTTGATGAAAAAGGTCCGGGAGTCCGACGGCGTCAAGATGGTGCATGTGGCTTCCGGAGTGAGAATGGATCTGGCAAACCTCGACCAGGATTACATCGATGATCTCGCTGCCCATCATGTCGGAGGACACCTCAAGGTAGCACCCGAGCATATCGATGATGAAACTCTACGATTGATGAAGAAGCCGGGAATGGACACTTACATCGAGTTCGAAAAACGATTCGAGGAGGCGAGTGATCGTGCGGGTAAGGAGCAATATCTGGTGCCTTACTTTGTTTCCAGCCATCCGGGTTGTGAGCAAGACGCTGCGGTTCGAGTCGCAGAGTTTCTCGAAGCACGTCACCTCAAGCCACAGCAGGTACAGGATTTCATTCCGACACCTGGAACGCCCGCCACCTGCATGTGGTGGACGGGGATCGACCCGACCCGGATGAAACCGGTCTTCGTCGAGAAGAAGATGAGAAACAAGCGCAAGCAGCGAGCGATGCTTCAGTGGTGGAAGCCGGAGAATCGTCTACTGGTCAGGGAGATGTTGAGAGATAGTGGCCGCGATGATCTGATCGGTGATCACCCGGGAGCGCTGGTGTCCACCCACGATACAGCGGGTGGAGCGGGCAAGGCATCGCCACGCAAGGGCGGCAGAAAACCACAAGGTAACCGATCCGATCGCAATGGCGGACGCCGTTCCGGTCGGCGTACCGTGCGCCGACCGCGGCGAGACTAGTCGCCGGACTTCTTCTCTGGAGTTGTGGGAACCGGGCTGATACTGCTCTCTTCCTTGTCGATAAACTCCTGCTTTTCCTTGTCGATAAACTCCTGCTTTTCCTTGTCGATAAACTCCTGCTTTTCCTTGTCGATAAACTCCTGTTTCGCCGCTATTAACCAGCGATCTGTGGGATGCCGCTGCAGTGCTTTTTCCAGTGCTGCGATGGCCAGTATTCGCTGACCTCCATCTTCCAGCGCCACTGCGTGGACCAGAGCGTAGCGTGGAGATTGAGGAGCCAATGTCACCGCCTGTCCCAGTGACTGCAGGGCTTGCTCTTTCTTGTCGACCCGTACCAGCGCCAGACCGAGTGCGTGATGCAATCCTGCATCGTCTGGAACCCGAGCGATCGCCTGTTGAAGCACCTCGATTCCTTCGGGATCGCGGTCGAGAGCTCGAAGTGCGTCGGCGAGGTTGACGGAGGCGGGTCCAAAGGACGGAGTTCTCTTCAGTGCTTCCTTGTAGCAACGAACCGCCTCCTTCAGATCTCCCCTTCTGCTCGCCAGTGCTCCCAGATTGACATGGGATTCGGGGCGATCACCGTTGATCTCTTGCATCGAGATGTACTCCGCCAGTACCCGACTCAGTTGTAGTCCGGCGCCTTGCGGATCGGCGGAGAGTTCCCGTTGAATCGGTGAGAGCAATTCCGCCGCAACAGTGCGAACGATGCGACTCGAATCACCGAGAAGATCGAGCAGGATTCCGTAGGTCTGTTCGAGGGGAAGACCGTCGAGTGCCAGCACTGCCTGGCGCCGCACCAGTGGGTCAGAATCGGTGAAACTCCGGGAAAGTAGATCGGAGTTGGTTCGGTCGAGGAACGGAGTCAGTTCTGCCAATGCAGTGGCGCGAACGATGCTGGGAGTCTTCTCGTCTTCGAGCACCATGCGGATCAATTCGGGTGCCACCGGAGAGTTGTTTCTGGCGGCATGGAGCGCTTCGCCCCAGTGAAAATCATCCCCACGCCCATCGGGAAACCACTCCGTCACCTTCTCGGCAGCCCAGTGAACTTCTCGGTCCTGATGGCAATCGTTGCACGCATTGGGAGTGCCGAGGCGAATCGACAGATCAGGTCGAGGAACCCGAAAGGAGTGATCACGGCGAGGGTCGACTCCCATGTATGTGCGAGAAACCATGTGGCATTCGATGCAGGAAGCGCCAGTGCTCTCGGGAGCGTGATGGTGGTGATCTGGTAGATCGTAGATGGCGGGATCGTGGCAACCGATGCAGAGAGAGTTCCCTTCGATGTGGAGTTTTCCACTGTGGGGTTCGTGGCAGTCGGAGCAGGTGACCCCCTCTGCGTACATACGGCTCTGAAGGAATGATCCATGCACATAGACTTCATCGAGGATCTGGCCATCGGGGTGGTAAAGAGTGGCATCGAGCAGGCTCAGCAGGTGAGTCTCGGATAGCGGCGCTCCAGGCACCGATCCGTCCACCAGTGCAGTACGGCGAGAGTGACACCGTGCACAGGTCTCGGTCTCATCATGATGAGTTCTGCGGATGCTTCTTCGCGCGACCTTCTCTCCTTCAGGACGAACCCAGGTCGCTGAATCTCGCTGGAACTGAACCGTCAAACCCATCTGTGAGAGAGGAGTTCTTTTCTCTCCATCATCTTTCTTCGATGATCGGGCCCAGTTCACATGATTACTTCCCGGTCCGTGACACGCTTCACAGGAAACATCGAGTTCTTGCCACTGTGTACGAAAGGAATCACTCTCGAGGTCGTAGTTCTTGACCATTCCCGTCGAGTGACATTCTGCACACATGTGATTCCAGTTGTTGAGAACTCCGGACCAGTGCAGAGGATCGCCCGGAGGTGTTTTTTCGTCGGGGAAGAGTGGATACCAGCGGGCGCCTCCCTTCGCTTCCGGTGTCGCCCATGCGATGGGAAACGACTGCAGCCTTCCCCTCGCTCCGTCGACCAGAACTTGCTGGCAGGGACTGGTGCCGAAGAAGTAGCGAACCGGCAGCGATTGCTGGCCAGCGGAGTCTTCGACCTCGATCACCGGTCGCTCATCGACCATCAAGAAGCGAGACAGGACTCCGCCCGATGAAATCTCGGTGCCGTCGAAGGGGGCTCGTGAGGCGGGATCGTTCACATCCAGCATGGCGAGGTCGTGATGGGAGCCACTCCAGAGGGAATGCTCTCCCTGATGACAACTGGCGCATACTTTTCGCCCGACATGGCTCGGTGGTTGCTGGGCCTCGAGGGGGCACAGTAGCAGCATCCACTGCAGCGAGATCAGCGATGCGATCTGCCATGACGAGGTTCTTGTAGCGCTCATCTCTCCTCCTCCAGGGGTGTCAGGATCGAACGATCCGTCGATTCAAGATCATGCTCGATCGAGCGCAAGGAGTCGAGAGGAGAGCCGGTCGGATCAGGGGCAAGCTGCGGTGGGATCGCAGATCAATCCATCGTCTGTTGGGTCGATTCCACAGGCAATGCTGCCAGGGTCTGGCAGTGGCGATCCGCCGGAGAAGAGGGTTCCCAGTCCGGTGATGGCGTCGGCGATGTTGCCCGATCCGTCATCGTTCATATCACATGAATCGGCACAGTCGCTGGAAGGCCCTCCGCTGAAGAGCGAGGCGAGCAAGAATACGCAATCGGCGATGTTGAAGGAAGCGTCCGAGTTGCAATCTCCACGAAGAAACTGGGTGCCGCCGGTGGGAGCCGTTGCATATTCACCGGCGGTGATGGCGACATTGTCGATGGCCCACCACCATTGGTTTCCAGGGCTGGTGTACTTGAACAGGAACGCGACTTCAGGTTCGCCTGCTGCACGTGGCTCCTCGAGCACAAAGTGGCCGAAGAGGGGGTCATTGTCGGGTTGCGGAGAGGTATCGGTCGGTGCTTTGAAGACCGCCGGACGAATGAAAGATACTCCACCATCCAGGCTCAGTAACACTTCCACCTCTTCCGAGAAGTACGGCATCATCTCCGAGTCGAAGTGAAGATATACATGTTCCTGCGCTGAGCAATCGATGACAGGAGTGATCAATCGTTCATCCTCCGTCGGGTCAGGGTTGCAGTCCGAATCGAGGATGGCGAAGAAGTCCCCCAGTCGGTTGACCGCCTTGCCAGCGAGGTAGGGAAAGACCCCACCATTATTGGCGGTGATCGATCGATCACAGGGATCCTCGGTGTTCCAGCTGTCGGTGGGCGAGTTCACATTGAGCCCGGCGATCTGCCAGGTCGGCGGTATTCCTGAAGAAAAATCTTCTGTCGGCAGCAGGGTGGTCTGACCGCCCCCGGAGACGCAGATGTTGTCGATCAATACGTCGTCGACAGCGATCCACCAGTCCCAGTTGGGCTCGAAGTGACGGAACCGGACCCGCACCGTCGATTCCCCGGCGGCGAATCGGGTCAAGTTGACCTCCAGATACTGATAGACCCCGTCGGCATTATCGGTGCGAGCCAGGGGTGCGGTGGAAACCCGAGTCGGGGCGATCCGACGGAACGCGTTCTGCCAGCTGGTACCCCCATCGGTGGAGACTTCGATGTCAAATACTGCATTGCCGTTGTCATTGAGCTGGGCACAGACAGAAGCGTGAAGGATCACCTGATCCATCGCGGAGCAGTCGATGGTGGGCGTCCAGATGTCATGAGACATTCCTGAACCGATGGGGTTGCTGTTGGTGGCACCGCCGAAATCGCTATCGGAGATGATGAAACCGCCTCGGGTCGGATGACCATCGATTCGTGGAGGATGCTGTCTACCCAGTGGGTTGGTCAGGGTCCATGTGGAGTCTTCAATTGGAGAATTTTCGTCGACGATGGCCCAGCCTCCGACACTCTCCAGTTCGATATCGGAGGAGTAGTTTTCAAAATCTTCGAACAATGCGATGCTTCCGGTGGAGTAAGTACCTCGCGCTGTCATGTCAGCACAGGGTGTGGCGGTTCCGATGGTGACCACGGAGTAATCGAGTAGATGGATCCTGTTGGCCGTGAGCGCCGACAGGTCGTCGATCGTAGTATTCGAAAGCCCATCGACGGTAGCGATCCACTGGTCACCCCTGAAAATCTGGAATTCGGATGCAGTGTTACCGGCGACTGATAGGTTCCACTCGATGACCATCAGGTTCTGGCCATAGTCGGGAAACGCTTGTAGATTTGTCGGGCAAGTCTGCGCAGTGACAGGGGTCGCAGTGATCGACAGCAATGAGAAGACACTGGTCAACAGAAGTGAGACTGTACGCGTCCTCATGGAACACCTCCTCCATTCGGTAATAGTGGAGGATATCACGGGTAGTTGGGGATCCTCAGCACCAACAATTCAACTCTGCTGGTGATCGAGGGGATGGACCGAGACATGATCCTGGTGTAACAGACAGGTAGGAGATCTTGGTACCGGGTGAATTGGCCTCTCGTGGTCTCCGGGGAGGCAAGGATCAGAATCAAACGAGTTGCGGCTCAAGGAGTGTCATGAATCAAAGAAGGTTGGATCAGCTTCTGGAGCCTCTTGTCGAGGAGGAGCGGTTCGCCCTTTACCAGGGGTTGGCTCGATTTGCAGATGAAGAACTGGCCGACAAGATTCTCGGCTGGGAGCGATCGCATCAACTTCTGCCTCATGATGTCATCGAGCAACTGGGCTCGATGGGTGTGTTTGGCTTGCCGATCGCAGAGCAGTACGGCGGTCAAGGTGGTGGCATGACAGATCTGCTACTGGCGGGTCTGGCACTCTCTTACCAGAGTCCATCGATCGCCATCACGCCGGGAGCTGCAGTCTCACTGGGAGCCAATCCGGTGCTGAAGTTCGGTACCGATGAACAAAAAGAGAAATACTTGCCTGAACTCTCGGCTGGCGAGCGGATGTTCTGTTTCGGATTGTCTGAGCCGGGGCGAGGATCGGATGCCGCAAATCCGCAGGTGGTGGCCACTCGTGAAGGGGATCACTTCATCCTTCGCGGAGAGAAGTGCTGGAGTACTAACGCTGCATGGTCGAGCCACATCGTGGTCCATGCATTGACCGATCCGTCCGGTCGAAATGGCCATCGAAGTACCTGTTTCATCATTCCCATCGATCGCGAGGGGGTGCATTACCAGGAGATGGAAGGGAAGACGGTCTGGCCCCTATCTTCCACCGGCTCCATCACCTTCGATGGAGTCGTGGCTACCGAAGCTGAAGTCCTTGGCGATCTCAACGAAGGATTCCGTGTGATGGTCACGACTCTCAACGGTGGTCGCTTGTTCGTGGCATCGATGGCCCTGGGATCGCTGGCGTTCGCCCTCGACAAGACTCGCACTTATGTTCAGCAGAGAGATCAATTCGGCGGTCCGATCGGGCGCTTTCAGCGCGTTCAGGATGTGGTGCTGGAGATGGATCTTGCGCTGGAGAGAAATTTGACGTGGCTGATGCATCTGGCGAGATGTCACGACGATGGATCGATAAAGCGTGAACAGGCAGCAAAGGTCAAGATCGATTGCAGCCGTGTTGCGTCGAGGCTCTTGATGGATGCGATGGAGGTTTGCGGTGGAGTGGCCAGCCTCGACGAGTTTGGTTTGGCACGACACAGTGCTGACCTGTTCGTGACCCGGGTCGGGGAAGGATCCAATCGAGCATTGATGACTCAGGCGGTCCGTCCACTTCTGCCAGACATCGCCGATCAGTTGCAGTGATGCGGGTGGATCATTTTCTTCCGGGCATCGGATAGCAGTACTGGGTGTACGGCGTTTCCGATTTGCTCTGCAGTTCCAGGTGACGGACCAGAAGCGACGGACTGATGGTCGACACCGGAACGAATCCGCTCTCCGCTCCACACCAACCATTGTCCAGCACGGGTTGATCGCCAGCAGCAATGATTCCATGAACAGCATTGAGAGGGGTGCCGATGAAGTTGATTCCTCGGATCAATTCCTCGCGTCCATCCGGATAGATCCTCGAAGCAAGATTCACTTCTCCAAGAAATGCCTGGAAGTCATAGGAATCGGTCGCAGTTTCTCCTCCAGTGGCATCGATGATACGGATTCCGTACGGCAAACCTTGCTGCTTGACCTGATCGATCAGTTGTTCCCTGAGGGTGGCCTGGTCGAGTCCGTTGGTGGCCTCGAGAATCGTCACGCCCATCCTGCTCATCGATCGCTCATGTCGCCTCGATCTGGCGTGGCCATTGGAACGATGTCGTTTGCTGACAGGAACTCTTCCGGTGAGGAACCCGGTCAATTTTCCGTTCTCGATCAGGCGTGCATCTGCAGCGGGGGTTCCCTCATCGTCAAATTTGTAGTGACCGACCAGGCCCTGTTCACGACCATTGGAATCGATCCAGGTTGTCTGGGTCGGATCGTCGTGCAGCGTCAAGAATTCGGGAAGTACCCGATCTCCCAGGGCATCGGCAAAGGTCTTGGCCTCGCCAGTGGCTCGCAGCCGGTTCCCTTCCAGTCGATGACCGAGTGCCTCGTGAATCAGCAATCCGGCAGAAACCGGCTCCAGCAATACAGGTCCCGAGTAGGAGTGGATCTTTGGCGCGGCCGATATCTTCTCCAGTAGCTTTGCCGCAGATCGAATTTCTCGGCGAAAACTGTTCAGGTCCGGTAACTGATCCGGATGTGGAGTGAAGTGACTCACGGTCCAGGGGATCCCGTCTCCGTTTTTACTGAGAAACCAGAGGTGCGCCTCCAGCTGCCAGTAAGCGAGGCTCTCGATGGAGAGGGAATCGTCGGAGTTGACGAACAAGTTGGTCTGATGGCGAACCTTGAGCTCCACGTGGCTATTTCGAATCCGCGGGAAGGCGAGCATGGTGGCGCTGGCTTTCTCGACAAAATTCGACCAGTATTCCCGGTCGATGGGAGGGAGCTGGTTGGGACTCCGGGCCTGATGTGAAGAACATTTCTGCCAGGCTCCGAGGTGCTCATTGGTATCGAGGTAGGTCAACTCGTGAGCACGTTTTCTGAGGAACGCTTCCTCCGCTTCCCGGTACTTAGCGTCGGTCAGTCGCCACAGACCGATTCGCATCGGATCCGAGCGATCGGAGATGGGTAGTTCGACATAACCATGCGATTCATCCTCCTTGGAGTTGTCGAACAGACCACCATCGGTGACCTGATCTCTTCTGAAACTACCCACCCGTGCGTCGGCGAGACAGTTTCTTCGTTGGTACTGTTCATCGCGGTAGAGAGCGCCGTACCGTGCTTCTACTTCGAACAGGTCGAGGTCTCTTATCATGTACGAGAGGTAGAATAACTTCGGGAACCCGGGTTTTCTCAGACCTCTGGTGGCTCGCTTGGCCTCGCCTGTCGCGAGCCGAGCCAGTTTCAATGCGCTTCTCCTGTTCAATCGTTTTCCTCCAGCAGGTGAAACACCTGAGCATCCGGCAGCTTGGCCCGTCCTCCGAGAAAGGTGAGCTCCATCAGGAAGGCACACCCGATGACGACCCCACCCATCTTCTCGACCAGTTCGCAGCAAGCAGCCATCGTGCCACCAGTGGCCAGTACATCATCGACCATCAACACCTTTTGACCTGGCTGGATCGAATCGGAGTGCATCTCGACGGTGTCAGTGCCGTATTCGAGTGAATATTCGACCGAGTGTATTTCTCTGGGTAGTTTTCCAGGCTTTCGAATCGGCACGAAGCCGACATTCATTCGCATCGCCAGTGGCACTCCGAACAGGAATCCCCTCGACTCGGGGGCTGCGATGATCTCGACACCAAGATGGGCAACCCGCTCCTCGAGCAGTTCGATCGAGGTGGGGAAGGCTCTGGGGCATGCCAGCAGCGGAGTGATGTCCTTGAACTGGATCCCTGGAGCCGGGAAGTCCGCGACGGTGGCAATCTTGCTCCTGAGGAGATCGATGCGGGTATCTGTAGATTCATTCATGAAAATCCCCCTTCAGTGGAGACGGCCGAGGGACCGCTGCTGCTGAAGGGGGAATGTTATCCGAAGGCCGGATGGGGTGAAAGAGAGCCGGAGCCTCGAGCTTTAGCCAGTCATCTCTTCGTATTGCTCGTCATAGATCTCCGGTTGCTCGATCTGCCCTTCTGCGACCAACTCCTGCAACTTGCCGAGGGCATCGTTCTCGATCTGGCGGACCCGCTCACGAGACAGGTTCACTCGCTGGCCGATTTCCTTCAGGGTCATCGGCTCTCCATTATCGAGGCCGTAACGCATCCGAAGGATCTTGGTTTCGCGATCGTCGAGGTGTCCGAGCAGGTTGTGAATCATCTCGACCTGGATCTTCTTCTCGAGAGAAGCATGGGGTTGAGTTTGAGAGGGGTCTTCGATGATGTCGGAGATGGTCCAGGAGTTTTCGATCGAAATGGTCTGGCTGACAGAATCTGCAACAATGAGAGCATTCTTGATGATATCGGTCTTCTCCATGGGGATTTCCATCCGCTCGGCGATCTCGTGGAACTGTGCCGGTCGTCCCAACTCGATGGCGAGGTCAGCAGCCGCTTTCTTCCACTTGGTGATGGTTTCCACCATGTAGGAAGGGATGCGAACCGATTTCACCGTGTCGATCAGCGCTCTCTTGATCGATTGTTTGATCCACCAGGTTCCGTAGGTGCTGAAACGGCACTCCGCAGCGGGGTCGAAGCGTTCGACGGCCTTGAGCAGGCCGAGATTGCCTTCCTCGATCAGGTCAAGCAAGGGAAGGCCGCGCTCCACGTAGTGCTTGGCGATGCTGACCACGAGCCTCAGGTTCGATCGAACCATCTTGTCACGTGCTTCGGGATCACCCTTGCGTACGAGTAACGAAAGAGCTTTCTCTTCCTCGGCAGTGAGGAGCGAATGGCGATTGATATCCAGGAAATATGCTTCAAGGCCGACCTCGCGAGCTGACATGCTGTGGTCCCTTCCAATGGGAGCGTGGTGATAGAGCCGGAAGTCGGTTCACGATCACCTGGGCGTTGTTTGCCCATGGAAGAGTCATCGGTCGCGAGGCGGGTTCATCTTTACTGGATCTGCAGATCTTTCTGATCTTCTTTTCCACCAGCCTCTCCAGCGCGCTGCAATTTCCTCCTGTGCTTCAATTCTCTCGCTCGAATCGGTGATGGAAAAAGTGTTCCACCAGCCCATATCCTCCCCTGTGAGTCGTCGTAGCAGCGGAATTGAATAATTGCGCAGATTGCGGGTGTCGCATCGTTGGACAAGTACCGAGAGGAGCCGCTCCCGGGGAAAATTGTCCTCATTGGCGTGACTGGCGACCCACGATTCGATGGCCCGGAGGGCCACAGGCAACTGGTTCTCGAGGATTCGGTTGCGCAGCGAGGCGGGTGTTTCAAGCCAACCGAGCACCAGATGGACGGTTTCGAGATCACCCAGTAGTAGTAACTGTTCCATCGATTTCTGGGCTTCCCGGGTCGCTCTCTTTTCCAGCACCTGGATCCCCTTGAACAGCAGGTCCCTGCCACGAAGGTCTCCCAGGGCCAGCAATGCTCGCGCCACCGCTTCGCTTTGAGAGTTCTCCCACAATGCGATGAGCGGTTCCCGGGCAGACTCGAGCTGCAAGGTGGTCACGATGTCGATGACTGTATTTCGGATGGTCTGTTGTGGTGACCTCATCTGAGTCAGCAGGATCTGCTCGATCCCTTGCCAGCTCGGTTCAGTTTCCCAACCCGGTTGATCGAGGGCCTCGTCCGCACCGATCACCTCCATCAGGACCAGGGTCTGGTAGGTGACCAGGGAGCGAGACTGAGCGCTCTCGGAACCCAATCTGGCAGAACTGACCCGGTGTACCCAGCGGCGCCAGCGCGGTCGTAACCGTGCCAGCACCGGGCGACCGGCCACCAGTAAGATCGATCCGGAGAGTCGATGAGTATTGCCAGCAGTGGCCTCGATCTGGATCGACTCATCTTCACCATTGTCTTCGATGGAAATCAAACGTCGTCCCACCTGCAAGACGACTCGCTGGATTCTCAATGGATCGGTCTTGCCTTCTGGATCGATTCTGAAATCTGCCAGGGTCAGTCGGACCCACCGATCCGCATCGATCTCCGGGTAGAGCTGGTCATCCTCCAGGGATTCGAGCCGCTCTTTCCAGTACTTTGCCTGTGCAGTCCAGTAACTCTGGTCTCGAGTTCGCAGTTGTGGAGTCGCCGGGCGACCAAGATTCTTCGACAGCAGTTGAGCCGCAGTCGATCGATGATTATTGGACCCGGTGGCGAGCACTTCGATCAGCGTCTCGAACAGGGTGCGGCGAATGGCGGGGGACAGGAACCTGAACTCGCTGAATCGGGTCACCGAGTTCCGGACACGGAATCCGATGGTGGTGTCGCTACTGGCGAGCCCGGTGGCAAATCCCTTGCAGGCCTGAAGCCAGATCTCCTCGGGAACTTCCTTCAGATTTTGCATCTGGGACGCCAGTACGCCGATGGCGATCTCGGCGTGCTGGGAAGGGATCAGTTCACTGACGTAGGAGAGCCACTCCTTCGGAAGTGCCTCTGAACGGTTGGAGAGAAATGCGAGGGTTCCCAGGATCAGCGGGATTCGACCGGAAGCCTGGGCCAGATCCTCGCCGAGAGCATTCCGGATGCGGCCATCGAGGGCTTCCATCCACTGGCCGCTGGGAACATGGCGGTGCAAGGCACTCCATAACGAGGCCATACGGGAGTTGGTCCAGCGCAGGATCGGTAGTGCCGCCGGTGACAGAATCGCTTCGATCAGACTCTTACCGTGAGTCGAAGCAAACTGAGGATCCTCGATGCGCTGGAGCAAGGCATGCCAGGTGAGGTGCTGCCGCCACGGGGAGAGATCACCGCAATGGCGGATCAAGAGCTCGATCGATCGATCGATCTGGGCCTCGATGAGTCCGGGAATCAACGCATCGATTCGCCGGATGGCAATCGTATCGGAACCGTCGAGGTGATCGGCAACCAGACGGGTCAAATCGTTGCGGGCCGTGGTATCGCCGCTGCTCAGCCTGGCCAATGTGTGAGCGTCTCGAATCCGCGGACTCTCATCTCTGGTAGGGGCTGGAAGGAGCTGCTCCTCGGGCCAGATGCTGGCCAACATCCACAGTGCTGGATCATCGGTGTGGGGTAGATGCTCGATCATCGCCCTGCGCAGTCTTTCGGCGGGTTCCAATCGCTCCAGTTCCTCGGAGGGATCGTGATGGAGGACGGCGACCCAGGTGGCGAACTCACCCTCCGTGGTGGTTTTGCCCAGTGCATGCTCCATCGCCACTCGCTCCTCGGAAAGGACCACCCATGGGACACCGGGGTCGAGTCCACGAGCGGGGGGGCCGCTGACGATGGTCGAGTTGACCCCGGGAAAGAGGATCTCCACCGAGTAGGGCGCTTCTGTCCCGCGAATCTCGACCTGGATTCTGCGCTCTTCAGTGGCCGATGTGACACTGCTCTGGATCAGTTCGTTTCGGCTGAAGCGGATCGAGGTGGAATCGAGATCGGTTCGACGCGACAGCCACGAGCCTTCTGCTGAATTTCCGACTCGCACCACATCGACGATCAATACCGGTGGAGAGAGAAGAGCGAGCATCTCCTTGATCCGTGCGCGCACCTCGGGATCTGGATCCATCAGAGATGAGCGCAATGCTCCGATCGCAGCGGGTCCGGCGTCCAGCAGTTTTCGAGCGGCTTCTTCCCTCACAGACCACTCCTCGGAGCCCAGATTCTTGATCCAACCCGAGATGTCAGAAGAGGTGCCCGTCGGTTCGTCATCGATGGCGTAGACGATGGGGAGAGGCGAGGCCAGCAGGGACAGTGTGAAAATTATCGTGATCATGGGTCAGGCTATTTTCCGGGTCCATTGCACATGGACCGAGAGTCTCCTACTCTTCCGCCAGAGGCGATTCTTCAAGATAACACTTCAGCCGGCACGCTTCCGCTGCCGATATTGCCTGTGGAGCCTCTTGTTACCAGGAAATGGCTCGAAGTCATCACGGTGACTCCGGCTCGGAACGATCGAACAAGAGCACTGCAGAAGGATACCCCGAAATCGGGATCTCGTGCAGGTGAGACCAGGAGCCCGTGAAGGGCAATAGCCAGAAGGATTGTCCGTTGTCAGATCACGCTCTCGAACTCGAACTTCGGGAAGGCCTGCAGGGCCTCGAGGAAGTGCAGTTATCTCGACGAAGTGAGTTTCTCACCGCGTCGTTACTGGGAGTAATTCTGGAACAGTTCAATGCTCGCTGTGTCCTCGCCTACCAGATTTCCCCCGAAGAAACGGATGGAGAGCAGGACTGCCAGGAGATCGCCAGCAAAACCGTGGGGGGGCAGCGTCCTCCAGAAGCGATCAATCCTCAGATGGTCCAGCGACTCGCAGAACTGGAGGGGCCGCAGTACACGGCGGGAGATGATCCGGCGCAGCATGGCCCCATCCTCTCCTTCTGCTTCTTTACCGCGGGTCAGCAGAGGATGCTGTTACTGGTAGAGGCTCACCAGAGCAGTGGCTTCGATCAAGAATCCGCAGATTTGCTGGCAACGATGGTGAATCTGGTTGAAGGAGAAATCATCGATTCGCTGCTGATCAGTCAGCAAGCACAAAAAATCGAGCAGTTGGAGAGTCAGATCGAACGAGCCGAGGAAACTCTGGCAGATCATGACATCGAACTGTCGATTCTCGACCAGCAAAAATCAGATGATCTTCCCGAAGCGACCCGGACTCTCAAGAGTCTCGGTGCCGTGTCCAGCTACGATCCTGTGATGTGTGATGTTCTCTCTCATCTGGAGAGATTGCGCGAGTCGGACCTGAGCGTGTTGATCTCCGGGGAGACTGGAACCGGCAAGAGCCTGCTCGCCAGAACCCTTCATGAGGGAACCCATCGGCAACAGCATCGATTCGAGGTGGTCTCCTGTGGGGGGCTGACCCCGAGCCTGGTCGAGGGCGAACTGTTCGGTTGGCGTAAAGGTGCCTTCAGTGGAGCCGATGATGATCAGAGTGGTGTCTTCGAACGAGCCAGCGGTGGCGTCGTCTTTCTCGAAGAGGTCGGGGATCTGCCCCTTGAGTTCCAGCAAAAACTACTGCGGGTGCTTCAAGAGGGAATGCTACGCCCGGTCGGGGGGTCGGAACTGATCCCCGTCGATGTGAGAATTGTGGCCTCGACCTGCCAGGATCTGCCGGAGATGGTGCGGTCCGGCAAATTCCGTGAAGACCTCTACTACCGCCTGGCCGGATTTACTCTCGAGGTGCCTCCATTGAGGGAGCGAATCGTCGATTTGCCCCACCTGATCGAGCAATTCTTCTCCGATGCTCTGGAGCAAGGCACCCCGACGCGAAAGTTCTCGCGAAGTGCGTTGGCGGAACTGGTCGCCTATCCGTGGCCTGGAAATCTCCAACAACTGCGAAATGTCGTGAGCCAGTCGGTTCTCGCCAGCGAGCAGAGGATCATTCCCCGGAAGCTGGTCGAGGGTTACCTCGAGAAACCTTCGGGGGAGAGACTTCATGGTGAGAATGTCCAGTCGACGGTCGAAGAACTGGTCCTGAAAATTCCTGCCACCGAGGGTTTCAATGACATCATTGCAGAGGTGGAACGGCTGGTGATTCTGACGGCGCTGCGGAGAAATCGTGGCAACAAGTCGAGGGTCACGAAGCAGTTGAAGATTCCGCGCCAGACCCTTTACAACAAGCTGGATCGCTACGGCATCGACGAGTCCGAGTACAAGTAGCCGATTCCCGCACCCCCCTCACAAGGTTCGCAAGATCGTCTCCGCCACGGCGATGAAGGTGATCGCAGCGGTTACATCGTTAAAACTGGTGATGAACGGACCTGCAACCAGAGCCGGGTCGAGGCCGATTTTTTCGCAGAAGATGGGTAAAGCAGTGCCACAGGCGCTGGCGAGGACGATACCGGCTCCGATTCCAACCGACACGGCGAGCGGGAAGTGGAACCAATCGGTGGAACTCTCTGGTCCGGTGGCGAGGGCCAGGATCAGGCCGACCACACCTCCAATCGCCAATGCGATGAAGATTCCGACTACCACCTCCTGGCGGAAAAATCTCAGAGTGGTTCGTCCCATCTCGATGTCGCCGACCGCCATTCCACGAACCACCATCGTCGCGGACTGGGTACCGACCCCACCGGCAATGCCCATCACCAGCGGAATGAAGGCGGCCAGTATCAGTCGCTGATCCGACCCGGAGGCGAGAATCTCTGCCAGACTTCGGTCATCCGGGTGCATCCACGCCAGGATGAATCCGCTGATCACCGGCAGGAACAGCCAGGGGATTCTGAGCAATGCCCTGCGCAGGACCTTCTGCTGGGCAGGGTGCACCTCGGGAGCCCCCGCCAGGCGGTAGATGTCCTCATCGGCTTCATCGCTGAGGATCTCCACGATGTCGTCGAAGGTCGCCACCCCCAGCAGGTGATCGTGATGATCGACCACCGGGATCGCCTGGAGGTTGTAGCGTCGAGCCAGATGCGCCACTGCTTCCTGATCCTCGTCGACGGCGATGGAGATCACTTCAGTCTCCATCAATTCCGCGACCTGGGTTTTCGGATCTGAACCGAGCAGGTCTCGGATCGAGATGACTCCGATCAGGTGCCGCTGCTCGTCGATGGCGTAAACGTAATTGACCACCTCGGTCTCGATGTGTTGCTGGATCAGCGAGATGGCATCTTCGGAAGTGAGTTGAGGATTCACCGCAAGGTAGTCGAGGGTCATGATCCCACCGGCAGAATCGTCCGGGTGCTGCATCAACCGGAGCAACTCAACGGTGGTTGCAGGATCCATCCCCGATAACACCTGGCGGCGCCGGGCCTGGGGAAGTTGATTGAGGAGGTCGGTGGCCTCGTCAGGTGGCATCTCTTCGAGGATCGACTTGAGCTCGGAGAGGTCGAGATTTTCGATGACCTGTTCCCGAGAGGTGGGGTCCGTCTCGTCGATCACCTCTGCCTGGATTTCAGTCTCGATGGTGTCGAACACCTTCAGTTTCTGATCGGGATCGAGATCGTCGAGAATGTGAGCGATGTCTTCGGGGCGGATGTCCTTGAGCGTCGCTTTCAATTGCTGATCGGCATCGGCGGAATCGAGAGCGGCTCGGATCGCATCTCCGAGATTGGTGGGGTCTTCCGCCGGGTGAGACAACTACAGACTCCGTTCCTCTTCGATGCCCTCGTGGCAACGGCTGCTCGCCGCTGTCCCCGCTGAATCGTCGCCATCCGCCCCTGACAATTCAACAGTTCCACCGTCTGTATCATCTGCCACCGTGGCAGGAGTCTGCCACTACGCCTTCTGGCCTATGCCATTCTGGCAGGTTAAGTTGTCGCTGGGCCGCCCTACCGTCCAGTAGAGCAATCATAACTAGAATCCAGACAATGACTTGGAATCAGGTCACGAAGTTGTCGCTGGGCGGCACGATCGTTGCGAAAAAAGAGGATGAGCGGAAAAGTCCGCAATCCGAAATGGGATCCGAGAAGGGATCACGATGCTGGCGGAGATCATCACACCGGGAGCCGATTCCCGTCGCGGGCGCTATCGAGTGCTGCTCGCAGATGACGACGCAGGGGTCCGTGGCAGTTTGACTGCCTTGCTCGATGGTGCGGGGTTTGAAACCGTAAATGCAGGCGGCGGCGTCGAGGCGCTGGAGTTGCTCTGTCGGTTTCAGTTTCCCGATTCCGCCGACCGGGTCGAGACCAGCCCCTTCGATTTCCTGGTGCTGGATGTACACATGCCAGACCTGACCGGAGTCGAGTTGCTGAGAAGGATCCGGACCGAATTCCGCTGGCAGTTGCCGGCGCTGTTCGTCAGCGGCGAAGCGAGTGAAGCATTGAGTAAAGATGTAGAAGAAGCAGGTGGTTTCGCGTTGTTGCCGAAACCGGTCGAGCCAGATCTATTCCGGAGTAGTGTTCGGGACCTGGTTCAAACCTTGCTGAAGAACTGACAACAGATCTTGGACTGGATTCCGAGGAGGAATCTGTCGAGATCTTCATGAGAATGCCCGCATGGGCACGGGAAAGAGAGGCGACTCGGATGGCGAATCTGAATCTTCGTCCGCTGAACGACAAAATCGTCGTCAAGCGACTCGAAGCGGAGGACAAGACCAAGGGTGGGATTTTCCTGCCTGACAATGCGAAGGAAAAGCCGAGTGAGGGGCGCGTGATGGCGCTCGGAGACGGCAAACTCCTCAAGGATGGCAATCGTGCCAATTTCCAGGTCAGCAAGAACGATCGTGTGATCTTCAGCTCCTACGCCGGAACCCAGATCAAAGTGGAAGGCGAAGAGTACCTGATCATGAGTGAGGATGATGTCCTCGCGATCGTCGACTAGTTCACTGAGTTCAACCCAGTCATCCGCCGGGAGAACCCAGGGGGATGACGATAATGAGAGGAAGCGACACGATGGGCGCAAAGCGCATCGCGTTTGACCACGAAGCTCGCGACGCCGTACGCAGAGGTGTACACAAACTCGCGAAGGCTGTCATGGTCACGCTCGGCCCGAGAGGCCGTAATGTCGTTCTCGAGAAATCTTTCGGGCCTCCCACCGTCACCAAAGACGGTGTGACCGTTGCACGTGAGATCGAACTCGAGGACTCCTTCGAGAACATGGGCGCACAGATGGTGAAAGAGGTCTCTTCCAAGACCTCCGACAACGCCGGAGACGGCACCACCACTGCGACAGTTCTCGCCAATGCAATCTTCCATGAAGGACTGCGGAATGTCACTGCGGGTGCAAACCCGGTGAGTCTGCAGAGAGGAATCCAGAAGGCTGTCGAGGCGATCGTGACTCGCCTCGGTGAGATGTCGACCGAGGTCAAGGACAAGACCGAGATCGCCCAGGTCGGCAGCATCGCTGCCAACAACGATCCTGAGATCGGTGATATCATCGCCGATGCGATGGAAAAGGTCGGCAAGGACGGCGTCATCACCGTGGAAGAGGGCAAGTCGCTCGACACCACCGTCGACTGGGTCGAGGGGATGCAGATGGACAAGGGATACCTTTCCCCCCATTTCGTCACCGACACCGAGGAGATGGCGTGTGTTCTGGAAGACGCATACCTGCTGATTCACGAGAAGAAGATCGGTTCCATCAAGGATCTGGTTCCGTTGCTCGAGAAGATCGCTCAGTCCGGCAAGCCGATCCTGGTGATCGCCGAGGACATCGAGGGCGAAGCTCTGGCGACCCTGGTGGTCAACAAGCTGCGTGGTACCTTCTCTTGCTGTGCTGTGAAGGCGCCGGGATTCGGAGATCGTCGCAAGGCGATGCTCGAGGATATCGCGACCCTCACCGGTGGACGTGCCATCTTTGATGACCTGGGTATCGACCTGAAGAACGTGGATATCTCGTTCCTCGGACGCGCCAAGAAGGTGATCATCGAGAAGGACGCCACTACTCTCATCGAGGGAGCCGGTTCCTCTGAGGACATCAAGAGCCGGATCGATCAGATTCGCTCCGAGATGGAGAAGGCCAGTTCCGATTACGATCGCGAGAAGCTGCAGGAGCGCCTGGCGAAGCTTTCCGGTGGTGTTGCCCAGATCAATGTCGGGGCGGCCACTGAGATCGAGATGAAGGAGAAGAAGGCCCGCGTCGAGGATGCGCTTCATGCGACTCGCGCTGCCGTCGAAGAAGGTATCGTGCCTGGCGGAGGAGTCGCTCTTCTTCGTGCCAGCTTGGTGCTGGATGAGCTGAAGATTCAAGGTGACGAAAATGTGGGTGTCGATATCGTCCGCAGGGCGGTCGAGTCTCCGATCCGTCAGATCGCCGAGAACGCTGGTGTCGATGGAGCCATCGTCAGCGCGAAAGTCAAAGCGGGCGAAGGTTTCTATGGTTTCGACGCACTCAACATCGTTTACGTCGATATGATTGCTGCTGGAATCATCGATCCGACCAAGGTGACCCGCACCGCACTCGAGAACGCAGCTTCCATCGGTGGGCTCTTGCTCACCACCGAGGCCGTGGTCAGCGAGATGCCGAGCAAAGATGACGCAGGGGCTGCTGCGGCAGCGGCTGGCGGCATGGGCGGCATGGGCGGCATGGGTGGCATGGGCGGCATGTACTAGCCCGGCGAACCGTTCGAAGGTAGATGGGGCCCCGTTTCGCTCAGTGCGGATCGGGGCCTTTTCTCATCCTGAGTTGTTGAGAAGCGTGGATCGTTCGAGGAAGAGTAACGAGAGGGATCGAATCGAGTTCGCTGGATGAAGATTCTGCGAGAACGATGACTCAGTAATACTAGCCCTCAGTAATACTAGCCCTCAGTAATACGATGACTCAGCGAGAGGGGCGTCTGCCGCCCTGGCGAGGAGATCCGGAACCGCCGCTGCGACGAGAGTCTCCGCCACCACCACTGCGACTGCCACCGCCACCGCCACTACGACCGCCGCCGCCACTGCCACCGCCACCGCCACTACGACCGCCGCCGCCACTGCGACCGCCGCCGCCACTACGACCGCCGCCGCCACTGCGACCGCCGCCGCCACTGCGACCGCCGCCACCACCACCGCGGTAGGGTCCATTTCCCCCGGGCCTGGCCGGGGAACGGCGGTAGGAGCGCTGCGCGGGATCGGGGCGAGCCCCTTTCGGCGGCTTCCAGGTCGACTCCTCGATGGGGAATCCGGTTTCCGTTCGGATCCGATTCCAGGAGAGACGATCTCGAGAGTCGATCAGGCTGATCGCTATTCCGGCTGCTCCGGCCCTGCCGGTCCTGCCGATCCTGTGAACATAGGTCTCGACCTCGTCCGGGATGTCGAAGTTCACGATCCGTGCCACCGCTTCCACATCGAGCCCCCGGGCCGCGACATCGGTTGCGACCAATGTCTTGATCTGCTTGTTCTTGAAGCCTTCCAGCACCTTGAACCGGCGGTCCTGGTCATGATCTCCGTGTAACGATCCGGCCGGATATCCGCGCCCCCAAAGATCCCGATCGAGATCGATGACTGCTCTACGGGTATTGCAAAAGATGATGCAAGTTTCGTCCGGGTTTTGATCGAGGAGCTGGTGGACCCAGTATTTCTTGGCCCAGTCATCGCAGCGAATGAATTGCTGGTCGATATCGGGCACGGTGGCGATCTCCCGGATGGTGGAGATGACTTGCGGATCCTTCATGAACTTCTTGGTCAGGCTCTTGATCTTCGTTGGAAGGGTCGCAGAGAAGAGATAGGTCTGTCTTTCGGGAGGAGTGTGCTGGAGAATTTCTGAGACATCATCGATGAATCCCATGTCCAGCATCCGGTCTGCTTCATCGAGGACCACATGTTCGACCCAGCCGAGTCGGATTTTGCCGCTTCGAAGAAAGTCCAGAACTCGACCAGGGGTTCCCACGACCATCTGGGCTCCCCGACGCAGTTGCAGCAATTGTTGTGATTGATGAACACCGCCGACTACCAGAGCCACCCGTATCCCGAGGGGCTTACCCAGTGCTGCCGCCACTTCCTCCACCTGCTGAGCCAACTCACGAGTCGGACACAGCACGATCGCCTGGACCGCGACACGCTCCGAATCGAGTTGCCCGATGATGGGGCTGGTGAAGGCCAGCGTCTTGCCGGTTCCAGTCTCCGCCTTGCCGATCAGGTCGATGCCCTCCATGGCGACCGGGATGGTCAACTCCTGGATCGGAGTGGGGTGAAGGAACCCGAGAGCGGTCAACTGGTCCAGAACCGGGCCAGGCAGCGGTAAATCGCTGAAACAGGCCCTGGGCGGCGGGTCATCTTGATCACTCTTGGGATCAGGAGGAGGAGGGGGTTGGTTTAGGCCCGAGAGGAAATCATCACTATGCATGGGTCTCATTGTACGCATCTGGATCATCGAGCGACATCGTACCTGGAGGAATTCTCGACCTTTGATGCCGCTAGGATCTGGCTCTGATATGATCCTGATTGGACGCTTCACCGATGATCTAGTGGATCGGCTGTATCGCCTTGTATGGGTTGGAGAGACCTCAAACATGAGAATCACGATAGTTGGAACCGGCTATGTTGGGCTGGTCACAGGGACCTGCTTTTCAGAAAGCGGTAACGATGTGATCTGCGTCGATCGAGATGCAGCCAAAATTGAGAGCCTCAGGGAAGGCCACATTCCAATTTACGAGCCGGGGCTCGAAGAACTGGTGGCGCGCAACGTCAAGGCCGGAAGGTTGTCCTTCACCACCGATCTCAAGAGTTCCATCGCCGAAGCAGAGGTGGTCTTCATCGCAGTCGGTACTCCCCAGGGGGAGGACGGATCCTGCGACCTGTCGGCGGTCCGGACGGTGGCGACCGAGATTGGAAGAGCCATGGTAGGGCCAATGGTAGTGGTCAACAAATCGACGGTCCCGGTGGGAACCGCAGTGGTGGTCAGGGATCTGATTCGCGAGGCCAGTGCTCATCCTATCGAGGTGGTGTCCAATCCTGAGTTTCTCAAGGAGGGTGCGGCCATCGATGACTTCATGAAACCAGATCGAGTGGTCATCGGAACCGATGACGATGGAGCCGCAGACCTGATGAGGGATCTTTACTCACCCTTCGTCAGAACCGGAAAACCATTACTGGTGATGGATCCCGCATCTGCGGAGATGACCAAATATGCTTCCAACGCGATGCTCGCCACCAAGATCTCGTTCATGAATGACATCGCTCGGTTGTGTGAGAGCGTCGGAGCAGATGTGTCGAAAGTGCGCCAGGGAATGGGTTCAGACCAAAGGATCGGGCCTCACTTTCTCTTTCCTGGTGTCGGGTACGGAGGCTCCTGTTTTCCAAAGGATGTTCGTGCGCTTTCAGCGCTGGCCCGGGAGCAGGGATCGACCCTGGAGATCCTCGACGCGGTCGATGCGGTCAACGATCGCCAGAAGCTTCGTCTGGTCGAAAAAATCGTGACTCGTTTCGGTGAAGATCTCTCAGGGCATGTATTTGGCATGTGGGGCCTGGCTTTCAAGCCGAGAACTGATGACATGAGGGAGGCCCCGTCAGTGGTGATCGCCAGAGAACTGGTCGGTCGCGGAGCGGTGGTCCGGGCTCATGATCCCGAGGCGATTGAAACCGCAAGGACCGAGATGGGTGACCTGATCGAGTACAGTTCTGATCCGTACGAAGCGATTATTGGAGCCAGTGCGCTGTTGCTGGTGACTGAATGGAACGAATACAGACGCCCTGATTTTGTCCGGATGGTGAAACTTCTGGAGCAGCCGGTGATCTATGATGGTAGAAATATCTGGAATGAAGAGATGACTGGTAAGCATGGGCTTGAATACCACGGGATCGGATCAAGGAGAGCCGCGGATGTCCGGAAGTAATATACTCATCACCGGGGGAGCAGGTTTCATCGGCTCACACCTGGCCGATCTATTCCTCAGCAGGGATTGCAAAGTAGTGGTGATGGATAATCTGCTCACGGGAGATATTCGAAACATCGAGCATCTCTTCGGGAATCCACGATTCCAGTTCATCAAACATGATGTGACCGAGTTCATCCATGTTCCGAGCAAGGTCGATGCCATCCTTCATTTCGCCTCACCGGCAAGTCCCATCGATTACCAGGAGTTTCCGATCCAGACCCTCAAGGTCGGCTCCCTCGGGACCCACAAGGCGCTGGGGCTGGCCAAAGCCTGTGGTGCAAAGTTCTTGCTGGCCAGTACCAGCGAGGTCTATGGCGATCCGCTGGTTCACCCGCAGCCAGAATCTTACTGGGGCAATGTGAATCCGATCGGCGTCAGAGGGGTCTACGATGAGGCCAAGCGATTTGCCGAGGCGATGACGCTGGCCTACCATCGAAGCCACGGAGTCGACACCAGGATCGTCAGGATCTTCAATACCTATGGCCCAAGGATGCGACTCAACGACGGCCGAGCACTGCCCAATTTCATCTGTCAGGCACTGACCGAGCAACCATTGACGGTGTTCGGCGATGGCTCCCAGACAAGATCTTTCTGTCATGTCAGCGATCTGGTCGAAGGGATCTATCGACTCCTCGAGTCCGACTTCACCGAACCGGTCAATCTCGGCAATCCGGTCGAGATCTCCATCAACGAATTCGCCAGGGAAGTCATCCGGGCGACCGGATCCTCCAGCGATATTCAGTTCAAGGATCTCCCTGAGGACGACCCAAAGGTCAGGCAGCCAGATATCAGTCTGGCCAAGAAGGTGCTCAACTGGAGTCCAAAGCTGTCGCTGAAGGAGGGGCTCTCTAGCACCATTCCTTACTTTGAAAAAACCCTGCGAGAGCGCGGGGGTGAAGCGGTAGCTTCCACAGCGGGGTAGTCGAGGAGGGCGCTCGATGCTCAAACCAGAACGAGTTCTCATCGTGGCCGATTCTACATCGATCGAGATGGATCAATTCATCACGGATGTATCGGCAGTGCTGGATTCATCCGGTTTGCAATCGCGCTTCTGGTCTCCCACCTCGGGCGGAGTGCCGCAGGCAGATGAGGACCTCATCATCGTCGTAGGTGGAGATGGTTCGCTGATGTCTCTGCTGAGAGAACTGGGCCATCCTCCGATCCCCTGCTACGGAGTCAATTTCGGCCGAGTCGGATTTCTGATGAATCCCAGGCAAGAGCCCGCCGCTCTGGTCAGCACATTGCTAGGTGGTCGATTCGTGGAGCAGCGCTTGCCCGTGATACAGGCGACCTGGAAGTCGACGGATGGGAGCCAAGGCCAAGCTGCAGGAATTAACGACATCGTTCTGGAACGCGATTCTGGCCAGACGGTTCACCTCGGAGTTTACATCGATGAAGTGTTCCTCAATGCCTACTCCGGAGACGGCCTGGTGATGGCAACTGCAGCGGGTTCTACCGCATATTCACTGGCGGCTGGCGGTCCGGTGGTACATCCGGGAGTGGAAGGATTGGTCGTCACTCCGCTCAATGCACATCGCCCGGTCCAGTTTCATTCGCTGCAGTTTCCGGTGGTTCTTCCGCTCGATACGACGATTCGCATCTTCGGAGAGGGTGGGGATAAGCGACCGATCCGCGTGGTGGTGGACGGCGAGTCCTACGCCAAGGTCGACGAGTTGTTGGTCAAAGCCAGGGGAGATTCCGTTCGATTACTTCGGCCTCTGGGCCACCAGTACATCCAGAGCCTTTTGTCTCGGATCATCGGGGAACGTTCATCTCAAGACTGAGTCCGCTCCCTGGCGGGATTGAGTAGTGAGGCCTCGCTCGACAGTCTCCGGTCGCCTACCATCACGATGACATGACTGACCCAGATCCACATTTCCAGGAATTGATCGAACAGGTGCTCGCCCCGAGACCGGGGAAGAGCAGTCCAATGCGTGGCGTTGAATTGCTGTTGCGCTGGATTCAACAGCATCTTGGTGCTCAGCGTGGATTGCTGGTCAGCGCCGTGGAAGCGGGGGAGTACAAGGTCTGGTGTTCTCGCGGCGCTGAAGGGCGCAATGTGCCGGTTGCTGCCACGACCGTCTCACACCACGCCTTTGAACTCGGCTGCGCGGGGAAGTCGCCGGTACTGTTCAAAGACGCTCATCTGGATCGAAGGCTGCGTTCCCCCTCGGAGAAGGAGGGAGTGCAGCGAGCGCGCTGGATCCTGGTGATTCCCCTGGGGAAGCCAACACAGCGGACCGCAGTCTATCTCGATTCACGCTTTGGTGATGGTCCGGAGAATCAGGAAACCGGATCGAAACAGCAGATGGTCCTGTCGCTGATCGATCTGATCCTCGAGCGGGAGCGGTCGAACTCTCGAGCGGAAATTCCAGATCCCATCAGCGTCGTGGATCCACCGATGAGCGAGGGGCCAGCCGTGGTGGCAAAGAACCCGGCAGCACCACTGGAGCCACGAATCGTCAGCCAGATCGGGAACTTCATCAGCCACTCACCCGTACTCTCGAAACCCATCGAGGAGTTGAAGAAGATCGCTCTCACACGCATTTCCGTTCTCATCGAAGGAGAGAGTGGAACCGGAAAAGATCTGCTGGCGAGAGCGATCCATCAGGCCAGTGGCGGTGGAGAGTTCATGGTCCTTCATTGTGGAACACTCAATGAGTCACTCATCGAGGTCGAGTTATTTGGCAATGAGAAGGGCGCCTTCACCGATGCCGATCAGCAACGACCCGGATTACTCGACCGTGCTTCGGGAGGAACCTTGCTGCTGGATGCCATCGATGAGGCCTCGCCAGCACTGCAAGCGGCCCTGTTGCGGGTGATCGATTCGGGCACCTATCGTCGGGTTGCCGGGACCGAGGAACTGGTGGCAGACTTGCGCTTCCTGGCATGCAGTTCCTCCGATCAAGGAATGAGCCGAATCCGTCAGGAGTTACGCTACCGGCTGGCGGGCTTCGAGGTTCAGTTACCGCCATTGAGGAATCGTCCGCTCGATTCGTTGCTGATCATCGATCAGCAACTGACCGAGGAAATGGTCACTCCTCCGCTACTGGAAGCGGAGGCTCAGGCACTACTGCTCTCCCACCACTGGCCGGGAAACGGCTGGGATGCGGTCCATCTGGCGAGAAGGATCGGAGCATCTGGATTGAACTCCATCGATGGGGCAAGTATGCAGGAACTGTTAGGTGGGTCGATTCTGAACTCCGGTGAGTTTTCATCGGGGGTCAAAGATGTGTTGGGACGTGCGGAGCGTGAAGTGATCTTGCGCGCACTGGAGGTCGCAGGGGGCAATAAGTCTGAAGCGTGCCAGGCTCTGGGCATCTCCAGACGTACCCTCTACCGCAGGATGAAGAAGCACGGTATTCCGCTCAAAGACCCGGATGAGGGCGCTTCTTGATGCCCCCCGGTTACTTTCCAGGTGACTGTTCGAGATCGGTCGAATCGGTATTCTGAACATCGACCGAGGGTTGGAAAAACGTCATGCCAAATTGCTTTTCAAAGCCCAGCTCACGCCATACCAGGTGATCTAGAATTTTCCCACCAGCAGGCTCAGGAGCGTTGCTCTTGTCCATCATGTTATCTGGAGTCATTGGCTACTCTCGGGGTCATGGGCGGCTCCCCTCTGTCCTTTACCCTCTATCCGGAGGTCTGGGTGGATCGGACACGACAATCCAAATTTTCTGGAAAATGATCGAAGCGGTGCCGGCGCTGGATCAAACCTCGAGTAATTGCCGCAGTTCGGAACAGATCCGCTCTGGAGAGGGAATCCTCGACGCTTCCAGTCCCTTGTGGAAGGGCGGGGGACTATCGGGGTAGGTGATCCTACGGACCGGGGCATCGAGACTCCAGATGGCTTCGTCGCAGATTCGTGCAGCGATTTCTGCGCCGAATCCACCGGTACAGGTAGCCTCGTGGATGATGGCAGCTCGCTGGGTCTTCTCGACCGATGCGATGATGCCCCGATGATCGAGAGGGGAGAGGACCGGCAAATCGATCACCTCCACCTCGATGCCCTCCTGGGAGAGGATTTCGGCGGCCTCGAGGGTGCGATGAGTCATCCAGCCCCACGAGACGGTGGTGATATCGGTGCCACTGCGCAAGATCGATGATTCACCGAGAATCCGATCGGGAATCGGTGCAGTCTGCAGTGGGGATCGCTCCCTGCGGTACAAAAATTTGTGCTCGAAGTAGAGCACGGGATTCGGGTCTCGAATCGCCGCACGAAGTAGTCGGTAAGCATCACCGGAGTACGCAGGTGAAACCACCTTGAGCCCCGGAGTATGAAGAAACCAGTTCTCGATGTTCTGGGAGTGGAAAGCGCCCGCACCCATTCCGCCCCCGCCTGGAAGACGGATCACAAGGGGTACAGGGTGTTTTGTTCTCCAGTACATCTTTGCCGCAACGTTTACAATTTGATTGAATCCACAGGAGACGAAATCGGCGAACTGCATCTCGACTACCGGTTTGATTCCGAGCATCGAGGAACCGATGGCTATGCCGATCGTTCCACTCTCCGCGATGGGTGTGTTTCGAACCCGCTGGTCACCGAACTCCTCGAGGAACCCGCGGGTGATCTTGAAGGCCCCACCGTGACCGGCGATGTCTTGTCCCATCAGCACAACATCTGGATCGGCTCGCATTTCATCCGCCAGTGCAGCACTGATCGCATCGACGTAAAGGGTGTCATCTGATTCTGTGGAGGTGTCAGTCTGCATAGATGCTCCGCGCTTGATGGACATCGGGTTCTGGCATCGACATCGCCTGGTCGACCGTATCGATCACCAGCGAAGCACATCGCTCGCTCACCTCGTCGATCCAGGCACGAGAGAAGACTCCACCATCGATGAGGCGTTTTTCGGCCAGATCCAGCGGGTCTTGCTCACCATATTGCTGCAATTCTTGTTCGGGAACCTGCTGGAGGGAGTCGTCTCCTTCAGAATGGCCGCGGTGGCGTCCCAGCATCGCCTCGACCAGGGTCGGCCCGTCTCCCGCTCGAGCCCGAGCCACTGCAGTCTGCATCACGGACAGCACCGCCTCGGCATCGGTGCCGTCGACCTGAACTCCTGGAATGCCATATCCCAGAGCCCGGTCTGCGAGGTGGTCGCAGGCGTACTGCTGAGAGGTGGGGGTCGAGAATGCCCATCGATTGTTCTCGATGACCAGAATGAACGGCAACTTCCACACCGAGGCGATGTTCAGAGCTTCGTGGAAATCACCGGTCGAGGTGGCACCTTCTCCGATGAAATTGATCGCCACACGATCGCTGCCCTGCTGCTGGAAGGCAAAAGCAGTTCCAGCAGCGACCGGAATCATCGATCCGAGGTGACTGATCATACCGATATGGAAGAGGCCCCATTCCTCCTCGAACAGGTTGTAGTGATAGGAGCGTTCGTGCCCGCTGGAGAAGCCATTTTCTCTTCCCAGCATCTGGCAAGCCAGGCGCAAGAAACGCTGCTTGGAGTCTCCTCCCATCGGTTTTCGGATGGCAGGATCTTGCGGCAGTATTCCGGGGAGCAAGGCGTTGATGTCGAGGTAGTGCCGGAGGATTGCTCCCGAATCCCTGTGAAGGGTCAGTAACGAATCTCCGGCCTCGATGGCGCAGGCTGAAGCGACGGTGGTCGCCTCGTTTCCGACCGATGAGTACCACTTCGATAGGGCTCCCGTTCGAAACATCTTTTCGAAGCGTAAATCCCACTCTCTTGCGAGACGCATGTAGGCATGCATCTCTCGAAGGGAGTAGAAAGCAGCCCTGGATCCAACCGGACGAGGAGAGGATTCCACGTGGGAGACAGGTACCGCTGAGGATGGAGCTCCGGGATTCGGTTTGCGGGAGTGGGCGGTGTCAGGATCTTGGTCGGTCATGATGCGAGGGTATCAGCGTCTTTGGCCTGGAGCCACCGCGTCTGTCGCCGGGTCTGGCGGTTCCGGCAGGGTGAGTCGGCCGTGGATGAACGACTCCAGGCGGTCTGGATCGGTGTCATGGGCTCGTCCCCACAGTTCTTGGAAATCTCTTCGATCGCCTCGCCAACGCTGCTGTTTCTGCTCGTCGCAGTGAGCCTCGAAGGAGATCGAACCGCGGGAATCGGCCAACAGGATCGAGGAGGGCGGTGGACCCTGCCGCGAGCCTGCCACCGGGGTGACCTGGTGGCCATGAAGCAGCCCCCCCGGGAAAGGGTCTACATCCAGATCTCCGGGAACAGCGAAGATACTGATGATCCCCTCGATCGAGCGGTACATCTCTGCGGGTGGGGCGACCATCTTGATCTTTTGCAGGCGGATGGCATCGGTTTCCCCCTGTAGCAACAGTGCCAGTGGATCGGAGTGATCGGCGAAAGCGGTCCCGACGATCAACGAGCAGTCTCGCCCGAGGTCATCGACAGCGGGCAAGGAGGCGATCAGCAGGATGCGAGATGGTCGATCACCCACGGAATCGTCCTTCGCAGCTCCATCGCTACGGTCACCATCTTCATCGGTGTACCTTTCGACACCGTCGATCAAGATCACCAGGCCATCCCATGGACTACGGCTACCGAAGTCGAGCGGTCCGGTCGGCCAGATCGATACGATCAACGCCGCCAGCAGGATCAGCGGTAGAATCGTGCGCATGAACTGGATGGGTCTGCTCCCTCCGAGAGGAGATGATCGGTAACGACAGTCGATGCATCACTATCCATCAAGGTGGTACCGATCACCATCGCAAATGGTGGATTCCTGTTCGTGATCGGGTGCCCCCCGTTAGCCGTGGCCGGGGTGGTGATCAGGGGCAGGAATAGCCGTAGCAGCGGAGGAAGTCGGGGCTCGGATCGGGTCCGCAATCGGGCCAGGGAGCGGAAGGGGTGCTCCCTCCGGTGAACAGGGTGTTCAGCAGGAACACGACATCGGAGATGTCGAGGGACCCGTCATCGTTTCCATCGGCAGAGATGGGGCAGAAGGAGAAGGGCTCACCCTGGAATAGCGATCCGAGCAGGTGGACCGGATCGGAGAGGTCTCCGGTTCCGTCGGTGTTGACATCGCCACGGATGAAGGGCTCGATACCCAGTTCCATCGAGATCTCATCCATCAAGACCGGGGGCCCCTTGTCTTGCTGCAACCACTGCTGATGGAGGATCTCTCCGGCATCATTGGTGATGTTCTCGTCGCGAAGAAACTCGATGTACTCCTTCGATGCGGTCTGGTACCAGACCCTCACCGCAAGCAGGAAAGAATCGTCGGGAATATCGTAAAAGGTGTCGTGCCAGTACTGTCCATCCTCGTAGAACTCTCCCACGGGTGCCGCCTGTACCGAATCGAATCCCTGAAAGGTGTAGCCTCGAGGTGGGATGCGGTTGTCCTTCATGATCTTGTTGTTGAGTGCGAAGTGAAAGGAAGG
>LWDU01033623.1_pt1 | contig 30136 bp, 25 predicted proteins | sample 727161 | NCBI WGS metagenome assembly LWDU01 (sample SAMN04566230, study PRJNA314399) | hydrothermal vent metagenome | isolation source: deep sea hydrothermal plume seawater | place: Mexico: Gulf of California, Guaymas Basin | collected 2004-07-11
AAACCGCCTCGTCAAGGCAAGGGTGAAAAGGTGTGGTAAGAGCACACCGGCTTTATTGGTAACAATGAGCGCATGGAAAACCCCACCGAGAGCAAGACTGAGTAGAGATGACATTGTTGAAATAAACTAAAAGCAGTCTTTGGCTAGTCATCAGGGTTAGTTGCTTGAGCTTTAAGGAGACTTAAAGCCTAGATAAATGATAAGTTTAAACGACAGAACCCGGCTTACATTTTATCTGGCAAACTTATTCACAGTACTTAATTGTTATTTATTAATGTTTTTGCTTTGATTCATTATTGAACCGTTTCTGTTTTCTTTTCTCTCTCTTTTTTTATATGCTGGTTTTTCTTAATAATATAATTAACCTTACTCTATCTAGTAGATACTTAAATATTGTTGTCAAATCACCTAAAATTAGCAATTGACGCGTAGGTTGAAAACCCATAATATCCCATATATTCCCAATAAGGGAGATATTGGAAATTATGAATTATGTTTTTATCGACTTACGAGAACAAATTGGACAAAAAGGGAAGGGTGTCAGTGCCAGCTAGCTTTAGATCATATCTTTCAAACTTAGGGTACAATGGAGTGGTTTGTTATCCATCATTTAATAATCAATCAATAGAAGCTTGGCCACAAGACAGAATAGAAAAAATTTCAAACACAATTGACGCTTTAAATCCTTTTGAAGAAAAGAAAGATTACTTTGCAACATCAATACTATCTGAAAGTATTAACTTACAATTTGATAGTGAAGGAAGAATTTCTTTAACGCCAAAATTATTAAAACATGCAAAAATTAAAAATAGCATGTTATTTGTTGGTCAAGGTAAGACATTCCAAATTTGGGAACCAACAATATTTGAAAAATTTAGGGTCCATGCAAGAAAAAAATCTAATATAAATCGAGCAAGCCTTAAATGGGAGGAGATGAGGAAGAAATAATGCAAAAGATGAAACAATATATTTTAATGCAAAAGATAGAAAATCTACAATACAATCGTTTAACTATGATAGAAAAATCTATCAAAGGTACTTGGGCATTTAATTTTTGGACTAACACTTTCGATAAGTTAGATAAAAACTACAACTTAATAAAAAATAGAGAGGGGCAACATGACAATTAACTTTAAAGCACCGGAGATAAGAGAGCTAAAACCAAGAATATTAGTTCTCGGGGTTGGCGGAGCAGGAGGAAATGCGATTAATGAAATGATAGACTCAGGAGTTGAAGGAGTTGAGTTTGTTGCGGTAAATACAGATGCACAGGATTTAAAAACAAGTAAGGCACAAACAAGAATTCAGATAGGAACAAATATTACAAAAGGTTTAGGAGCTGGAGCAAAACATGAAATCGGTCAAGCAGCAGCAGATGAATCTTTAAATGATATTATTGATTTACTTAAGGGTGCTAATATGGTTTTCATTACTGCGGGGATGGGTGGTGGAACAGGAACTGGAGCTGCTCATGTGATTGCGCGCGCCGCTAAAGAATTAAACATCCTTACCGTCGGCGTTGTTACTTTGCCATTTTTGTATGAGGCTCCTTCCAGAATGAGAAGAGCACAACAAGGTCTCAATGAATTAAGAAAACATGTTGATACAAATATTGTAATACCAAATCAAAATTTATTTAAAATTGCTACGGAGCAAACAACATATAAGGAGTCATTTCAATTATCCAATAGTATTTTAAGACACGGTGTTCAAAGTGTAACTGATTTAATGGTTAAAGATGGATTGGTAAATTTAGATTTTGCTGATGTTGAAACTATTATGAGTTCAATGGGTAAAGCAATGATGGGCACAGGTGAAGCAGAAGGAGAAGGAAGAGCGACCAAAGCAACAGATCTAGCTCTTAACAATCCATTAATAGATGATTATTCACTCAAGGGTGCCAAAGGTTTGTTAATAAATATAACTGGTGGCGAAGATTTAAAACTTTTTGAGGTAGATGAAATCGTAAATAAAATTAGAGCAGAAGTTGATCCAGAAGCAGAAATAATTAACGGATCAATTATTGAGCCGGCTTTAGAAGGCAAGATTCGTGTTTCAATAGTTGCAACTGCATTAGATGGACAACAACCTGAATCTAAATCAGTAATTAACATGGTTCACAGAATACAAAATAGAAATACTGGGTATTCTGATTTTTCTCAAGTAAATGTACCATCAGGATTTAATTTTTCAAATTCAGCAATTGATGGAGCTAATGCCTTGAAACTTGAAAATGAAGTTGTGACAGAAACAACAACAGAAGTTCCTGCAACTCAAATTTCAGATGATCAAGCTCTTCAAACCCAGGATGTAGTATTAGAGAATAACACTGAAAAGAGCACAGCTCATATTGCAAATGAAGAAGAACATAATGATTTTGAACAAGTGTCCAATGGATTAGAAAATTTTCAAATTGAAGAAGAAGTGCCAGAACTTTTTAATTCAACAGATCATGTGGATCAAGATAGCGATTCAAGCTTTTCGTCATTTGTAAAAGAAAAAAGCAATGATGAAGAAGATGATTTGGAAATACCAGCATTTTTAAGAAGACAACAAAACTAATGGTCTTCAAAAAAATAAATGAATGCCACCATATTACCGGAAAAAAAGAGACATTACCCGGTACTGCTTAATGAAATAATAAGCATTATTACCCCTCAATATGGTGGCACGTTTATTGATTGCACTTTTGGACAAGGTGGCTATACAAAAAAAATTTTAGAATATCCAAAATCTAAAGTAATAGCACTAGACAGAGATGAAAAATCAAAAATAATCTCTTCAAATATAAAAAAAAAATTTAAGAATAGATTTTTTTTTAAAAACAAAAAGTTTAGTCAAATAAATGATCTAGAGTTAAAAAAAGAAACAGTAAAAAGCATAATATTTGATCTTGGTTGTTCATATACACAGATAAAAGATCCTCAAAAAGGTCTTTCTTTTAATAGTGTTGGCGATCTTAATATGAAAATGGGTTTAAATGATTTTTCAGCAAAAGAAGCAATACACAAATTAGACCAAAAAGATTTAGAAAAAATATTTAAATATTTTGGTGACGAAAAGGATAGTAAAAGGATAGCTTATAAAATTGTTAAAAATAGAGAAATTAAAAAAATCAACACTCAAGATTTAGTTAAAATAATTGAGAGCTCTAAAAGAAAGAAAAATTTTAAGATACACAGCGCAACTAAAGTTTTTCAAGCTTTAAGAATTTTTGTTAATAAAGAGATAAGCGAATTAATTTATGGCTTGATTAATGCAGCTAAGATTATAAAACCTGGTGGAATTATTATAGTTGTTACATTTCATTCCCTTGAAGATAAAATTGTAAAATTTTTTTTTAAAAGTTTGTCCGAAAAAAAAAGTATTTCAAGATATATGCCTAAAATTAATGAAAAAGATAATTTATTCAAATTAACAAATAAAAAACCAATAGTTCCTACCAATGAAGAAATAAAAAAAAATCCACCTTCAAGATCTGCTAAACTAAGATTTGCAATTAAAGACAAAAATATTCTTAATTTTGAAAAAGAAATTTTAGAAAAATTTAATTACTTATTAGAAACTGAAAATTTGTCAGAAAAAATATGAAAAAATCAATTCTTCTTTTATCAATTTTTTTTTTAATAATTTTTACCACAATAACTAAAAATTCAACAAAAGAAATTGAAAAACAAATTTATGATATTGAAGAAAATTTAAGAATTTTACAAAATAAATACGAAATGGTTTTATTAGATTTTAATTATTTAAGCTCTCCAAAGAAACTATTGGAATATCAATCTAAATATTTTGAGAAAGAATTAAGTGAAATTGATATTAAAAATTTAAAAAAAATAATTTTAAAAGAAAACAAACTTAAAATTGAAGAATTCATAGATTTTACAAAAAATGACAGAAACAAATAAAGAAAATTTAACTTTAGTAGATTATGAAAATGAATTTTCATATAAAGCAAATAAATCTAATTTAAATATTTCATTTAATAGAATTGCATTTATCTTTTTTATTTTTTTGATGATTTGTTCTATTTATTCAATCAAAGCTTTTTATTTAGGATCTTTACATTCAAAACAAAAAATCAAAAATATTGACCAAGTTAAAACAAATTTTAGAGCAGATATTATTGATCATGATGGAAATTTTATTGCCAAAACTGTTAATACTTTAACAGTTGGAATTAATCCAAATTTAATAATAAATGAAAAAAAACTTTTAATTAATTTACAATTGATATTTCCAGATAAAGATTTTAACAAAGTAAAAAAAAAAATTAAAAAAAAAAAATATTTTCGTTTAGAAAAACAACTTACCCAAAAACAAATTAAAAAACTTCGTTTTTTAGGAGATAAATCAATAAAGTTCGAGGAACAAATAACTAGAATATACCCTCAGCAAAATTTATTTAGTCATATACTTGGACAAATTGATGATAGAAATAATGGCGTATCTGGTATTGAAAAATTCTTTGATTATGAATTAAGAAAAAAAACCGAACCATTAAAATTAACAATAGATACCGATATTCAGTTTCTAATTAGAGAGGAGCTTTTAAAGGCAAAAAAAATTTTTAAAAATATTGGAAGTGCTGCAATTCTCATGAATGTTAACAATGGACATATTTTTTCATTAATTTCATTACCTGATTTTGATCTTAATAAAAGAGAAGATATTCAAGACTTAAATTATACTAATAAAGTTACAAAAGGAGTTTACGAGTTTGGTTCTGTTTTTAAAACTTTTACATTAGCTGCTGCATTTGACGAAGGTATAATTGAACCAGATACAGAATTTAAAAATTTAGAAAAAAAGCTTATTTGCGCAGGACATTCTATTGAAGAATATGACAAAAAAATGCCATCAAAACTAACCGCTGAACAAATTTTAGTAAGATCATCTAATATAGGATCTATAAAAATAGCACAAAAGTTAGGAATAGAAAAATTTAAATTATTTTTAGAAAAAATAGGAATATTAAATAAAATAGAATTTGATATAGAAGAAGTTGGTCAACCTCTTGATTTTATATGGGGTAAATGCAAACTAGCAACATCTTCATTTGGTCATGGTATAACGACCACACCTTTGCAGCTAGCAAAAGCTTATTCAATAATTGTTAATGGAGGTTATGATATTAAACCAACATTAATTAAGAAAGATTTTAAGGAAAGTGATCAAAGAAATAGAATTTTAAAAGAAGAAGTTAGTAAAAAAATTAATCCAATTTTAAGAAAAGTTGTTTCAACCGATGAAGGCACAGCTCATTTTGCCGATGTAGAAGGCTATCAAGTGGCTGGAAAAACAGGCACCGCGGATAAAGCAAGCTATGGTGGTTATTCAAAAGATAAAATTAATACTTTTGTGTCAATTTTTCCAGCATCAAAACCAAAATATATTTTATTGGTTTTATTGGACGAACCCAAACCTTCGAAAGAATACGTTTATCATTATAGAGATGGCAGATCACCTTATAAGGGTAACTGGAGAAACACTGCTGGTTGGACATCAGTCGAAATTACTGGCAAAATTATTGAAAAAATTGGACCAATTTTAGCCACAAAATATATAGAAGTTAATTAACACTGATGTTAGTTGGTAAATTTATTAAAAACATAAATTCTAAATTTAAAAGTCATTTTTTTTCTGGCTTAAGTTTTAATAGTCTTAATTTAAAGAAAAATAATATTTTTTTTGCAATTAAAGGAACAAAAATCAATGGCAATAAATTTATTAAAGATGCAATAAAAAAAGGTGCAAGAACAATTGTTTCTAATTTAAATTTTAAAGGATTAAAAAATCGAGTTCTTTATATTAAAAGCAATAACTCAAGAAAATTATTATCTGAAGTAGCTTCAAAATTTTACCAAAACAAACCTAAAAATTTAATAGCAGTTACAGGGACTAATGGCAAATCGTCTATTGCAGATTTTTATTTTCAAATTTTAAATTTGAATAACAAAAAGGTGGCATCACTAGGAACGCTTGGTGTTAAAACTGATTTAAAAAAATCAGAAATTAAAAATACTACTCTTGACCCAATTTCACTAAATGATTACTTACAAAAAATTAAAAAACTTAATATTGACAATGTAATATTAGAAGCTTCTAGCCATGGTTTAAAACAGAATAGATTGAATGGATTAGATTTTAAAACAGGTATTTTTACAAATTTATCTCACGATCATTTAGATTATCACAAATCCTTTGAAGATTATTTGAAATCAAAACTATCACTATTTCAAAATTTGCTAAGAAAAAATTCAAATATAATAACTGATATTAATATTCCACAGTATAGGAACATTAAAAGGATAGCCAAGAAAAAACAATTGAAAATTTTTACAATTGGATCAAAAGAAAGTGATCTTGAATTAATGAAACATCATTATAAAGAAGATAAACAACTTTTCCAAATAAAATATAAAAATAAAATTTATGACATAATTGTTAATTTAATAGGCAAAGTTCAAATTAAAAATATTTTAATGGCAATGATTGCAGCTGAAAAAAGTAATATAAAATTTAAAAAAATAGTTAAATCGATAAAGAACATTAAAAATGTAAATGGTAGATTTGAAAAAATAGGTTACATAAAAAATAATTCCAAAGTAATTCTAGATTATGCTCATACTCCAGCTGCACTAAGTAATTGTTTACAGAATTTACATGAACAGTTTATAAATCGAAAAATTTCAATTGTTTTTGGTTGCGGTGGAGATAGAGACAAATCTAAAAGATCACAAATGGGAAAAATAGCTAATAAATTTTGTGATAAAATATATTTAACGGATGATAATCCTAGATTTGAAAATCCAAAAAAAATTAGGTCAGCAGTAAAAATATCAATTGATAAAGCTAAATTATATGAAAGACCTAGTAGAGAAAAGGCAATATCAAATGCTATTCAAAATTTAAATTCCGGTGAAATATTATTAGTAGCCGGCAAAGGTCATGAGAAAAATCAAGACTATGGTTCTTTTATAAGAAATTTTTCAGATAAAAAAATTATTTTAAAGTACATTAAAAAGAAGAACAAATATTTATCTAAAAATTGGAAAGTAAATATTTTACAAGAAGTAATTAAAGATAAAATATTATTAGATTCTAAAATAAGTAAAGCATCAATAAATTCCAAACAAATTAAAAAGAACAATATTTTTTTTGCTATTAAAGGAAAAAAACAAGATGGCAATTTTTTTATAAAAGAATCTCTCAAAAAAGGAGCATCTTACGCGGTAGTAAATAAAATTGATCGATCTACAAAACTATCAAAGCAATTGTTAGTTAAAGATAGTTTAATATCTTTGACAAATATTTCAAAAAAAATAAGACTTAATTCTTTAGCAAATATTATTGCAATTACGGGTAGCTGTGGAAAAACTTCATTAAAAGAATTACTAGGAAAAGTTTTTAATAAAATCAGTAAGGCATCTTTTTCCCCAAAATCTTATAATAATAAATATGGAGTCCCTCTAAGTTTGTTTAATATTAATAAAAATGACGATTTTGGTATTTTTGAAATAGGAATGGATAAGAAAGGTGAAGTAGATTCATTAAGCAAGATAATTAAGCCTGATGTTGGGGTAATAACAAACATTTCATATGCACATGCTAAAAATTTTAAAAATTTAGAACAAATTGCTAAGGCTAAATCTGAGATAATTAATAATATTAATACAAATGGTTCACTAGTTTTAAATGCAGATGATAGTTTTTTTAAAAAACATAAAAAACTAGGGTTAAATAAAAATCTAAAAATTTATTCATTTAGCTTAAACAAACCAGATGCAAATGTTTATATAAAAAAAATTACTAAATTAAAAAATAAATTTAAAATTTTAATAAATATCAATAAACAACAAAAAAAATTTTTTGTAAAATCTATTTTTGAAAGTAATTTGAAGAACATGCTTGCAGCTATAACGGTCATTTCCATATTTAGAGATATAAAGAAATTAAATGAAAATATTTTTTATAATTTTGTAAACCCTAAAGGCAGAGGTGATATTTCGAAGATTAAAATCAAAAGAAAAATTATTAAATTTATAGATGAAAGTTACAATGCAAATCCTTTGTCAGTTTATTCTGCAATTAAAAATTTTGATTTAATTAAAAAAGATTTAGGAAAAAAAAATATAATACTTGGTGACATGTTGGAGCTAGGAAAACATTCAAAAAAATTACATGAAAAACTTGCTACGGTTATAAACTCATCAAAAATAGACAATGTTTATGTTTATGGTAATAATATTAAACATACTTTTAAAAAAATAATTCAGAAGAAAAAAGGTTTAATTTTAAGAGATAAAAATGAAATTATTAGTTTGATTAAAAATAATATTAATAATAATGATTATTTAATGATTAAAGGTTCTAATTCAACTGGACTTCATAGTTTAGCAAGTTCTTTAAAAAAAGGAAATCTTAATGCTTTATAAATTAATTTTAAATTATGTAGATATTTTTTCATTTCTTAATGTTTTTAAATATTTAACGGTAAGAACTGGGCTAGCTATGTTTACATCCATGCTGGTAGTATTTGTTATAGGAACCCCATTTATAAATTTTTTTTCCGCTCGACAAATAATTAATCCAATAAGAGAAGATGGTCCCGATGAACATATAATTAAAAAAATTGGAACACCAACAATGGGTGGCGTTTTAATTCTTTTGGGATTATTTTCAAGCATTTTATTATGGGGAAATTTATCAAGTCCATATATTTGGGTTTTGATTTTTATAGTTACTAGTTTTGGATTACTAGGCGCATATGATGATTATAAAAAAATTAAATTTAGTAATTCTTCTGGAGTTTCATTTAAATTTAAGATTATTATTCAAATTATAATTTCTGTTTTAGGAATATTAATATTAACTCATTTTACAGATCATCCTGATTTAAAAAATTTATATTTTCCATTTTTTAAAAATTTATTAATAAATCTTGGTTGGTTTTTCATTCCTTTTTCTGTATTTATAATTGTAGGATCTTCTAACGCTGTTAATTTAACCGATGGATTAGATGGATTAGCAACAGTACCAGTAATTCTGGTTGCAGGATGTTTTGCTTTTATAAGTTACGTTACTGGTAACATTGTTTTTTCTGAATATCTTCAGATTCCCTATATAGAAGGAGTGGGCGAAGTAACGGTTTTTTTAGGTTCAGTAATAGGAGCTTGTCTTGGATTTTTATGGTTTAATGCGCCCCCAGCTAAGATATTTATGGGCGATACTGGCTCGTTAGCATTAGGAGGATCTTTAGGAGCAGTTGGAATTATTACAAAACATGAAATAGTTTTAGCAATTACTGGAGGATTGTTTGTATTAGAGGCAACATCCGTAATTGTTCAAGTTTTATCTTACAAGCTAACTGGAAAAAGGGTTTTTAAAATGGCTCCAATACACCATCATTTTGAGAAAAAAGGTTGGGCAGAGTCAACTATTGTAGTTAGATTTTGGATAATATCTATCATTTTAGCCATGATAGGTCTTGCTACTTTAAAATTAAGATAATGAATGTATCTAAAAAGATTTTTTTCAATAAAAAAATTTTAATATATGGAATAGGAAAAAGTGGGGTTTCTAGCTACCATTTTTTAAAAAAAACAAATCATATTTATTTGTATGATGATGATCAAAAAATCTTGAAAAAAAAATCTTTTAAAAAATTATTATTAGCAAAAAATCAAATTCATCAAATTAAATTTGATTATATTGTTATTAGTCCAGGAATAAATTTTAATAATTGCAAATTAAAAAATTATCTTAAAAAAAAAAAGAATATAATAGTTACTGATTTAGATATATTTTATAGTCATTATTCAAAAAATAAAATTATCACCGTTACAGGTACCAATGGCAAGTCAACAACAGTTAAACTTTTACACAAAATATTAAAAAAACACAAAAAAGATTCAAGATTATGTGGAAATATAGGAAACCCAATTTTATTGGAAAAAAATGTGTCTAAAAAAACAATATTTGTTATTGAAGCTTCTTCTTATCAAATTGATTACAGTAAAATATTTAAAACTAATTATGCGATAATCTTAAATATTTCTCCCGATCATTTAGAAAGGCACAATTCAATCAAAAATTATGTTTATGCAAAATTTAAGTTAATAAAAAATCAATCAAAAAAAGATTTTGCATATATAAATTTTCAAAACGAATATTTAACAAAAGCAATAAAAACCAATAAAGTTTTTTCTAAAATAATTGATGTAAATTTAGAGATATTAAATAAATTTAAAAAAAAAATTACCAATCCATATTTTTTAACAAAGAGCAATCAAGAAAATTTATCTTTTATTTTTTCTATAAGTAAAAAATTAAATTTAAAAAACAAAAAGATTCTTCAAACAATTAATACATTTAAAGGTTTAAAATTCAGACAAGAAATTATTTATAATAGCAATAAAGTTACATGTATTAACGATTCAAAAGCTACGAGTTTTGCATCTTCAATTAATATTCTTAAATCTTTGCAAAAAGTATTTTGGATAGTCGGAGGTATACCAAAATTAGGAGATAAATTTATGTTAAAAAAAAATGAATGCAAAAATATATGTGTCTATATATTTGGAAAAAATAAAAACTTTTTTGTTAAACAATTTAAAAATAAATTACCATTTTATTGTTTCAAAGATTTAAAAAGTGCAATCCAAAAAGTTTTAAAAGATATTAAAATAAAAAATAAAAATAATTTACACAAAACTATTTTATTTAGTCCTTCAGCTGCTTCCTTTGATAGTTTTAAGAATTTTGAGGAGCGTGGTGACTACTTTAATTTTTTATTAAAAAAGCTTAAAATAAAAAAAACTATTAATGCTATTCAATAATTCAGTTTATAAATTTTATTATAGTTGGTGGAAAAATATTAATAAATCAGTTTTATTTTTAATAATAATTTTATTTGGTTTTGGTCTATTTTTTTCGTTAGTTTCTACATCACTAATTGCATCCGATAAATTAGACACCAATAGTTATTATTTTTTTTTTAAACATTTTTCATATATAGGAATTGGTGTTTTTACTATAATTTTATTTTCATCATTAAATCATAATGATTTGATTAAAATTTCAAAAATTTTATTTGTATTGTGTTTATTTTTTCTAATCTTGGTTCCAATTGCTGGTGTAGAGGTAAAAGGATCAAAAAGATGGATTGATTTTATATTTTTTCCAAGATTTCAGCCTATTGAACTTTTAAAACCATTTTTGATAGTCATTATTGCTCACGTCTTAAGTTATGAAAATAAAAAAAATGTTTACTATAAGTATTTTTTAAGCTTTTTAATAATAATTCCAGTTATATTACTATTAATAGCCCAACCAGATATTGGCCAAAGTTTTTTAATCTTTCTAACTTGGTTAAGCTTAATTTTTATATCTGGAATTAACCTAGTAATCTTTTTTGTATTTTTTGGTTTAGTTTTAATCTCATTAATTGCAGTAATATTTTTTTTTCCAAATAAATTTGGATATATTTTAATAAGATTAAAATCTTTTTTTGATCCTACTTCAGGCAATAATTATCAATCGGAAAAAGCTTCTGAGGCAATTATTAACGGAGGTTTTTTTGGCAAGGGAATTGGAGAAGGGACTTTAAAAAATCGTATTCCAGAAGCTCATACTGATTATATAGTTTCTGTAATATCAGAAGAATTTGGAGTTTTGTTTATAATTCTTTTAATGATTATTTTTTTATTTCTTGTTTATCAAGTATTTAAGGAATTGCATTTTGAAAACGATAATCAAATAAAGTTAATTCTTGTCGGTTCAATTTCAATTATATTATTGCAAGCACTTATTCATATTGGTGTAAATATTAGATTATTTCCCACAACAGGAATGACTCTGCCTTATATAAGTTATGGAGGTTCGTCTATTATTAGTACATCAATTTTGTCAGGTATTATTATAAATCTAACAAAAAGAAAAATAAGTTATTAAATGAAAAAAAGAATTTTAATTAGCACAGGAGGATCAGGTGGTCATGTAATTCCTGCTTTAGCATTTTATGATCATTTAAAAGAAAATTTTGAAGTTTTTTTAATATTAGACAAACGAGGAAGTAAATTTATTAATAAAAAAAAATATAAATTTGAGATTATTCCAATCCCTCGTTTAACATTAAATTTAATAAAGTTGCCCTTAACTTTTATTAAATTAACTATTTCTATTTTTAGATCTATTTTTTTTTTAAAAAATAAAAAAATAAACATGGTATTGGGAACTGGAGGATATATGTCAGTTGCAATTTGTATTGCAGCTAAAATCCTAAATATTAAGATTTATCTTTTTGAACCAAATATGGTTATTGGTAGAGCCAATAAATTTTTATTAAAATTTAGTAATAAAATATTTTGTTATTCAGATGAAATTATTAATTTTCCAAAAAAAAATAAAAATAAAATAGTTTTTATCAACCATGTCCTTAGAAATGAAATATATAATTTTGACAATTATAATAAAGAAAAAATTGAAAATAAAATCAAACTTTTAGTTGTTGGAGGGAGTCAAGGGGCTAAAGTTTTTGACGAAGATATAAAAAACTCTATTCTTGATTTATCAAAAAAATATAAGTTAATGGTTTATCATCAGGCAAGTTCTTCCGATTTTAGCAGTTTAGAATTTTTTTATAAAAAAAATAATATTCAAAATAAATTATTTAATTTTGATGAAAATATTTTTCAATATATTAACGATGCTAATTTAGCAATAACTCGTGCGGGAGCTTCCATGTTATCAGAGTTAGCTTTTTTAAAAGTTCCATTTATAGCTATTCCATATAAATTTGCTACTGACAATCACCAATTACAAAATGCACTTCACTATGAATACAATGGATGTTGTTGGATCTTAAAAGAACAAGAATTTAATCAGCATAAATTAACAGCACTTTTAATTCATATTATTGAAAATAGGGACGATTATTTAAATAAAAAAAATAATTTAGAAAAATTTTGTTATCAAAATACTTGGAATAAGATAAATGAAAAAGTAATAAGTTCTTTAAATGAAAATTGAGTTAGCTAAAACTGAAATAATTCACTTTGTTGGAATAGGAGGCATTGGCATGAGTGGCCTAGCTCTTATAATGGAAGGTTTGGGTTTTAAGGTTCAAGGAAGTGATATAACTACAAATAAAAATATTGAAAGATTAAAGCGGAATAAAATCAAAGTTTATACAGGTCATCATAAAAAAAATGTTCAAAATTCAACAATTTTAGTAATATCATCTGCAATTAAACAATCTAATTCTGAAATTTTAATAGCAAAAAAAAAACAACTGCCAATCTACAAAAGAGGAGACATGTTAGCGCATGTAGTTTCTTTATTAAAACAAAATATTACAATTGCAGGATCTCACGGCAAGACAACCACAACATCTCTTGTGTCGGGAATTTTTGCTAAAGCAAAATTAGATCCCACAATTATTAATGGCGGTGTATTAAATTCTTTTAATAGTTCAGCAAAACTAGGAAAAAGCGATTGGTGTATTCTAGAATCTGATGAATCTGATGGTAGTTTTATTAAATTATCACCAACTTATTCTATCATTACTAATATTGATCAAGAACATATGGATTACTATAATTCCATGAACACATTAAAAGAATTATTTAAAAGATTTATTGAAAAAACTCCTTCTTTTGGAAAATCTTTTATCTGTCTAGATGATAAAAATAACAAAGAAATAATAAAACAAGTTAAAACTAAAAATTTTCACACTTACGGCACCGATAAAAAATCTCAATTTTTTATAAAAAACATTTTACAATCAAAAAAATTTTCCAAATTTAGTATTAATATTAAATTACCAGGGAAAAAGAATTATAACATTAATAATCTTAAGATACCTCTTCTTGGTCTTCATAATATTAGAAATGCAACAGCAGCAGTAGCAGTTGCTTCTACTATTGGAATCTCAATAAAAATAATTAAGGCAGCTCTTAAAGAATTTAGAGGTGTTCAAAGAAGATTTAATGAAATATTTACTTTTAAAAAAGCTATTTTTTTTGATGATTATGCCCATCATCCAACTGAGATCAAAGAACTTTTAAATGGTGTTAGAAAAGTATACAAAAATGAGGAGATTATTTGTGTATTTCAACCACATAGAATATCAAGACTTAAGGATTTAAAAAAAGAATTTAGTTTATCTTTTAAAAACGCACATAGTGTTATTCTTTGCCCAATATATGCAGCTGGTGAGAAATTAAAGTTAGGTTTTAATTATCATAATTTTGCGAAAGAAATAATAAAAAATTCCAAAGTAAATGTTTTTTTAGTTAATGATGAAATTCAGTTAGCAAAGTTTGTAAAACAAAATATTTATGGAAAAAAAATTGTAATTGGTATGGGTGCAGGTTCAATTTCTAATTGGATAAGAAATTTACCAAAATTAATATAATGCAAGTTGATAGTTTAAAAAATTTTTCTAAACAATCTAACGGAAAATTGTTTTTTGACTACGATTTAAAAAAAACTAATTGGTTTAATATTGGAGGAAAAGCTAAAGCTTTTTTTAAGCCTGAAAATTTAAATGATTTAGTTAATTTTTTAAGAAATTTTGGAAATAAAGAAAAAATTTTTATACTAGGTGTTGGCTCAAATGTTTTAATAAAAGACCAAGGTTTTGATGGAGTTGTTCTTAAATTAGGAAAAAATTTTTCAAACATTTCTATATTACCAAATAAAACCATAATAGCTGGAAGTGCCACTATAGATAAAAAAGTAGCTGAGTTTGCTTCTGAAAATGATATTGGTAATTTAGAGTTTCTGTCATGTATACCCGGGAGTGTTGGAGGTGGAATTAGAATGAATTCAGGTTGTTTTGGTTCTGAATTTAAAGACGTATTATTATCAGTTCAAGCGATTGATAGAAATGGAAAAGTTTTAACAATTCCATCGTCAAGTATTAAATTTGGTTACAGAAAAAATGATTTGCCAAGAGATTTAATATTTTTAAGTGCATCATTTAAGGGAAAATTTAAAAAGAAAGATATAGTTAAAAAAGAGATAGAAATATTCAAAACAAAAAAAGATAAAGCACAACCAACGCAAGTTAAAACAGGCGGGAGCACTTTTAAAAATCCAATTGGACAAACACATAAAAAAGTTTGGGAATTAATAAAATTATCGATTCCAAAAAACATTTCTTTTGGTGGTGCAGCAATTTCTGAGAAACATTTGAATTTTTTTGTTAATAAAAATAAAGCTACCTTTGAGGATATGAAAAAATTAATAGATTTTGTTAAAAAAAATGTAAAAGAAAAAACAGGCGTAAATTTAGACCTTGAAATAGAAATTATCGGTTAAGCTTATGAAAAAAATTTTGATTTTAGGTGGGGGTTTTTCTAAAGAACGAGCTATAAGCTTAGATACTGCAAATAGTGTATTAAAAGCATTAAGAAAAAAAAATTATAAAGCAATTATCTGCGAACCAAATGGAAAATTAATTAAAAAAATAAAAAGCTTTAAACCTGATGTTGTTTTTAATGCTTTGCATGGAAGATTCGGTGAAGATGGATATATCCAAACTATACTTGAAACCTTAAAGGTAAAATATACACATTCGGGTGTTCTAGCATCTTATATTGCTATGGATAAAGAAATTTCAAAAAAAATATTTATAAAAAATAAAATAAAAACACCAAAATATTTCAAATATAAATTTGACAAAAATAATATAATAAAAAAAAAAATAATTTTTAAAGTTAAAAAAAAATTAAAATTTCCAGTGGTAATTAAGCCAATAAATGAAGGTTCCAGTGTTAATGTTTGTATTTGTAATGAAAAAAATTTAATAAAAAATTTAAAAAAGTTATCTCAATATAAAAAAATATTAATAGAAGAATTTATACCAGGCAGAGAAATTCAAGTTGCAATTTTAGGAAAAAAAAAATTGGGTGTAATAGAGCTTAAACCAAAAAGGAAATTCTATGATTATGAAGCAAAATATAATTCAAAAGCTGGCACCAAGCACATAATTCCAGTAAAATTAGATAAGAAATATTTAAATAATGTAATGAGCATTGCGCTTAAGGCTCATAATTTAATTGGTTGCAAAGGAGTTACTAGATCTGATTTTAGATTTAATAATGGTAAGTTTTATTTATTAGAAACTAACACACAACCCGGTATGACAAATCTTTCTTTGGTTCCTGAAATAGCAGCTTATTCAGGTATGAGTTTTATTGATTTAATAGAATGGATTATAAAAGATGCTTCAATTACTAGATAAAAAAAAAAAATTATTTTTTTATTTATTATTATTAATTCTATTAGGCACCCAAATTCCAAAAAATCAAAATAACAAGAAAAATTTCACTCTTAAAGTTAACCATATTGAAGTTTTTGGTCTTTCTAATGAAAATAATCGTGAAGTTTCTGAGAACTTAAACCCATTATTGTCGCAGAATATATTTTTTATAAAAAAAGATTATTTCGAGGAAATCTTAAAAAAAAATAATTTAATTGAATCTTTTTACATACAAAAATTTTATCCAAATAAGATAAAAGTTGATATAAAAAAAACAAATTTTTTAGCTACAACAAATCAAAACAATAAAAAATTTTATATTGGTTCAAATGGAAAATTAATTCTTATTAAAAATACTGAAAATTTTAATAGAAAATTACCTTTTGTGTTTAGTAAAAATAATTTTGGCGACTTTGTTAAGCTAAAAAAAATTATTGATAAATCTGATTTTCAATTTAAAGAAATAGATTCATTTTATTATTTTCCAAGCAATAGATGGGATCTTAAAATAAATAATGGATTATTAATTAAACTTCCTCAAAAAAATTTGTTGGAGGCTTTACAGTTTGCGCATAAGGTTAAGTTAAACGAAAAAATTAAAGAGAATAAGATTATTGATTTAAGAATATCGAATTATATGATAACTTATAATGAGTGAAAAATTTTTTGATGTTTATATCGACTTTGGTTCATCTAAAATAATAGCTACTGCATTTAATAAAAAAAATAAAAAAAGTTTTTCAGTTTCAAGTAAATGCTTTTCATCTTTTAAGTCGACACAATTAAATTTTAAAGATTCTAAAATAGTATTAGAAAAATTAATTTTAGAGATTGAGAAAAAAACAGGAGAATATTTAAATTCTATCAATCTAATGATTGATTCCCCGGAAGTTTTATCTATTGGTGTGTCCTTATCAAAAAAAAATGATGGAAAGAAAATTAGAAAGAGCGATATTCAATATTTAATTCAAGATGCAAAGCAGCAAGTTATAAAATTTCACCCAAATAAAAATATTATTCATATAATTGCAAGTAATTATAAAGTCGATAATAATAATTTTGATTACCCGCCAATTGATGTTGAGTGTAATTTTTTTGTAATTGATATAATTTTTATTTGTTATCCAAAAGAATTAATTAAAAATTTAGAAAGTTTATTTTATGAAAACCAAATTAATATAAATCAAGTATTATGCTCAAGTTATGCAAAATCTCTTAATTGTAAGGAGCAATATATAAATTTTTTTGACAAAATTGTATTTTTAGATGTAGGTTATGAAAAAACATCAATTGTAGTTTTCAATAAAAATAAGCTTAAATCTTTTAATACACTTCCGATCGGAGGAAATCATATAACAAAAGATATTTCTAAAATTTTAAACTATTCAATTGAAGAATCAGAAGATATTAAAATTAATTTAAATATAGGTATTTTGTTTTCAGATGACGAGAAAGATTTTTCAATTTTAACAAAAGAGTTTTTAAAAAAATATAATCGTGAAGAAAAATCTTTAAAGCTTGTAAAAAAAATAATTCTAGCAAGAATTGATGAAATATTAAATTTATGTTTAGAAACCATTAGATCTAATGAAAATCATGATAAAATTGATAAATTTAAAATTGTTTTGATGGGACAAGGATCTAAAATTTTAAATAATGACTCAATTCCTATTAAAGAAATTATTCCAATTTTTGATGAAATAGATTTTTTTTCAGAAACAATAACAACAATATGTGAATCGGGCTTAAAATTAAACCAAGGTTTTAATCAACATGAGGTTGTAACAATTCCAAAAAAAAATAAAAGTAGCGGTTTTTTTGCTAAGTTATTTCACTTTTTTGAGTGACAATTTGTATTTTGTTGTAATATTTGTTGTTTTTTAAACATTTCAAAACAGCATTATAAAAACTTGATGTCTGTTCTTAATCAAAAAACAATAAAACAATCAATAACCATTAAAGGCGTAGGACTTCATACTGGCTTTATGACTAATATGAAGATTAACCCAGGAGAGCCAAATACGGGAATAATTTTTAAAAGAACAGACCTTAAGAAAAACAATTATATTATACCTAGTGTGTTTAATGTGAGCGACACAACTCTATGTACAACAGTTTCAAATGAGTTTGGCGTAAAAATTTTAACTATTGAGCATTTAATGGGTGCATTATTTGGTAAAGGAATTGATAATGTATTTATTGAAATAGATTCTGAAGAAGTTCCAATTCTAGATGGATCTGCAAAAATATTTATAGAAAAAATAAATTCAACAGGAATTAAAACAAGCAATATTCCAATTAAAATTATAAAAATTGAAAAGAAGGTTTCTTTTAATAATGGTGCTAAATCAATTTCTATTGAACCTAACAAAATTAGTTTAGATATAGATTTTGAAATTAAGTACAATAACCCATTAATCGGTACACAAAGAAATTTAGTTAATGTGTATCAATCTGATTTAACAGAAATATATAATTCAAGAACTTTTTGTCTGTATGAGGATATAGAAAAATTAAAGAAGATGAATCTTGCTAAAGGTGGAAGCCTAGAAAATGCTGTGGTTGTGAAAGGTGATAAGGTTATAAACGAAGAAGGACTTAGAAATAGCAAAGAATTTGTAAATCATAAAATTTTAGATTGTATGGGCGATCTTTATTTATCTGGGTATAAGATTATAGGTAAAGTTATTTCTTCTCAAGGTGGGCACAAACTTACAAATCAATTGTTAAGAAAACTATTTGATGAAAAAAGTAACTTTTCAATCATTGAAATTAAAGAAAAAAATATCCCTCATTCATTAATTCATCGAAATTTTTTGAAATCAATAGCATAAAAGTTTACAGATATTACAAATATCTGCTAAAAACCTATTATGAAATATTTCGCTAATATTTTAATTATATTAATTTTTTTATTTTTAAATTCTTGTTCTAATGATAAAAAAAAAATAGATATAATTGAAGAAGAAGATATAGAATTACAAATGATAGACTCTTACAAAGAAGGTATAAAAGCTTTGGAAGATGGCGATGTTTTATTTGCTGCAAAAAAATTCAATGAAGCTGAACTTGTATACCCCCAATCTGACTGGGCACCGAAATCAGCTTTAATGTCGGCTTACTCTTATTATATTCAAGATTATTATGGTGATGCAGTTTTTGAATTAAATCGATTTATAAAAACATATCCAAAAGATTTAAGATTAAGTTATGCTCATTTTCTTTTAGGAATGTGTTACTACGAACAGATTATAGATGAAAAAAAAGATCTTGGACCTATTCTAAAAGCCAAAGAAAAATTTAATTATATTTTAAAAAACTATCCAGATACAGATTTTGCTTTAGATGCGCAGTTTAAATTAGGTTTAATTAACGATATTTCAGCATCAAAAGAAATGTACATAGGAAAACATTATGTAAAAAAACAAAAATGGATTCCAGCAATTAATAGATTTCAGATAATAGTAAAAAATTATGACACCACAGTCTATGTTGAGGAAGCATTATTTAGACTTGTTGAAATTTATTATTTGTTAGGTTTAACTGATGAATCGCAAAAATATGCAAAATTATTAGGTTATAATTATTTGTCTAGCAGATGGTACAAAGAATCTTACCGAATTTTTAATAAAAATTACAAAAGCCCAAGGGAAAAAATTAAAAAGAAAAAAAGAAATTTTATTATAAGAAAATTTAAATCAATTTTTAATTAATATATGAACGATAGTTTAATTAAAAAAAATTATTTAAAAAAAACAAAATTACTAAATAAATATAACAAATTTTATTATGACAAAAATAATCCAGCTGTAAACGATCAAGAATATGATCAATTAAAAAAAGATGTACTTGAAATTGAAAAAAAATATCCTAGCTTAATAAGCAAAGAATCTCCATCCTTAAAGGTTGGATTTAAACCCTCAAAAATTTTTAATAAGATTAAGCATAAAGTTCCAATGCTTTCTTTATCCAATGCATTTGATGAAGAGGATTTAAAAAATTTTGAAAAAAAAATACTAAATTTTTTAAGTTTGAAAAAAAATGCAGAAATAGAATACAGTACAGAGCCAAAAATTGATGGAATTTCAGCTTCATTAACTTATAAAAAAGGAAGATTAGCAACTGGCCTTTCTAGAGGTGACGGCATAGAAGGGGAAGATATTACTGAAAATCTCAAAACTATAGGTGATATACCAAAAAAAATATTATCCAAGGATTTTCCTAATGAAATTGATATTAGAGGTGAAGTATTTATTACAAAAAAAGATTTCAAAAAAATGGATGAAAAATTTGCAAATGCCAGAAATGCTGCTTCTGGTTCTTTAAGACAAAAAAATCCGAGCGAAACTAAAAAAATACCCCTTAAATTTATAGCATATACTTTCGGGTATATAGAAAGCCATAAGATTAAAGCGCAATCAGATTTTTTATCCATTCTAAAAAATTGGGGTTTTAAAACTAGTCAGTTTAATAAAACAATTAAGGGTATTAAAAATTTAACCTCACGTCACAAAAAATTTGAAGGGAAAAGATTTAATTTAGATTATGATGTTGATGGTATTGTTTATAAAGTAAATAAATTTGATTTACAAAAAAGGCTGGGTTTTGTAGCCAATGCACCTCGGTGGGCAATAGCTCATAAGTTTTCTGCAAATAGCGCAATTTCAAAAATTTTAAATATTGATGTACAAGTTGGCAGAACTGGAGCATTAACACCAGTAGCAAAAATTGAACCTGTAAATATAGGTGGCGTTGTGGTTTCTAATGCGACTTTACATAACGAAGACGAAATAAACAGAAAAGATATTAGAATAGGAGATATTGCTAAAGTTGAAAGAGCAGGAGACGTTATTCCTCATGTAGTTTCAGTAGACAAAAGCAAAAGGGGATCTAATTCAAAAAAATACATTTTTCCAGAAAGATGTCCTTCATGTGGTTCAAAAACAGCAAAAGATTTTAATGAAACAACTAATAAATTTGATGCAGTCAGAAGATGTCTCAATGAAGATTTTAAATGTGAAAAAATTGCCATGGAAGGTTTAAAACATTTTGTATCAAAAGAAGCATTAAATATAGATGGATTTGGAAAAAAAATTGTAGAAAAATTTTGGGAGCTTAAGCTAGTTAAATTCCCACAAGATATTTTTAATTTAGATTTTGAAAAAATAAAGGAACTTGATGGTTGGGGCGACTTATCAGTGTCAAATTTAAAATATGCTATAGAAAAATCAAAAAAAATTAGTCTTGATAAATTCATTTATTCTCTTGGCATTCGCCATATTGGACAAGAAAATGCAAAACTTTTAGCACAACACCTAAAAAATTTTGAAAACTTTTATAAATTATTGAAAACTGATGATATAGAAAATTTATTAAATATTGATGGAATTGGGGAAACTCAAATTAAGTCAATTAGAGTTTTTTTTTCAAACAAAATCAATCTCACTATTCTAGAGAAATTGAATAAAAGTATGAAAGTTTTTGATGCGATATCTAACAAAAAAGGTGGAATTCTAAAAAATAAAGCTTTTATGTTTACTGGAAAATTAAAAGAAATAAGTAGAGCAGAAGCCAAATCTTTAGTAGAGCAAAAATCTGGAAAAATAATAAGTAATGTTAATAGAAAACTTAATTATTTAGTCATTGGAGAAAAACCAACTAACAAAAAAATTAAAAAAGCGAAGGAATTAAACGTAAAAATACTTACCCAAGATGAATGGATGAAAATGCTAAATAAGACTAGCTAACCATTTCCTTTCTTTATTATTTAAGAACTTTGATATTTTTGAATAAACATTTAAATGATACTGAAATAAGTAATTTTTTTCTTTATTGGTCAATAGATTGAAGTTAATAAGATCTTTTTCAATTGGAACAAGTGTTAAATTTTCGAAATTTAATTTTTTACTAATTTTTTTTATGTAAACTAAGTTTTCTAATCTAATTCCATAATGTCTCTTTTTATAATATCCAGGTTCATTACTAACAATCATTCCTTTTTTAAGCTTAACAGTATTAATTTTAGTTATAGATTGAGGACCTTCATGCACATTAGAAAAAAAACCTACTCCATGTCCTGTGCCATGCGCATAGTCAAGTCCATCTTTTTTCAAAAAATGTCTAGCTCTAGCATCAACTTTTTTTCCAGTATTAAATTTTTTTAGGTTAGTTGTGGCGACAGCAATGTGACCTTTTAATACTTTAGTAAATATGTCTTTAATAGAATTTTTTTGTTTAGAAAAACAAATAGTCCTTGTTACATCTGTTGTTCCAAATTTATATTGTCCACCTGAGTCACATAAAAAAATATCACTTTTTTTAATAGTTTTATTAGATTTCTTGGATGCTCTATAATGAACAATGGCACCATTAGATCCGGTACCAGCTATTGTATTAAAACTGGGAAATAAATAATTTTTATTAAGTTTTCTAAATTTTTCTAATTTATTTTGTGAATCAATTTCAGTTATTTTTTTTTTATTAATATTTTTTATCCAATAAATAAATTTAGTTAAAGCAACACCATCTTCAATATGAGCGTTAATCATATGTTTGATTTCAGATGAATTTTTGATTGATTTTAATTTATAACAAGGGTCATCTATATTAATAATATGAAATTTTGATTTAATTATATTTTCGTTAATAACCGAACAAGACAAAGGATCTATAATAAATTTATTCCCTTTTAATTCTTTAATTAAATCTTTAAATTTACTGGGATTTATTATTTGTTTTTGAGACAATTTTTTATCTTTAATTATTTTTAAAACTTTTTCTTTTTGTGTAATTAAAAATAAACTTTTGTCTTTTCCAATTATTAAACGACAATTGGGTATAGGACTATTTGGATTATCTGATCCTCGAATATTTAGAGCCCAAGCCACATTTTCTGGAGCACTTACAAATAAGTAATCAGCTTTATTTAATTTTAATATATTTCTGATTTTATTTAATTTTGATTTAAAAGTTTCACCAGCAACTTTATTATTCAAAGAAAAAAAGGTTTTTGTTTTAGAAGATTTTTCTTTGTAAATTTCATCAATTAAGTTTTTATTTATTTGTTTTAACATTAATGAGTTGCCAAAATAGACATTTAATTGTTTTCTTGTAAGTAAGCTTGGATCAAATCCAAGTGTTAGATTTTTAATGATCTTATGAGGTAGAAATTTATGAATCTCGATTATTTTAAATTGTTTGCCAGATTGTTGTTGCGCTTGAATTGTATATCTTCCATCAACAAACAAATAATTATTTTTTCTTAAAACAACTGCTAATCCAGCTGATCCACTAAAATTAGAAATAATTTTTAAACGATCTATAACGGCATATTCAGAAAAAAATTCATCATTTTTTGGAACTATATATCCATCAATATTAAATCGATTAAATTTATTTCTTAATTGTTTAATTCTTTTATCAATCATTTAATTCTTTTTTGATATCTTATCCATCCAGGACTTTTAATTTCGTTTTCAAAATCAATATCTTGGTTGAAATCAAAATCTTTATTATGGTTGCTCTCAAAAAAATTATTTTTCTCAATATTTTCATTAGGTAATTCATCTATAAATCTTGAGGCAAGGCTATCAATCCAGTCACCCTGATAGAATCTGTTCATTGAAAAAGATATGTTTGCAATTTTTTTTGCTCTCGTTATACCCACATAAGCTAATCTTCGTTCTTCTTCTAAACCATTCTCACCTTTTTCCTCGATAGATTTTTGGTGAGGGAAAAGACCTTCTTCCCAACCAGGTAAAAAAATTACATCAAACTCCAACCCTTTTGATGCATGCATGGTCATCAAGTTAACTTTTTGACCTTTCCAATCCTGATCTATTGATGTTGCTAAAGCAACATGATCTAAAAAACTGTCTAAATTATCAAACTCTTTCATTGCATTTAATAATTCTTTAATATTTTCTAATCTATTTTCATTTTCTAGATCTTTTTTATTTTTAAGCATTTTACTGTAACCAGACTCATCAAGAATAATTTGCAAAAGTTTTATATGTCCAATTTTTTTTACATTAAAATCATTTCTCCATTTGTTAGTAAAATTTAGAAAAGAATTTAATCCAATTTTTGTTTTGGGTTTTATTAGATTTTTTTCTATTAGTTTTTTTGAAGCAATTTCTAAAGAACATTTATTTTTTTTTGCAAATTCATTGATTTGTTTTATAGTTGTATCTCCAATTGATCTTTTGGGATTATTAATAACTCTCTCAAAAGATAAATCATCCTGACTTTGATAAACAATCCTTAAATATGCAACACAATCTTTAATCTCTGCTCTTTCATAAAATTTTGTACCTCCAATAATTCTGTAAGGCAAACCAATCTTTAAAAATCTTTCCTCAAACTCTCTAGTTTGAAAAATTGCTCTTACAAGAATAGCAACATTGTTTAATGGATAATTTTTTTTTAATTTTTCAATTTGATCACCTAATCCTATCGCCTCATCTTTTCCACTTCTAAAGCAATTAAGCGAAACTAATTCCCCCTCTTCTCCGTTTGTATACAAATTTTTTCCTACTCTACTTTGATTATTTTTAATAAGTTGTGATGCAACAGATAAAATATTTTGTGTAGATCTATAATTTTTTTCCAGTCTTATAATTTTAGTATTTTCATAAATTTTATCAAAGTCTAAAAAATTTTTAATCTCAGCACCTCTCCAACTATAAATTGATTGGTCATCATCTCCTACACAACAAATGTTTTTATTATGCTTGGCTAAATAATTTAACCATTTGCTTTGTATAAAATTAGTATCTTGATATTCATCGACTAAAATGTATTTAAAATTTTTTGAATACAATTCAATTATATCAGGATATTTTTCAAAAATTTTTACACAGTGTAATATTAAATCACTGAAGTCACAGGCATTAAGATCTATTAGTTTTTGTTGATAAATTTTATAAATTGATAAAAAACCTTTTTCTAATAAATCTTTTTTTTTAATAATTACTTGATCAGGATACCAACCTTTATTCTTCCACTTATCAATAATAGTTAAAATATATTTCGGTGAAATTTTTTTAATGTCAATGTTTTCTACTTTACAAATATTTTTAATTAACCTTACTTGATCATTCTGATCAATTATTGAAAAGTTTGAATGTAAATTAACTGCTTGCGCGTGTTTTCTTAATAATTTTGCGCTAATTGAGTGAAAAGTTCCAAGCCAAGACAATCCAATTGCATCTTTTTTAAGGATAGAGCTAACTCTATTTTGCATTTCTTTGGCAGCTTTATTTGTAAAAGTGACTGAAAGAATTTGGTTAGGATAGGCTTTTTTTTCTCTAATAATATGTGCAATTCTAGAAGTTAGGACTTTTGTTTTACCTGAACCAGCTCCAGCAACAATTAATAATGGTCCACTCAAATAAAAAACTGCTTCTCTTTGCGCTTTATTTAGACTATTTAAATATTCTAAATTTGTCATTACAATTCATTAATATATCTCAAATATGTTAATTTATGAAAAAACTAAAAATAAAAAAAATAATAAGTTCTTTAAATGAAATAAGCCATTTTAATCGATATTTAATTTTAACTATTGTTTTTTTATTTTCTTATATTTTCTATCTATCAATACCATCTTTATATGATTATGAAAGTCTTCAAAAGCAACTGGAAATTAAATTATTAGAAGAATTTAAACTTAAAATCACTTTATCAAAAAATATTAAGTACATAAAATTACCTTCGCCTTATTTTGAAATATTTGATAGCACGCTACATTTAGAAACAAAAGATAAAGTTGATGAGTTTGGACAGATAAAAAAATTAAAAGTTTATATATCAATCCTTAATCTTTATAAACAAGAAAAATTAAAAATTAAGAAAATTTTATTTCAAGAATCAATTTTTAATTTGAATAATAACTCATGGAAATTTTTGAGTGATTATTTGCAAAATAAACCTGCAAAAAAAAAAATTTTTGTAAAAAAAAGTAAAATATTTTTAAAACAAAATAATGACTATGGGGCACTAGCTATATTTACAATTGATAATTTAGATACTTTTTTTAATGATAAAACAAATCACAATAAATTAAATATATATGGAAAAGTTTTTAATACATCGTTTGACTTAAAATGGACTAGTGATTTGAATAATTTAGGAAAATCAAAATTTTTATTAAAATTTAAGGAAATCAATCTTGTTGTAAAAAGCAATCTGCAAAAAAATATTCTTAAAGAGAAAATTCAATATACCGGAGATCAAACAATAAATTTTATTGGCTCTAGAATTAAAACAAATGTTAAGTTTGATAATAAATTATTAATTTTTTCATCACAAGATTCTAAAATAAATGATAGCAAAATTTCTACATATGGTAAAATTAATTTTCATCCTTTCTTTTTTAATATTAATTTTGTTGTAGATAAAATGAATCTATCCAGGATATTTGATAAAAAATTTTTAGTTAATGATTTAATAAGTCGTGATATTTATTTTCATAAAAATTTTAATGGAAACTTAACAATTAATATTAATAATTTAACCAAAAACAAAATTTTTGATCGGGCAAAATTTATTATTAATTTTAATAATGGTAAAATGAAATTTGATAATACTGAATTAATTTCCGAAAAATTTGGTTTTTTAACTTTATTCGATAGTCAATTAACAAAATTAAACGAAGATAGCTTGTTAAGAACCAAAGCAGTGCTTGATATTACTAATGAAAAAAAATTTTATCAAAGATTTCAAATTCCTAAAAATTTAAGAAAACCATTAAATAAAATTATTTTTGGAATTGATAAAAATTTAAATACAAATGATTTAAAAATTTATAAATTTGAAATTTATCCAAAAACGGAAAATTACCCATCTGAAGATATTGAATTTTTTTTGAAAAATTATAATCTTAGTGATTATGCAAAAGTTAATAGTTTTTTTGATTTTAAGAAATTTTTGAACGAAATATTTAAAGAAATTAATAAGGTTTGATCATTTTTTTGGGATCTACTATTTTTTTGTATTCTCTCTCACTTATTAAACCAGATTTTATAGCTTCCTCTTTTAACGTAGTTCCATTTTTGTGAGCCTTTTTTGAGATCTTTGCCGCGTTATCATATCCTATTTTGGGAGCTAAAGCGGTAACAAGCATTAAAGAATTATTTAAAAGTTCCTGAATTTTTTTTTTGTTGGCTCTTAAACCTCTAACACAATAGTTTGCAAAACTTTTTGAAGAGTCAGCCATTATATGAATAGATTGCAATATATTATGTATTATTAAAGGTTTAAAAACATTTAACTCAAAATGTCCTTGAGAACCTGCCATTGTTATACCGTTATGGTTTCCAATTACTTTTACGCAAACCATAGTAACAGCTTCACATTGTGTAGGGTTAATTTTTCCAGGCATAATTGATGAACCTGGCTCGTTTTCTGGTAATATTAATTCTCCATATCCAGCCCTTGGACCTGATCCTAAAAATCTAATGTCATTTGCAATTTTCATTAAACAAACGGCAGTTGTATTCATTGTTCCAGAAAAATTCACTATAGCGTCGTGAGAAGCTAAGGCGGCAAACTTATTTGGCGATGGTTTAAAAGGAAGTTTAGTAATTTTTTTTAATTCAGTTACTATTTTTTTATCAAAGCCTTTTTTGGTATTTAAACCTGTACCTACTGCTGTTCCACCTTGGGCTAAAAAATATATTTCTTCAAGTGCCAATTCAATTCTTTCAATACATTTGCTTAATTGTGAGTGATACCCTGAAAATTCTTGTCCTAATGTTATTGGTGTTGCATCCTGAAGATGAGTTCTTCCAATTTTTATAATTTTACTGAATTGTTTAGTTTTTTTTTTTAATTCTGAATTAAGTAATTTAAGAGACGGTATTAATTTCCCTTTTGTTCTAATTGCTATAGCCATATGCATTGCAGTTGGAAATACATCATTTGTAGATTGTGATTTATTAACATGGTCATTTGGATGTACTGGTTTTTTAGTTCCTTTCTTTCCACCGAGAATTTCAATTGCTCTATTGGCTATTACTTCATTAACATTCATATTAGTTTGTGTACCTGATCCAGTTTGCCAGACTTTTAGAGGAAAATGAGTTTTATGTTTTCCAGATATCACTTCGTTTGCTGCTTTAATGATTGCTCTACTGATTCTTTTATCCATATCTCTATTTTTTGTATGGACTATTGCCGCAGCTTTTTTGATCATTGCGATAGATTGAATAACAATTGGTCTTACTAAAAAATCACCAATATTAAAATATTTGTTAGATCTTTGGGTGGACGCACCCCAATATTTATCTGCAGGCACTAAAACTGTGCCCAAGCTATCAGATTCTTTTCTAAATTTCATTTGTTAAATTTTTTCGAGTTGTTCTAATTATCATATATACTTATATAAAAGAATCTTACAGGAGTAAAATGACTAATTTTGAAAAAGTAAAAATATTTATGAAAACCTTTGGCCAGGAAGTAAAAAATAAAGCCTCATTCGGAACAGATCAAATTAATCAACTTAGATACAATTTAATTAAAGAAGAATTAGAAGAATTAAGAATAGCTATAGAGGAGAAAGATCTGTTAGAAGTGGCTGATGCTCTAACAGACATATTGTATGTAACGTATGGTGCAGGCCACGCTTTTGGCATCGATTTAGACAAATGTTTCAATGAAGTTCAAGAGTCAAATATGAGCAAACCAGGTGAAGATGGAAAACCAATTTATAATGAGATGGGAAAAGTAATGAAGGGGCCAAAATATTTTAAACCAAATTTAAGTAAATTTGTAAAATAAAGTATAGAGGTTTTAAATTAAAGCCAATTGGGTTTTATTATCTTAACTTTCGCATTATTGATTTTAAAAATTGAATTAAAATTGAATTTTTCAGAAGTATATTTAATTATCGCAAAGGGATAATTTTGACCAATCAAGACTTTTCCAATTTCAGTGTCTTTGTTAAAAATTATGTCTCCTTCACTTATATTTCCCTCAATTATTTTGACTGGCAATAACCTTTTTGTTAATTTATTTTTAAGTTTAATTCTTGAGGTGTTTTCTTGACCTACATAACAACCTTTTTGAAAATCAATTGCGTTAAGTTCTTCAAAATTACATTCTATTCCAAATATTTTATCTTTAAGCTTATTTGTATTTTGTTGTGGAACGCCTAAATCAAAACTTAAATTATAATATTCTTCTGGTTTGACAGGTTTTAAATCGAGTTTTTTTAATGATAAGTAAAGTTTTTCAAGATTTATAACCAATCTAGCTCCAAGCCTTTTAATTCTTGGATCTAATAAAATAGGATCTTCTTCATATTTAATTGTAAATCCTAATTTATCTTTAGAACTTTCTATTGAATTGAACCTTTCATAGCTTAAAGCAACAACTGCGAACTCGTTACTTAAGTTTAAAATTTGAACATTAGATCTTAATTTATATAAAGAAAGTTGTTTAAATAGATCATCGAGTTGTATTTTTTCACAATCAATAAAGTATCCTTTCTTGTGTTTAATAACTAAAAAATCGAATAAGAACTTTCCTTGAGGAGTTAGCAGTGAAGCAAAACATGAATTAGCATCACTAACTTTGTTAACATCATTGGTTATAATATTTTGTAAAAAATCCTTAGCATCCTCTCCATCCACGAACAGAATTCCTCGGTCTTCTAAAATACAAGCACTATTAATATTCATATTTGATTGCTAATCATTTATAATATAATTACTTTTCTAGGAAATGTTAGATTTAATCATTAAAAATGGATCATGCTACATAGATGGCAATCTCAAAAAACAAGATATTGGAATAAAAAATAATAAAATTACCGAAATAGGGACAATAAATAGTGATAATTCTAAAGAAGTATTTGATGCAAGT
>LWDU01040334.1_pt1 | contig 30116 bp, 21 predicted proteins | sample 727161 | NCBI WGS metagenome assembly LWDU01 (sample SAMN04566230, study PRJNA314399) | hydrothermal vent metagenome | isolation source: deep sea hydrothermal plume seawater | place: Mexico: Gulf of California, Guaymas Basin | collected 2004-07-11
CAAGGACAGGAAAAAATGCGGCGAGGGGCGCAATTCCAGCACGGCCGCGGTGTTGACCATGTTCCCTGAATAGAACTCGCCCCACTTGACGTGAAGCTTGCCCGCCACCGGTCGCGTTGTGCTGGTGTCGAGGCGCACCGCCGGCCGCTGGTAGCGGTAGTCCCCGGGCTGGATGATGGTGCCCGCGACTATCTCGAAGTCCTCGCTGGTGTCTTCTTCGATAAACGACCACGCGAAGCTGAGCTTGTCGCCGGCCTGGTTGCTGAGGACGAGATAGTCAACGTCTACTTGGACGCTTTCCAGCTTATCGCCGGTGTCGGTCACCGTTCGTGCCGTGAATCCACTGTCGACGTGGCGAATAGGTCCACTGCCAGGGCGGTGTCGATACCTGAGGTTTGCACGGTAGTCTCTAATGCCGGTGCGGTTGACGAAACCCAGCGCCGGCAGGAAGTCTTCTTGCAGTTCGGCAACCGATATCCCGGCGTTCCAGCGATCGTTGGGCCAGTCAACCGATGCGCCCCAGGCCAGTTCCTTGTCGCCGACAGGTGGTTCGCCGGTCGGCGGATCGGTCCAGCTTTTCTGGGCCCAGGCCCTGGCCACCAGCACCTGGTCGCCGGCGACACGGCTGTCGCGGTAGCGGTAGTCCAGGCCCGCCAGCGTGTTGTCGCCGTCGCTCAACGGGTCGCCGTGAGTGGCAATGAAGCCGGCTCGCGATTTGCTCCCGAGGTCGCGAGTTGCCCGGGCCACGGTGAGGTTTTTTGAGTCGACCTGCGCCGAATCTCCTACCACGACGTCTAGCAGGCCCAGGTCCCAGGGCCCCACGTGACCGGCGAGCTTGGCACCAACAACAAGGTCGACCGGCTGGGAGTCGGCGTCAAGTCCGATTCGGCGGGAGAAAAATGGCGTACCGTTCTGCTTGAGGCCTCCGAACTCGAACACCCCGGCGTCCTCGATAAAGAAATCCCTGGTCTCGGGAAAGAACAGCGAGAAGCGCGTCAGGTTGGTTTGCCTCAGGTCGACGTCGGCGTCGGAAAAATCGGTGTTGGCCGTGAACGCGGCCGTCATCGAAGGCGTCGCTCGGTAGAACACGTTTACCGAAGGTTCCATGGCCAGGTCCTGGTCTCCGGTTCCCGGGCCACCGGACTCCGCGTTCCAGCGGCTGCTCATCGCCAGCGAGGGCTGTATGTCCAGGCCCAGTCCCTGCTGTATTCCCTCTAACCCCTCCATGGTCCCGTAATTGGCGGGGTCGGTGATGCTGTATGACTGCGAGGTTGACCCCCATTTTATTTTCTCGCTGCGGCGGCGGATGTGGCGTTCGATTTCCAGGCCCCAGCGTGTCGAGTTGGCGTCCAGGCTCACGCTCTTGAAAGGAATCGCCATTTCGGTCGACCAGCCCTGCTCGTCAATGATCGAGTCTGCCGACCAGATCGCGTCCCACTCGTGCCGGTAAGTGGTCTGGTTTTCGGCCCGTCCCTCGCTGCTGGTGCCCAGGGGAGTGACCTGGAACAAGTAGGCGTTGCGTCGATCGAACAGGGTGTCGAGCATCACGTTTATGCGTGCCTCGTTCAGCAGGAAGGAGTCATTGACCAGCTGGTGCGCGACTATCTTTTCCGGCTCGCTGTCGAAGCAGCGCACGCCTATATAGATGTTGTCGTCATCGTAGGCGAGGTAGGCCACCGTGCGCTCGCTGGGGTCAGCACCCTCGACCGGCTCAACCTGCCGGAAGCTGTCGATGACGGCGGCGTCCTGCCACGTGGCATCGTCCAGGTGGCCGTCTATTACGGGTGGATTGTCAGTGCGGGTTATTGTTACCCGCGGGTGCGAGTATTCCGTTGCTTCTGCACTGGGCGGGTATAGCGGCGCCACGCACACCAGCGCTATGGCAGCGTGGGCGAGTAATCGGCGGGCAGGTCCCTGGTCGTAGTGTGCGTTATCTTCTAACACGCGAACTGGCCGGGCGTCGTGCCGGTCACGGCAAGTCGGCCACGGAAGCGTGATAATGTCGCTGCCCGGTAGCGTTTACAACGGGCTTTCTACGCGGGTGGCTGGACACCCCGGTGCCGGGCTGGCAGAACACGGGTTGCATGTCGGGTGAATCAATACTCATAGCCAACCGGGGGGAGGTGGCATTGCGGGTCGCGCGTGCGGCTGCCGATCTCGGCCTGCGTACGGTGGCCGTTTACGCAGGTGACGACTCGCGTGGACTGCACCTGCGCGTGGCCGACCAGGCCCGTCGTCTCGAGGGCAACGGCGTGGGCGCTTATCTCGATGGGGAACAGCAGCTGGCCATCGCCGTGGACGAGGGCTGTACCTTGCTGCACCCGGGTTACGGTTTCCTGGCCGAAAACGCTGGCTTTGCCTCGCTGGCGGCCGAGCGCGGCGTGGTTTTTGTGGGGCCCGCGCCCGCGACCCTCGAGCTGCTGGGCGACAAGCCTCGCGCGCGCGCGCTGGCCCGGCGCCTGGGAGTGCCGGTTTTGGCGGGAAGCGAAGGCGACCTCGATCTCGCCGGTGCCCTGGCGTTCCTGGAATCCCTGGGTAAGAGCGCAGCGATGATGGTAAAGGCCGTTGCCGGAGGTGGCGGAAGGGGTATGCGAGAGGTGTACAGCGCCGACGAGGTCGAGCAGGCCTTGGAGCGCTGCCGGTCGGAGGCCGAGTCGGCCTTCGGGCAGGGCGGGCTGTACGCCGAGCAACTCGTGAGGCGAGCGAGACATTTCGAGGTGCAGGTGCTGGGCGACCAGCACGGTGGCCTGGTGGTGCTGGGTGACCGCGAGTGCAGCCTGCAGCGGTGTCACCAGAAACTCGTGGAGCTGGCCCCGGCCGTCGCATTGTCCGCTGGGCAGCGAAAACAGATGAGCGACGCGGCCCTCCTGATGGCCCGCGAGCTCAATTACACGGGACTGGGCACCTTCGAATTTCTGCTCGACCTGGACGCTGGCGATACCGGCGAGTTGTTTTTCATAGAGGCAAACCCGCGCCTGCAGGTCGAGCACACGGTCACCGAACAGGTAACGGGCCTCGATCTCGTCAGCCTTCAACTACAGGTCGCCCGCGGCGCCAAGCTGTCGGAGCTGGGCGTGGATGACGTCAGGCAGAGCGGCATCGCGCTGCAGGTCAGGATCAACGCCGAACGGCAGCAGGCCGACGGCAGCGTGCTTCCCTCGGGCGGAACGCTGGCCGTGTTCGACCCGCCCGCGGGGCCGGGCCTGCGCGTGGACACGCTCGGCTACACCGGCTACGAGGTCGCCGGGGCCTACGATTCGTTGCTGGCCAAGCTGGTCGTCACGAGGTCGTCGGGAGATCTTGGCGAGTTGCTGGCGAGGGCCTACCGGGCGCTTTGCGAATTCAGGGTGGAGGGGGTGGCCACCAACATCGGTTTTCTGCAGAACCTGCTGCAACACTCCGAGGTAGAGGCGGGCAACTGGTACACCGGGTTGCTGGGCGACCACGGCAGTGAGCTTTCGGCCAACGGCGACGGCAGGCATCGGCGCCTGTTTTTCGAAGACGACGCTGTCCCGGCGCTGCCTGCTGACGGCGGATCAGTTGCCGACGCGGGCGAGCGGGTCCTGTGCTCGGCCATGCCGGGCACGGTGGTTTCGCTGGCCGTCGAGGTCGGACAGGTGCTGGCCGCCGGCGACGAGTTGCTGGTGATGGAGTCAATGAAGATGGAGCACGTGATCGCGGCTCCAGTGGCGGGCGAACTGCTGGTGCTAGACGTGGCCGCCGGCGACACGGTGTCTGAGGGGCAACGCCTGCTGCTCATAAAAGAAACGCAGGGCGAGGTGACAGAGCCGGTGGCCGAAGAGGCTCCCGATCTTGAACGAGTGCGGCCCGATCTCGCCGAGGTCGTCGACAGGCACGCCTTCGGGCTGGACGAAAACCGCCCCGACGTGGTCGCGCGTCGTCGCAAGACCGGCCAGCGTACCGCCCGAGAGAACGTGGACGATCTCTGCGACGCGGGGTCCTTCGAAGAATACGGTGCGCTGGTGATCGCCGCCCAGCGCGGCCGCCGCGAGATGGCTGATCTTATACGCAAGACGCCGGGTGACGGTATGGTCTGCGGCCTGGGGCGGGTCAACGGCGATGTTTTTGCCGACGACTCGTCGCGTTGCGTGGTCATGTCCTACGACTACAGCGTGCTGGCGGGCACGCAGGGCATGCTCAACCACCGTAAGAAGGATCGCATGTTCGAGATCGCGCGCGAGCAGCGGCTGCCTGTGGTCATTTTTACCGAGGGCGGGGGAGGGCGGCCCGGTGACACCGACGCGCCCGGCGTGGCTGGTCTCGACTGCCTGGCCTTTCGCTACTTCGGTGAGCTCAGCGGGCTGGTGCCGCTGGTGGGCGTGAACTCGGGTTACTGTTTTGCAGGCAACGCCGCGTTGCTCGGTTGCTGCGACGTCATCATCGCTACGCGTAACTCGAGCATCGGCATGGGCGGGCCGGCCATGATCGAGGGCGGCGGCCTGGGTGTCTTTCACCCCACCGAGGTTGGCCCGGCTGCCGTGCAATCGGCCAACGGCGTGGTCGACGTGCTGGTCGACGACGAAGAGCAGGCCGTGGCAACGGCCAAGCGCTACCTTTCTTACTTCCAGGGCCCGGTCGATGACTGGCAGGCAGCCGACCAGCGCCTGCTCAGGGAGGCCATACCCGAAAACCGCTTGCGCGTTTACGACGTGCGCTCGGTCATCGAGACGCTGGCCGACGAGAACTCGGTGCTCGAGCTGCGCGGGGGCTTCGGAGCGGGCATGGTCACGGCGCTCGCGCGCATAGAGGGACGCCCGCTGGGCATACTGGCCAACAACCCCGGCCACCTGGCCGGGGCCATAGACCCCGACGGGGCCGACAAGGCAGCGCGTTTCATGCAGCTGTGCGATGCTTTTGACCTGCCCGTGCTGAGCCTCTGCGACACGCCGGGCATCATGGTCGGACCCGAGATAGAAAAACTCGCCAATGTCAGGCACGCCTCGCGCATGTTCGTAGTCGGCGCGAGCATGACGGTGCCCTTCATGACCATAGTGCTGCGAAAGGGCTACGGGCTGGGGGCGCAGGCCATGGCGGCCGGCAGCTTCCACGCGCCGCTGTTCACGGTGTCCTGGCCCACCGGGGAGTTCGGCGGCATGGGCCTGGAGGGAGCCGTCAAGCTGGGATTTCGCAAGGAACTCGAGGCCGTCGACGATCCGCAGGAGCGCCGCGAGCTTTACGAAAAGATGGTCGCGCGCGCCTACGAGGTAGGCAAGGCCGTCAACATGGCGTCGCACTTCGAGATCGACGACGTTATCGATCCCGCCGATTCGAGACAACGCGTGGTGTCAGCGCTGAGGTCGGTGCCGGATCCCGCGCCGCGCACTGAAAAGAAGCGTCCCTGTATTGATACCTGGTAGACCGCGATAAATAAGGAGGCAGGTTGTGTTGCAAGGACTTTTTCCTCAGCAGGTCAACAACGACTACCGGGGTCACCCGCTGGCCTTGTGGCTGTTCTACCCGATAACGCTGATTACGCTGGGCCGCAGCCTGGTACACATCTTCCGCGACGACGGAGGTGCGCAGTCGATTGCCACCATACCGCTGGACAGTTTCACGCCCGACGGGGCCGCGGGCGTGGTAACGATCTTCGCCTTGTGGGGATTGTCGCAGTTGTTGATCGGCCTGTTCTACGTGCTGGTGCTGTGGCGCTACCGGGCGCTGTTGTCGCTGATGTACCTGTCGCTGATCGTGGAATACCTGTCGCGCATGGCTATAAGCAACTGGAAACCGATAGTCACGCTTGAGACTCCGCCGGCCGTACCGGGCGGTTACCTTATCATTGTCGTGTCGCTGGTCATGCTGGTGCTGTCGCTGCGACGGACCCCGGCAGCAGGCGGCTGACTGCTGTGGCCGCGGATCAGTCGCGTCCCAGTATGGCGATGCCGCAGGCAGTGGGATGGCCGCCAAGGTTGTGTGACAGGGCCATCCGGGGGTTTTTGACCTGGCGCTTTTCGGCGCGGCCCTGCAGTTGCAGCGTGTTCTCGTAGATCATGCGTACGCCGGTAGCCCCGGTGGGGTGTCCGAAGGCCTTCAGGCCTCCGTCGGTGTTCACCGGCAGGTCGCCGCCCAGTTCGAATTTGCCGTCGGCTATGTGTTCCTTCGCGCTGCCCTTGTCGCAGAACCCGAGATCCTCGTAAGCCAGCAGCTCGGTCAGTGAAAAGCAGTCGTGCACCTGGGCAACGCCGATCTCGCTGCGCGGATCGCTTATGCCGGCCTGCTCGTATGCATCGGCGGCGGCCCAGCCGTTGGGTTTCCACGAGAGGAAGTCGTTGCCGGGGTCTTTCTGGGGATTGGGGCCCGAGCTGATGGTGACGGCCTTGACCAGCACCGGGTCGTCGCGGAATCCACGTGCGAGGTCGGTGCGGGACAGGACAACGGCCGCCGCGCCGTCGGTCTGCGCGGCACAGTCGTACAGGCCGAAGGGCCAGGAGATCATGCGTGCGCTGAGCACGTCGTCGACGGTGATTTCCCGCTTGAGCCAACTGCGCGGGGCCAGCGTGCCGTTGTGGTGGTTCTTGACGGCGATGCGCGCGAGGTCCTCGCGGCCGGCACCGTAGCGATCAAAGTAGGTCGCCGCGCAAAGAGAGAACCAGCCGGCGGGCGTCCTGGGCAGGTCGCGTACGCCGTCCATCATCACCGTCGGCCCTGAGACGCCGCGGTCCTTGGGCTTGTCGTAACCTACCACGAGCACGGTGTCGTACAGCCCCGAGGCGATAGACATTACACCGTAGCGAAACGCGTCGGTGCCGGTGGCGCAGTAGTTAGAGACCATGCTCACCGGTCGCTCGAACAGCTTGAGCGCGTCGGCACACTCGTGCGGCCCCTGCGTGGTGTAAAGGCTGCCGGTGAATACAGCCTCTATTCTTTTCTGTGGTTCGTCTATGCCCGCGTCGGCGTAAGCCTCGTAGGCGGCGTCTACGATCATGTCGGACGGAGACTGATCCCAGTTCTCACCAAAGGGGCAGCAGCCAACACCCACTACCGACACCTTGTCGCGAAGCGCATCCTTGCCCATTACCGGTCCTCGCTTGTTGCCGGCTCAGTGGCCGGCGTTGCTTTCCAGTAGTAGTTGGGACGACCACCGGCGCGGTGCATACAGCGGAATTCGAATTCCAGCGGCATGCCGAGGCTGACGTCGTCGGGTGCGCAGTTGACCAGCTGCATGTGCACGCGCGCACCCTCGACGTCGACTATGCCCGCTACCGTGGGCGGACTGGGCGTGGGAAAAAAATAGTCGAAGGTCCAGGTCACCAGCTTCCCGCTGCGGTCCGAAAGGCGGGTTCCATCAAAATCGTCGCGGGCGAAGCAACTCTCGCACACGCGTTGGACGGGAAACTGCACGGCGCCGCAGGAGCGGCAACGCTGGCCACAAAAAGCGAGGTTGCTGTCGCGCTCGCGGAAGTGGACGGTAGCCGAAAGTCCCGGTCCTGCCTGGGCTTCCCACTCGCTTGTCCCCAGGTCCCTGGCCTTGAGATACTGGGCGTAGTCGGCCACCGGTTGCCGCCTTTCCAGGTGCCACCCCACTCCTCGTCGTTCCGGCAGTTGCTCGATTCCGTCGGTGACCTTGAGCGCGAGGGCATCGGCGCCGTCGCCGTAGTTGGCTACCAGTATGCGTTCGCCCGGGCGTGCGTTCTCGAGCGCGGCTACCAGTTGCAGGGGTGCGAAGGCCACGCCGGCGTTTCCCAGGCGGCCGAAAAAGCCGTCGGTGAGTTGTTCGTCGGCCAGGCCCAGTGTGCGTGCGACGCCCGTCCGGCTGCGGTGGTCGGGGCCGTACAGGGCGACCTTGTCGTAGTCGCTTACCGAGTCGTCGCCGTCGGCCAGCAGGCCATCGATCGCCTCGGCCATGCGCGGCGCGTAGCCTTCCTGCACGACGAAGCGGTCTTCCCAGCTGTGCACGAAGTCATCCCCCTCGCTGCGCCACACGTCGACGATTTCGTCGGTGACAGATCGAGAAGCTTCCATGGTGGCTATGACCGAATCCTTCGACACCAGAAACGCGGCCGCGCCGTCACCACTGTTGCGCTCCAGTCCGGAACCCGGGGCACCCATTCGGCAGTCGGACGCGATGACCAGGACGCACGTGGCCGAACCCGCGTCGATGGCATCGGCGGCCGCCCGGAGGGCGGTCGTGCCGGCGCGCAGCGAGTTCGAGTAGTCGGTGGCCTGGAGCTCACGGCCGAGGTCCAGGGCTCGCGCGATCAGTGCCGCGCCCTGTTTCTCCCTGAACGGGTAACTGGTCGATGCGAAGTAGACCGCGTCGACCCGCTCGCGGGAAAACCCGGCCAGGCAGTCAGCACCGGCCGCCACCGCCATGGTGACGCTGTCCTCGTCGTTCCACGCCACCGCTTTTTCGGGACCGCCGTCGCGCGGCGTATGGCCGGACAGGGCGTCCAGCGAAAGCCGGTGAGGTGGTACGTAGGCGCCGTAAGAACTTATTCCTGCCATGGTGATTTCGCTGCTTCAGCCACCCATCTTGAGGCCGGCTACACTGCTACCGAAAATCTCGGTGGCGACCGCGTCGCCAATGCGACGCGCGTCCCAGCGCTGTGGTTCTTTTCCTGCTTTTACGGGTGAGCCCAGTTGCCACGAACGGTAGTGTGCTATTTCGTCGCCCACCGCGCGGAAGACCTGCCCGGTAACGTGCGAGGCATCGTCGCTGGCCAGCCACGCCACCACCGGTGCCGAGTTCCCGGGGTTCAGCTTGCTGAACTCTTCACCCACTTCGTTGGCCTCCAGCGTTTCCATGCCCTGGAAGGTCTCGGTGACAAGGCGCGTAGCTCCACCAGGTGCCACCGCGTTGGCTCGCACCCCGTAGCGCTTGCCCTCCAGCGCCGTGATCATGGTGAGCGAAGCAATGCCTCCCTTGGCGGCGCCGTAGTTGGCTTGTCCCTTGTTACCCTGCAGGCCCGCCGAGCTGACCGTGTTTACGATCGCGGCCCGGCGCGGCCGGCCGGCCTTGGACTCGGCCTGCCAGTAAACGCAGGCGTGGTGGGTCATGTTGAACGTGCCCTTCAGGTGTACGGCGATCACGCTGTCGAAGTCGTCCTCTGTCATCCTCACTATAGAGGCGTCACGCAGTATGCCCGCGTTGTTGACGACGATGTCCAGTCCGCCCCAGGTGTCGATGGCCTGGGCTACGCAGGCCTCGGTGTCGTTCCAGGACGATACGTTGGCATTGTTGACGACCGCTTCGCCGCCGGCCGCCTTGATGAGGCCGGCGGTCTCCGCGGCAGGACTGTCGTCACTGCCCTGGCCACCGGAGTCGGTGCCGAGGTCGCTGACCACAACGCGCGCGCCGTGGGCGGCAAGTTCAATAGCCTCGCCGCGGCCTATGCCGCGTCCGGCACCGGTCACGATCGCGATTTTTCCTTCAAGCAGGGACATGCCTTTAAGCCTCCAGCGGGTTCGTCTCAACGCCCACGGTTCAGTCGGTCACGCGCGGGCGTACATGGCAACCACGCAGGCCCCGCCCAGGCCGAGGTTGTGTTGCAGTGCGGCGCTGACGTTGTCTACCTGCCGCTTCTCCGCTTCGCCGCGCAGCTGCCAGGTCAGCTCGGCGCACTGGGCCAGCCCGGTCGCACCGATGGGGTGCCCCTTGGAGAGCAGACCCCCCGAGGGGTTGACCACCCAGCGCCCACCGTAGGTGCACGCGTTTTCTTCCACCAGTCGTTCGCCTTCACCCTCGGGGCACAGGCCGAGCGCTTCGTAGGTGATCAGTTCGTTGGTGCTGAAGCAGTCGTGCAGTTCGATGACCTGCACGTCGTTGGGGCCCAGGCCGGATTCATCGTAAACCTGCCGCGCCGCGCGCTCGGCCATGCCCATGCCTGCCACGCCTATGGCGCCGCGCTCGAAGTCCTCGGCCCGGTCGGTGGTAAGCGCCATTGCGAGTATGTCGATTGCGCCGGGGTGGGGGTGGGACTGGAGGTAGCGCTCGGACACGACCACCGCAGCTGCCGCGCCGTCGCTGGTCGGGCAGGCCTGCAGCAGGGTCAGCGGGTCGTAAACCATTCGGGAGGCCAGGACCTCATCCAGCGTGCAGGCTTCCTGGTACTGCGAGCGCGGGTTGTTTACCGAGTGCAGGTGGTTTTTTACCGAGATCTTGGCGAAGGTTTCCGGCTTGGTGCCGTACTTCTCCATGTGGTCGCGGCCGGCATCTCCGAAAACCCGCGCGGCAACCGGGGCTTTCTTTTCTCTCACGGTCTCCTCGGCGACCGCCTCCATGCCGGGCATCTGGTTTTCGATCGGACCCTTTTTCATTTTTTCAAAGCCCAGGGCCAGCGCGGCGTCGACTTGTCCGCTGCGCACGGCGCAGTAAGCCATGTAAAGGGCAGTTGAACCGGTAGAGCAGTTGTTGTTGACGTTGAATACGGGGATGCCAGTCATGCCGATTTCGTACAGCGACTGCTGGCCAAGCGTGCTCATGCCGTTGATGTAACCGCAGTAGGCCAGTTCGATGTCGGCGTAGGGGACACAGGAGTCATCCAGGGCGTCCCGGGTGGCGCTGCGCGCGAGGTCCTTGGCGTCGCTGTCGCAGCGGGCGAACCTGGTCATGCCAACTCCAATGACGAATGCGCGTTGGGTGAAATTACTGGCCATTGTTTTTTACTCCAGGCTGTTGGAATCGAGGCGGTCGGCTTTGTCGCCCAGTGTTGTCGGTGGGCAAGGGTGCGTCAAGAACGCGATCGGCCTCGTAAAGACCGCTAACCGCTGAAAAGTAGTTGCCCGAGGCTGTCCAGGTGGCAGCCGGCGGGGTCCATGAAGGCCTCGTCGTCTGCCGGGCGGGCGAGCTTCATTTCCTGCGCGAGGCCAGTTCGGTGCTGAGCGCGCGTTCGCGTTCCATTGCCTCGGCCATGGTCGAAGCGGGGCCCTGTCGAAGGGCGCGCTTAGCAGCCGCCAGTACCTCAGGGCGTTTCTCCGCCATTGAGCCGGCAAGTGTGCGCGCTTCGTCGGCCAGGCGGTCGGGAGCGACCACCCGTTGCACAAGTCCCGCCGCGCCGGCCTCGTCAGCGGTTATCACCGCTCCCGACAGCACCCATTCAAGCGCCTTGGGCGTACCGACCAGCTGCGGCAACAGGTGCGTGCTGCCCAGGCCCGGCAGCATGCCCAGGCCGGTGAAGTTAAGACCCAGGCGGGCGCCGTCGGCCGCCAGTCGGACGTCGCAGCCAAGAGTCATCGTGACCCCGACACCGAAGGCGTCGCCGTTGATGGCCGCGATGACCGGCTTGGCATACGAGAGCAGCTCCAGGGGGAACTCGCGCACGAAAGACTCCTGGCCCAGGGCGGGCCCGGGCCCGCCCTTGCGGCCGGCCATGTGCTCTTTCATATAGTCAAGGTCCACGCCGGCGCAGAAGGCCCGGCCACGACCGGTCAGTACTACCACCCGCGCAAGGTCGTCGTCTCGTGAGCGGGAGAACGCATCGACAATTTCTTCACCCATCTCGGGCGTGTAGGCGTTGAGCTTGTCGGCGCGGTCAAGCGTGATGGTGGCTATGCCCTCGGCCAGTTCGTAGGAAATTTTTTTGTACATCGTCTCGCGTATTGCCCCGCGCCCGGTCTACTTACCGTCGTAGGGCGCCCAGCGCGGCTGGCGTTTTTCGACCATCGCTGCCGGTCCCTCGGAGTGATCGGGGTGGGCCGTGTGTTGGCGTATGGTCTGCCAGGTGTTTTTCAATGCCTCGTCCAGGCCCACCTGCAGGCTCTGCCAGATGGCCTGCTTGGAGCGGGCCAGCGCGGTGGGCGAGTGCTGGGCTATCGTGGTGGCGAGCTCGCGTGCCCTGGGCATGAGCTCGGCCTGGGGCACCACCTCGCCGACCAGTCCCACAGCCAGTGCTTGCTCGGCGGTCATGCGCTCTGAGCCTCCGAGCAGCGCCAATCGCAGGACGGCCTCCAGCGGTATGCGCCGGGCCAGGCCCACGGGCTCCAGGCCCGAGATGACACCGAGCTTGACGTGGGTATCGAAGAAGGTGGCGTTGTCGGCGGCGACGATAAGGTCGCTGTCGGCCACGAAGTGCAGCCCGCCGCCGCAGCACATGCCGTTGACGGCCGTGATGACCGGCTTCCAGCAGGCGTTCTGTATAGCGGTGATGTGCAGGAAGGGCGTGTCCTCGGCCGGAGGGCCCGTGCGATCAAAGCCGCCTTCGGCTACCACCGCCTCCACGTCCACGCCTGTGCACAGGGCTTTTTCGCCGGCGCCGGTCAGTATGACGCAGGTCGTGTCGGGATCGTCCTTGATCGCCTGCCATGCCTGCGCGAGCTCGCGGGCCATCAAGCTGTTGAAGGCATTGCGACGTTCGGGTCGGTTGAGCGTGATCGTGGTCACGCGGTCCTCGGTCTGGTAGAGCAGTGTCTCGAAATCCATGGTGGCGCCCGCCAGTCGATACTAGGGCGCGCTACGGATTAAGTCGAAGCCGTCGGGTTCAAGCGACGCGGTCGGCGCGTTCAGGCCTCGCCGCCGCGGGCCTTAGCCCCTCCACTGCCCAGGTGCTCGTCGGCCATGAGCACGGTGGCGGGCAGCGTGATTAGCGCGCCCCCGAGCGATCCCGCCAGCACCAGGGCCGTCAGCAGTCCAAAGGCCCGCGTCGGCACCATGTCCGAGAATCCAAGCACCAGGAAGGACATGCACAGCACGATGGCGGTGTAGAGCACCGGCCGGCCCACCACGGTAACGCTTTCTTCTATGGCCGCCGCCACTTCCATGCCCGCGGCGCGCAGGCGCTGGTAGCGCATGAGCAGGTGTATGGCGTTGTCCACCGCCACGCCCAGGGCTACGTTGGCCATCATCACTGCCATGGGCCCCAGCGGTTGGCCGGCCCAGCCGGTCATGCCCAGCACGAAGCTCAAGGGCAGTACCGCCGGTATCATGGCCAGCAGCCCATGGCGCAGGCTGCGAAGAACGAGCACCATCATTATGCTCACCGCCATCAGCGCCAACGAAAATCCCAGCACCATGCCGCGTATCATGTGGTGCTCGATGTCGCTGAAGAGCATGACCATGCCGGTGGGCTCCACGTGGGCACCCTCGATGGAGTCGGCCAGGGCGCGCACGCGCGCGATCAATGCCGGGTCGTTGGCCCCTTCCGAAATCCTTGAGCGGGCGGTTACGCGTGCACGGGTGAAGTCGAAGTTCATGTACTGGTACATGTCGCCGTCGGGGGCGTCCATTTCGTACATGAGAAGCAGCTGGGAGACCTGGTCGCGGCGCTCGGGCAGGCGCAGCCACTGCTGGTCGCCTTCGTGCATGGTGCGGTTCATGACCTCCACGAACTGCGCGGGCGAAAGGGCGCTTTCTATCTTGGCATCGGCGACGAGGCCGCGGTAGACCTCGTTCATGGCGCGCAGAATGGCCGGTTCTTTCATGGGCTCGGCCGTGCCTGCCAGTTCAGGGTTGGGGCTCACCAGCAGCTCGAGGGTGAAGACGCCGCCTATGTTGTCCTCGACGAAGTCGGTGGCAATGCGCGTCGGGTTATCGGGCGCGAGATACTCGTACCAGTTGGCCTCGGTCTTCACCCGCGAAAGACCGCTCAGGCCAGCCACGAGAAACATTATGCTCACGACCAGCAACAGGGCGCGCCTGCGCGACACCAGCCCGAACAGCGCGCGCAGGTAACGCGAGTGCCCCTCCTGCGACGCGGCCACCAGGCGCCGGGGCTCGGGCAGCAGTCGTATGGTGGCTGGCACGACGGTCATCGTTGCCACGAAGGCGTAGAGTGAGCCCACGGCAGCGAACAGCCCGAACTCCACTATGGGTTGCACCTTGATGACGAGCAGCCCGAGAAAACCCAGCGCCGTGGTGACGCTGGTAAAAAGGCAGGGCTTGAAGACCAACATGCCGGCTCTGATGATAGCGTCTTCACGCTTGCGCCCTGCCAGGAGTTCCTGCTGGTACTCGGTCAGGTAGTGAACCGAATCGGCCACGCCTATGCCCAGCAGCACTATGGCCAGCCCGGCCGTCATCACGTTGAGGGTAAAGCCGGTGAGCGACAGCGTGGCAAAGGTCCACAGCACCGAAATGCCCACGGTCAGTGTGGGCAGCAGCACGCCCGACCAGGTGCGAAACAGTGAACCCAGCAGCAGCGCGAAAATGACCAGCATCACCGGCAACAGCACCTGGTCGTCGCGCTCCATGGCTTCGAACATGGCCAGGTCAAACTGCACGGCACCGGTGACATGGAACTCGGCGTTTTCCTGGTCGGTGAGCTCCTTGATGAGGCGGGTGAGTACTACCCGTGGCAGGTAATCGCCCTCGGGCATGGGCTCTATCTTGATCGAGATGGCACCCGCCCGTCCGTCGGCACCCGCCAGCGTACGCGCAAACAGGGGGTCGCTGGCCAGTCGCTCAAGAAGCACCTCTCGCTGCTGGTCGTCCACGGGGCGCATGACCAGCGGCCCGATGTCGAGCAGATCGCCGTCCGAGCGTATGTCTTCTACGTTGGACAGGCTGGTGACCCTGAGCACGCCGTCGAGCTCTTCGATCGCGGTGGTCAGGCGGTCGGCCATGTCCAGGGCCGCCTCCGACAGTACCCCCTCGGGGTGCGCGTAGCCCACCACCAGGTACTCGTCGTTGTCGAAGTCCTGCTTGTATTCCCGGTAGGAGGCCAGGCTGCCGCTACCTGCCAGCAGCCAGGTCTCGGGGTCGTTGTTAATGCGCAGGTCGCCGATGGCGGCCAGGCTGCCAGCAGAAATTGCCAGCGCCACGGTCAGCACAAGCCAAGGATATCGAGTTACAAATCTAAACCAGGGCATAGGGGAACAGCAACGGTCTGGCGACAGTAGTATCTGCGTACGGATAAAGAAACACGGCGCTTGCCCCACCAGCGTGCAGCTACTAACTTTGGCCGGTCGGGAGGACAATAACTGGATGTCTAAAGTACAAGCTACCGAACTCAGGCCGGGCATGGTCATTGAGCACAAGGGTGAGCCTTACCGGGTGATGACCTTTCAGCACCGCACGCCAGGCAAGGGCAACGCGGTAATACAGGCAAAGATGCGCAACATCTTGACCGGTGTGCAGGTAGAGAACCGCTACATGTCTACCGAGACCGTTGTTCGAGTAGCCGTCACGGGTCGCAAGATGGAGTACCTCTACAGGGACGGCGACGGCTACGTCTTCATGGACCAGGAGAACTACGAGCAGCTCACCCTGCAGGCTTCCACGCTGAAAGATGAGGCGCCGTGGCTGGAAGAAAACATGGAAGTCACCGTGCAGTACGTGGGCGAAGAGCCCACCGGCCTGGACCTGCCCAAGATGGTGGAACTGGCGGTCGAAGAAACCGAGCCGCCCATGAAGGGCGCGACCGCTTCGGGTGGATCCAAGCCCGCCCGGCTGACCAACGGCGTGACGATCAAGGTGCCGCAGTTCATCGAGACCGGTGAAATGCTCCGCGTGGATCCCGTGGAACAGCGCTACGTGGAGCGCGTGCGTTAGCACGCGAGGGGAGAGCAGCGATGAAGCCTGGGGATGTAGTAGCGATTATAACCGGCGGAGCCTCGGGCCTGGGCCTGGCGACGGCCGAAAAAATACTCGAAGCGGGCGGCCGCGTGGCGCTGCTTGATCTCGACCGCTCCGACGGCGTGGCCGTGGCCGAGGGACTGGGCGAGAACGCTATCTTCACGCCGGCCGACGTAACCAACGAGGAGCAGGTGCAGGCGGCTGTCGACGCCACGGCCCAAGCTTTCGGCACGGTCAACGCCTGCGTCAACTGCGCGGGCATAGGCTCCGCCACTCGCACCACTGGCAAAAAGGGCCCGATGCCGCTCGAGTACTTCAAGTTTACCGTCGAGATCAACCTGGTGGGCACTTTCAACGTAGCGCGCCTGGCAGCCACGCGCATGCTCGACAACGACCCCGACGAAAACGGTGAGCGCGGTGTAATCATCAACACGGCCTCGGTCGCTGCCTACGACGGGCAGATAGGGCAGGTGGCTTACAGCGCTTCGAAGGGCGGCGTGGTGGCAATGACTCTGGTCATTGCCCGCGATCTCGCGCGCAGCGGAATACGTTGCAACACCATAGCCCCGGGCACCTTCGACACGCCGTTGCTCGGGCTGATGCCCGACGAGATGAAAGGTGAACTGGCGGCCAACATTCCGTTTCCAGACCGCCTGGGCGACCCCGCCGAGTTCGGCGCGCTGGCGCTGCACATGATCTCAAACGCCTATCTCAACGGAGAAACCATAAGGTTGGACGGGGCGCTGAGGATGCCGCCTCGCTGAGGGGCGTGGTCGCCATGCGGGAAACAGCTCGGAAATAATTAGCGTCTGGAGGTAACCATGACCGGCTTGCAGGAGTATAGCGTTACATGAACACCGCAATAATTATGGGCCGACGGGCAATAGCCGGGGTTTTATCGGTTTTCGGTGCGGTGCCGGCAGTGGCGTTGGTGGTCGCGTTGGCCGTTCCGGCGCCGCAGGCCTGGGCCTCCACCTGGACGCCCGAGAAATCACACACCAACATCGGCTTTTCGGTCAGGCACCTGTTTACCAGCGTGCAGGGAAAGTTCACCGAATTTGACGGCAGCATAGAGTTCGACCCAGCCGACCCCTCGGCCACCGTGGTGAAGGGCAGTATAGTGGCCGCCAGCATCGACACCGGCAACGAAAAACGTGACAAGCACCTGCGCAGCCCGGATTTCTTCGACGTCGAGAAGTACCCGTCGCTGGACTTTCAGAGCACCCGGGTCACCGGGGTAGAGGGCAATCGCGCAACCCTCGAGGGCAAGCTCACCATCCACGGCGTTAGCAGGCCGGTGGAACTCGACGTGACTTTTCTCGGCGAGGGTACCGACCCCTGGGGCAACCGCCGTGCCGGGTTCAAGGCGACGATAACGATAGACCGAAAAGACTTCGGCCTCAGCTGGAACAAGGCGCTGGAAGCCGGCGGACTGCTGGTAGGCGAAGAAGTGGAGATAAGGTTGGACGTAGAGGGCGCGCTCTCGGAATAGAGACAGCGACGACAGGGAACAACGAGAACTCGAAACACAAACGATACGAAACACAGAGGAGGACAACGGAATGGCAAAGAAAATAAACAAGAGTGGTATGCTGTTGGCTTCGGCCGTGGCCGGCTTGCTGGCGATGGCCGGCGGTGCCGGTACCGCGGTGGCCGATAGCCACGAGAAGGTGCCGTGCTACGGCGTCAACACCTGCAAGGGCACCGGCGCTTGCGGTGGTAAGGGATATTCCTGTGCCGGCAACAACGCTTGTAAGGGACAGGGCTACCTCAAGATGGACAAGGACGAGTGCCTGAAGATGGAAGGCGGTCGTCTTACCGCCGAAGCCGAAGGCGAGTAATCCCGGCCCGCCCGGGATAACGGAAAAACGGCGCGTGGGCCAGGCAGGATCCAACATTGGGTTTGGCCTCGGCCTGCGCGCTGAGCACTACGATGACGTACTGGCGGGCGCGGCCGGTGCGCAGTGGTTCGAGGCCCTTACCGACAACTACCTGGACACCGACGGCCGCCCGTTGTGGGTGCTCGAGCAGGTGCGAAGGGATTATCCGCTGGCCCTGCACGGTGTGGCGATGTCGCTGGGCGGTTCCGACCCGCTCGACGAGCGTTATCTCGAACGACTCAAGAGCCTGGTCGACAGGGTAGAGCCAGACATCGTGAGTGACCACCTCTGTTTCAGCAGGGTGGACGGCCGTAATCTTTTTGACCTGCTCCCGCTCCCTTACACCGAGGAAGTACTTGCCCACGTCGTAGAGCGCGTCGCGCGGGTGCAGGACTACCTCGGCCGCCGCGTGCTGATCGAGAACGCGTCGACGTATGTTGAATGGCGCGCGTCGGACATCCCCGAGGCCGAGTTCCTGGCCGAGCTGGCCCGCGGGGCCGACTGTGGAATATTGCTGGACGTGAACAACGTGTACGTGAGTGCATGCAACCACGGCTTTGACCCACGCGAATACCTGCGCACCATTCCAGCCGACCGTGTGGGACAGATTCACCTAGCCGGGTTTACCGACATGGACGGCTACCTGTTCGACACCCACAGCCGGCCCGTGAGCGACGATGTCTGGGACCTGTACGAATACACGCTGTCGATGATCGCGCCGGTTCCGACGATGGTTGAGTGGGACGACGACATCCCGTCGTGGCAGGGGCTGGTCGAGGAACTGGACAAGGCCCGTGCCGTGGCCGCGCGTCGGGCCGCAAACGACGGCCGGGGGGAAACCGGGTGACAGAAGAAGTCATTCGGCTGCAACGGGCCATGGCCAACTCGGTGCTCACCGGCGAAGAGGCTGGCCTGCTCGAATACCTGGCCGACCCCCCACCGGGGCACGGGTTGTCGCACCGGGTGTCGGCTTACACCGGGGGCTACCTGGCTCGCGTAGTAGAATCGCTCGACCAGGCCTACCCGGCCCTTGCCCACGTGCTGGGTGTCACGGCTTTTCACTCGTTGGTCGAACGTTACCTGCGCCGCCTGCCTGCCGGCGAGGCCAACCTGAACTACGTGGGCCGCGACCTGCCCGATTTTCTTGGCGACGATGAGCTCAGCGACGCTCTCCCTTTTGTGCCCGATCTCGCGCGCCTGGAGTGGGCCGTGCTCGAGTGTTTTCACGGCGCGTGGTTGGCCGCTGCCGACCTGTCGCTACTCGAAGACCTTGGCCAGGATCAACTGGCATCTTTGCGACTCGACTTTCAACCGGCCGCCTCGCTGGTGGTTTCGGACTGGCCGATCAAGGAAATACGCGACGCGCGTGACGACGACCGCGACAGCGTTGACATCGACCTCGTCGACCGCCCCGACCGGGTGCTGGTATATCGCGAGGGCTTCGACGTGGTGACCGAGCGGCTGGGCGAGGCCGAGGCGGCGGCCCTCGAGAGCATGAGAGCGGGGGCCACCCTTGGCCAAACCGTGCAGCAGTTGGCTGCCTCCGGGGCCGGCGGCGATGACATCGGGGCCATGTTTGCGCGTTGGACCGGGCTGTCGCTGGTCACAGTCGTCCGCGCATGATGAAAATAACGGCATGGATTACGAGGATATTCTCTGCGAGCGCAACCCCGACAACGGTTCGCTCTGGCTGACCATCAATCGTGAGCAGGCGGGCAACGCCTTTCGCTCGCGTACGCTTGACGAACTCTGCGACGCGCTGCAGTCTGCGCGCCGCGACCGCGACTGCCGCAGCGTGGTGCTCACCGGCGCAGGCGATCGCTTCTTCTGCCTCGGTGGCGACCACGCCGACCACGAGGACGTGGAGGGCTTCGACTATTCCACCGTGTTTCCGGTGGTAGATCTCTACGAACTCATCGACAAGTTGCCCAAACCCGTGATCGCCATGGTCAACGGTTTTGCGGTGGGCGGCGGCAATGTCCTGGCACTGATGTGCGACCTTACGATAGCTTCGGCGGCGGCGGCCTTCAGGCAGGTGGGCCCGATGATGGGTAGCTTCGACGCCGGCTTCGGCACCTGGTACCTCGAAGAGGCTATCGGTCGCAAGAAGGCCAAGGAGCTTTGGCTGCTCAACCGAAAGTACACGGCTGAAGAAGCGATGGCGATGGGCTTGGTCAACGAAGTGATCGAGCCCGCGGCGTTGCGCGATCACGTCAACGGTTTGTGTGACGAGTTGGCCGACCGCGGCAGCCAGGCGCTGGCCGCTCTCAAGGCATCGTTCCATGCCCGCCACGCGGGTGCGTCCGGCCTGTCACGCGTGGCTCTGGACACGCTCACGCCTTACTACTACGCGAGCGAAGAGTCGCGCGAACTGGGCGCGGCGTTCAAAGAAAAGCGTCGCCCCGACCGCTCGCGCTTCGGCCGTTGATGTGACTGGCAAGGAGCCCCGTCTTGTTAAAATCTAATCGCAGAATACTTTTTGTCATGGGGGCACTGATCGCCGCCAACATGGTCAACCAGGCCGACCGGGCAGTGATGGGCATCCTGCTGCCTCTTATAAAGACCGACCTCTCCCTGAGCGACACGGCCATGGGAGTGCTGTCGGGCGTTGCGTTCTCGGGTGTGTACGCGGTGGGGGCCTTCGTTTTCGGCCACGCAGCCGACAGCCGCTCTCGCACTCGCCTGATAGCACTCGGGCTGGTCCTCTGGTCGCTGGCAACGGCTGCCAGCGGACTGGCGGTAGACTTCAAGTCGATGTTCTGGGCGAGGTTTTTTACCGGGCTTGGCGAGGCCAGCCTCTACCCCTGCGCGATTTCACTGATAGCTACCACATTCCCCCAGGAGAGGAGAGGACGGGCGGTGGGCATATTTGGTGCCGGGGCGACCTTTGGCAGCGCGATCGGCATTGCAGCCGGTGGTCTGCTGGCAGAGCAGTTTGGTTGGCGTAGCGTGTTCTATTTGTACGGTGGGGCGGGCTTGCTCGTGGCGCCACTGGTGTTGATGATACAAGACCCCCGGCGCGGTCCTGCAAACGCCGATGGCGAAAAACCCGGGGTGGCTATCCGCAGGTTGCTCGCCGATCGAAGGCTGCAGTTGGTGTGGCTGACCAGCGTCCTGGGGGTATCGGGTCTGATGGGCTACTCGATCTGGGCGGCCGCGTGGTTCCTCGAAAATGGGGACATGACGATCACCGATCTCGGCTATATATTCGGGGTTGCGATGATATTGGGCGGCCTGCTGGGCGGTTATACAGGTGGTGCGCTGGCCGATAACCCGGCGGTCCGCAAACGTGGCGGCGAGGCAGCTGTGGCTGTCGGGGGACTGGTGGTAATGGCCGTCATGCTGGCCGTTGTCCTGTGGACTCCGTGGCAGTGGATGAGGCTAGGAGTGGCCCTGTTGCTGCCTATTCCGATGTTGGGATTCTTTCCGCCGCTGGTAGCGCTGGTGGCCAGGCTCGTGCCCACCGAACGGCTGGGGTTGGCATTTGCCCTGAACGTATTCTTCGTCGGCGGGATTGGTAATGGCGTTGGCCCGTGGCTGGTAGGGGCAGTGTCAGATGCCACCGGCAGCCTGCAGACGGGCATTTCGGTATCCCTGGTCTTGGTGGTGTCCGCGATACCCGTGGGCCTGGCTATGCTACGCGCGACCCGCGCGTGAATGAGCCCGCCCTGCAACTGCGGCGGGGCGGCCGGCCGTTGGTGGTGGTGGCCCCGCACGGTGGCCGGCGCGCGCGTCCCGTCCGGCGTGATGATGGGATGAATGATCTCCACACCGCTGAACTGGCGCTTGAACTGGCCGAGCGACTCGATGCCTGGGCGGTGATCAACGGAGACCTCGACCGCAACGTCGTAGACCTCAACCGCGTAAGCGAGCTGGAACGTGCGCCGGTCTTTATCGATGAACTCGGGCGGGCCATAGACGGCGCCGCGCAGGTGGCCGAGGGCTGTCGGCCGCTGTTGCTGTTCGTGCATGGATGGAACGTACTGTTGCCGGCCTGCGACCTGGGCCTGGGCTTGCGGGAACAGGACGGGCGACTGTCGGGCAGGTGGCCAACCGTCTCGACGGCGACATGGGAAGGGCCGGTCTCCCGCCTGCGCGACGAACTGCAGGCGCGGCGAACCTGGGCCCCGGTGGGTTGGCGTTACCCGGCATGGGGCGCCGACAATGCGCTGCAGTTGTTTTCGGGCCGGCACGACGGTCACGACGATGCGCGGCTTTCCGGGTTTGCGCGACTGGCGGCCGACGACAGGGTGGATGCATTGCAACTCGAACTGTCGGTGCCCTTGAGGTGGCCGGGGCCGTGGCGTGAAAGCTTTCTCGCCGCAACCGAGCTGGCGCTGGCTGACTACGAGGGCGCGAACGCTGCTGGTGGTGACTCGGTTGTCGGGCGGGCAGCGGTGGTCATCGAAACACGAACCGCCGGCCCCTCCCGCGCGAGACCCGGCTGGCAGGTGGTGCCGCGAGGGCTGCCCGAGGTCGAGCAGGCCGAAGACGCTTTGGTTCGGCAGGGGGCGCAGCCGCTCAACCTGATGGCGCTGTTGTCGGAAGAGGGCGACGCGATTTTTGCTGGCGTGGAACCCGCGGGACACGGCGCAGTGCTCGCGCGCGTGTGCCTGCTGCTGGCCGACGGCCGCATGGCGCTGTTCACATCCGACTCGGCGGCGGACTTGTCTGCGGCCGATTGTCCGCGCCTGCAACTCGACCGTGAGCAGGGCGGTGGGCTTGCGCGCCTTCGCTTGCGGGCGCCGGTGGTGCTGTACCCCTCGCATCTTGCCTACCTGGACCTGGAGCGGGGCATGGCCGAGTCCGAACTGTCGACCCTTGATCTCGATCTGTGCTGGACGGCGGGCAGCGACGGGTCTGATTTCGGGCGGCTCAGCGGCAGGGTCGAGCTGGGCGGTGAGAAGGCAAGGTCATGGCCGGCAACAACAGGGCAGGCCGCAGCGGTGGATGCCTTTGCCGTTCTCCAGTCCCGCGGCCGCGATGCCGGGCTCGATGGCGCGCGGGCCCGGTTTTTCTGCGACCGCGACGGTGCCCCTGCGATGGTACTGGGTGACGGGCAGGTGCTCATGCCGGGGCAGGGCGACGCGGCGGTTGTGCCGGGCACAGGCGAGGTGCAGATTTCAGATCCAGGCTCGGACCTGGAAAGCGCTGACCTCCTGACGCGCGTGCCTTTGTGGAGGCCGCTGGGCGAGGGGGTCTACCTCAGGTGGAGCTTCGGGGTGGCCAGGTGTCGCCTGCAGGGTAACACGCATGACACGCCCGCGCTGTTCGACAGCGCCGAGTTGTTTGGCGCCGACGAAATCGATTCTTAGGAAGCAGCGGCCAGGGCTGCGTCGTAGTCAGGCTCCTGGGCGATCTCGGGCACGAGCTCGCTGTAGACCAGCTTGTCGTCTGCATCGACGACGAACACTGCCCGCGCGGTCACTCCCTGCAGCGGGCCTTCGCTTATGGCCACGCCCCAGCGCTCGGCAAAGCCGCGATCGCGCAGATCGGAACAGGCCACCACGTTCTCCAGCCCCTCGGTTTCGCAGAAGCGCTTCTGCGCAAAGGGAAGGTCCGAGCTCACGATGAGCACCACGGTGTCGGCCAGGCCGGCTGCCTTTTCGTTGAAGGCGCGGGTTTCGGTCTGGCAGACGGGCGTGTCGAGGCTGGGCACGGTGACGATGATCCTGGTCTTACCGCTGTGGGTGGCGGGCGTAACGGGCGACAGGTCACCGGCCGCCAGGTTGTAATCGGGTGCTGCCTGTCCGGTCTCGGGCAGTGTGCCGGAAAGTTCAAAGGGGTTTCCTCTCAGTGTGACGCTCGCCATTTTTGTATGCTCCCTGTGGGCGGCCGCCTGCTGCTGCGAGGCGTCGCCAGATTGTGGACATTGTATATCCACGAACCACGGGTGGCATCAAACCGACAGCTGTGAGTGAATACCGCAATGGAAGCAGCCACCGATTTACCCTTTTACCTCGACGGCAACTTTGCGCCCGTGTCCGAGGAGATCAGCAGCACCGAACTCGCCGTGGAGGGGGCCATACCCCCGGAGCTCAACGGTACCTACATGCGTATAGGGCCTAATCCGGCTACAGGTGAGTCGTCTCACTGGTTTACCGGTGACGGAATGCTGCACGGCGTGCGCCTCGAAGGAGGCAAGGCCAGCTGGTACCGCAACCGCTGGGTGCAGACCCGGGCTCTCGAAGATCCCGACCTGCAGATGATAAGCGAGGGTGGTGAGGTGGACCACAGCATAGCGGTGGCCAACACCAATATCGTTCGGCACGCCGGCAAGTTCATGGCACTGGTCGAGAGTTCTTTTCCGACCGAGGTCACCCCGGAACTGGACACCGTTGGCCTGCACGACTTCGACGGCAAGCTCACCACGGCTATGACCGCGCACCCTAAGATCTGTCCCGTGACCGGCGAGATGCATTTTTTCGGCTACGGATTTTTCCCCCCGTACCTTGTTTATCACCGCGTCGACGCCGAGGGCCGGTTGGTGCAGAGCCAGGAGATAGACGTTACCGGCCCGACGATGATCCACGACTTCGCCATTACCGAGAACAACGTGATCTTCATGGACCTGCCGGTGGTTTTCGACCTGGAGGCTGCCATGGCCAGTCTCGGGGGAGGCCAGCCGCCGTCCGGCGCGGGGCTGCCCTACCACTGGAGCGACGACTACCCGGCCCGGCTGGGAGTCATGCCACGAGGCGTTCCGGGCGCTGCGGTTCGTTGGTACGACATCGACCCCTGCTACATCTTTCATCCTTTCAACGCCCGCGACGTCGAAGACGGTTCGATCGTGCTCGACGTCTGCCGTTATCCGGAACTGTGGAGGGGGGGCAGCGGCAACTTTGACTCGGCGGTGCCACATCGTTTTGTGATAGACCCGGCCGGCGGGCGGGTATCGGAGAGCCAGATTGTAGACGAGCCGGCCGAGTTCCCACGTGTGGACGACAGGCTCGTTGGCAGCCGGGTTCGTTACGGTTACGCTGTGAGTTCACCAGACCTCCTGGTAGGACCTGGAGAGTTATCAAAAATACTCAAGATCGACTTCGACACCGGCAACAACACTGCCTACGATTTGCCGACGGGACAGGTGCCGGGCGAGGCCACGTTTGCCCCGGTCGGCGAGGGTGAAGACGAAGGGTACCTGATGTTTTTTGCCTACGACAAGTCGCGCGACGGCAGCGACCTGGTGATACTCGACGCCTCGCAACCGCAGGCGGGGCCGGTAGCCAGGGTGGCTATGCCCCAGCGTGTCCCCTTCGGTTTTCACGGCAACTGGTTTGCCGACCAGTAGGGCCGGGCGCGCGCCGAGCGGTGCAACTATTCGATTAGAAGGACTTCGATGAATGGGTTTTCCGGCAGCGTACTTTGCCCGGCCTTGATGGTAAGTGATGACTTCCTGTATTCGATGTCACGGGTTTTTCCATCCACGAAGTACCCCGTGATGGGGATGTCGAGCTTGGAGCCTTCAGCGAAGAAGTAGTCGTCTCCAATTATGAAGATGGGGGTCTTAAGGAAATAGCGCTCGTCGCGTGCTCGAGTCTTACTGACCAGAAGCGCGAGGGCGTCTTCAATTGATAACGGCAGACTGTGCACCCGCTCGTTGAACGCGTCTGTTCCGGGCCAGAGAATCACGTTTTCCCCCTGACTCGCATAGCTCTCCTTACATGCAACAAGCGCAAGGAGCATCACTACCAAATAGGTTGGTCCTCTTCGACTCCTCATTCCTATCGCTCCGCCCATCCAGCTGCCCTCAGTTGATTTGCCAGACTGGATGGTTTCAATGCTCTGAAGCTGCCGATTCCGGCGTTCCGCAAACTGGCGGCCACAGCAGTCGTACATTGCCTTCCTGCAAAATGGTAAGTCCCAGGATCCGAGTAGAGCTTGTTCCAGTGCGAGCGTACGGCACCGGCCTGAGCAGGAGTCACCTCCCTCGAAAAGATGCTCACCGATTTTCCACTCGAGTTGGTGAAGTCGATCACTTCACTCAAACTCGCGTCGCCATCTAGGCTTGCCTTTGAATCCCACCAAGGTATCCCGTCAGAACCAAACACGTTTCCTCCTTCGCCCGGCTGTGGGCCGTAGTCCCAGTATTCGTCTCCAACACCAACCCCTGTATGACCACTCATGCCCTTTCGCCCCAGTTTCGATGGGGAATTAGGGTTTGGTTCTTCGATGAGGACACTTACAGTCTCACTTTGAGCCCCAGTCGTACCAACTTCTTGCGCGGCCGCCAAGGACCTCTGCTGGAGTTGTGCGCTTTTAGCACTGAGGGAGGTTTCGCCGAAGGCGGCTCCGCCGACGAACAGGAAAACCCCGGCTATATCGCCCCGGGCGGCCGAGTTGGCCACCGAGGCCAAGGCGAAGGTGGCCTGCAGGGCGGTGGCGGCGGTAGCGTTGCCCAGCGCGGCCGCCGTGAACAGGGGCTTGAGCAGGGCTCCCTGTATGCCGGTAGCTCCCAGGGCGCCGGTCATTGCGCCCATCATTCCCGCCTGCAGGCCCGCTCCGAGGTCGCCGGTCTGGGTCGCGGTGATCGCGAAGTTTACGATGCCGCTGGTAAGCGCCCAGTTCAGTGCGAGGGGCAGGCCGGGGAAGAAAAATCCGCCGTCGGGGTCGGTGCCGTTAAGCGGATCCCAGGGGCCGTAGGCGCGCGGGTTGGCAAACTGGCCCTCCGGGTCGGGCGACAGGAACTGCCGCGTGGCCGGGTCGTACCAGCGCCGCCCGAAGTCGACCAGGCCCTGGCCTGGTTCGTCGCGCTGACCGGTAAAGCCCCATCGGTTGCCCGACCCGGTGATCAGCTGGGCCTGGACGCTGCCGTCGGGCTGGACCTGGTAGACGGCCAGGGTTTCGCCCCAGGCGTCATGGCGCAGGTAGCGCAGTGGGTCGCCGGCCTGGTCGGTGACAAGGCGGGTCGAGCCCAGGTAGTCGGCGTGGTAGTAAACGGTCGTGCCGACCGGCGGCCAGTCGGGCTGGTTTCCCGGTTGCGTGTAGCGGGCCAGCGACAGGTCCGACGGCGCGGCTATGCGGTCGGCCGCCACCAGGCGGCCTGCCAGGCGGAAGTAGCGGACCAGCTGGTCGTCTTCTATTTCGAACAGCGCGCCCGCGCCGTGCGTGGAGTACACGTGCGACCATGTGGCGGTGGCAACTTCGTACCTGCCCACGCGCGCACCAGCTTCGTCGAGCGCGTAGCTGACTTGGGAGCCTGCCTCCGACGTGCTGGAGGCGAGGTGTCCCTCCAGGTCCCAGCTGAGGCTCGAGTACCCCTTGCCCGTGCGACGGCCGTTGGCGTCCCAGGTGAGCGGGATCCCGCCGGCGTTGACCAGGCGGTGGGGACGGGCCGGGTCGTAGCCGAAGACCTGTCCGTCGGACAGCACCATGTTGCCAAGCGAGTCGTAGGCGTAGTGCTCAGTGCGACTGAACGCGGTTGACTGCTGGTAGGTGATCTCGACCAGGCGACCCAGCCTGTCGTAGCCGCCGTCGCCGGTCATCGGTCCGGCCGAGCCCACCCGCAGGCTCTCGTCGAGCTCGTCCTGGTGCAGGTGGTCGACGCGTTCGAGCACGCGGCCGAGCTCGTCGCGCTCGGTGATCTCGACCGCGCGCAGATCCGAGATCGAAGAACCGCAGGTCGCCGCGCCGGACTGGTGGAATGCGCTCGGGCTGGTGCGCAGGCAGCGCAGGTAACCGTTTTCAGACTGCGGCAGGTACTCCTGGTGGTCGCTCAGCCCGTTGCCGTAGTCCAGCCTGTTGATTCGGCCCCATGCGTCGTAGTCGACAGCGGTCACCAGTGGCTGGCCGCCCAGGCTGAGACCCACCGGGCGGCCCAGTTCGTCGTAACTGGTCACCAGCTGTTCGGTGGCAAGGCGGCCCGCGGAGTCGGCAAGTGGGTAGTCCACCGACAGCATGCGGCCCGACTGGTCGTACTGGTAGGTAATCGTGTGGCGTGACCTGGCGCGACCGGTACGAAGATAGAGGTATTCGCTGGCGACCAGGCCCAGGTCGTTGTAGGTGAACCTGCGGCTCACCCTTGAGTCCGGGCGTGTAGACTTGATCCTCTCTACCTGTCCCTCGCCGGGCCTGAAGGCCCTGGTGTAGCGGTAGGTCTGCTTGATCTTGTTGGCGCCGCTGCCGCCCTTGCGCTTGCGCACACGGCCGGCCTTGTCGTAGCTGGTGACAACGACCCCGCGCCTGGCCGACAGGGTGGCACCCTCGTTTACCGGGTCGACAAAGGACTGCACGCGCCCCTCGTCGTCGCGCTGGTAGAGCCAGGTGCCGGGCTGCTGCCCGGAACCCGCGTCCAGTTCGGATCGCGCCACCAGCTGCCCCTGTCCGTCGTACCAGTTGGTCTCGTAGAGCACCGGCTCGAAGGGCTGGCTCTCCAGCTTCCACAGCCATCGCTCGGTTATCCTTCCCAGTGCGTCGTAGACCACGTCGCTGCGCGCCAGCAGATCCTGGTCGGAGCAGGACTGGCCGCTGTCGAGGTCGGGCAGGCTGGCACAGGCCTCGGTCCTGGTGACCTGGCCGAGCGCGTCGAGGTAGTCCAGGGTGACATTTCCGGCCAGGTTATCCGCCATCATGTTGGCGTCGACCGTGGCGCGCACGCCCGCCACAGAACGCTCATGGTAGGTGGTTTCGCCGCCTGGCAGGACGGTCGCGAGCAGACTGCCTGTCACCGGATCGTAGGACCACAAGCTGTGCGTGTCGGGGTCGGTGTCGGCGAAGCTTACGTCGAGCGAGAGCAGGGCGGTGGAATTGCCCAGGCTCTCTTCGAACGGCAGTGCCTCGGCTGTGACCCGGCCGCTGGTGTCGTAGGTTTTCAGGCCGCTGATCAGTCCAGCTGTGGGCTGGCTGTCAATCCTGTCGGTCTCGGTGCGGGTTGCCACTTCGCGGCCCAGCCCGTCGTAAAAGGTGATTAGGCTCGGTTGCCTCCAAGCCTGGGCGAGTACGTTTCCTCGTTCGCCCGTGCACTGGCCTTCCTGGTCGCACTCGGCCACCGGTTCGGTGTAGGCAACCGTGGATTCGGGGTTGTTGGGGTCAGTGAAGCCCGGGCTCCAGCTTCTCAGCGGTCGTCCGAGTCCGTCGTACTCGGTGCGGCTCGTGCGTCCGTCGCTCGCGGTCGCCTGCAGGAGCTTGCCCGTGCCGTGGTCGTATACGTTGTAGACACGTGTGCCGTCGGCGACCGTTTCGCTGGTGGGATAGAGCTTTTCGCTGCCGCCGTAGACAAGCGTGCGCCGCGAACCCGTGGGGGAGGTCTCGCGCGAGAGCAGGCCGTCGGAGGTGTAGCCGTAGTTGGTTGTTGACCAGCGCGTGCAGCCGGTGGTGTCTGGCTCCAGGCAGTGGGATTTGGAGAGGACCTCGAAGTTGGGGCCGTACTCCCAGGTCGTCTCGGTAAGTGGTACTCCGTCGACGCCGTCGCCGGGTATTTCGTCCTGGAACACCTGCAGCCGCAACGGGCGCGTGACAATAAGCCTGCCGTCAAGGGTGCTTGGGTTGGGTCCGGGAAACTCTGCGTACTCGGCTGTGCTTACGGCAGCCGGGATGGAGGGTGAGCTGCTCGCGCGCCGTGTCTCGTTGCCCCACTGGTCGTACTGCCAGCTGGTGGTGAGCGCGAGTTCGTCGAGCGGGCAGGCCGGCTGCCCACATGAGCCGTCCCATCGCCACGCTGTCCTGGTCTGCGACACGGGGGCCAGCGGCGCGGTGCCCGAAAGCACGTCTTCGGGGTTGGGCCAGGTAGTGTCGTTGCGGTCGAGCTGGTAATCCCAGGGGTTGCAGTTGCTACCGGGCAGGCAGGGCGGGTTGCCAAGGCGGGCGCTGCCGTAGCTCTTGCCCCTGCGTACAGGGTCCTGGTGAAACCAGGTGAACTTGGCGATGCCGGCAGGGTTGACGGCTACTGCCTCCGAAAACCCCCGGAACTCGCGCTCCGCCGGGTCCCAGCTCGCCCCTTGGTAGGCCCAGTCGTTTACTACCGGGTCATTGTCGGTGTCGATTACGTCGAGCAGTGTACTCCGGGTAAGCGTCCACCAGGGAAAGGGGAGGCACTTGCCCGACTGCCGGTTGCCCTGCGCGTCGTACTGGCAGGCCTCGTCGTCCTGCATGGAGACCGGGCTGTACTCGAGCTGGGTGACTCCGCCAACGCCGTTTTCCATGGCCACCATTGCTCCCGGGCGCGTGCGCAGGTGATCGGGGGTGGCTGACCAGCCGGCCCCGGGCGAAGCCGGGTTGAGGTGAACCTGCCAGAGGTTGCTGCCGTCGGGTTGGCGGTGCAGTTCGACCAGGTCGATCAGGCCGTCACCGTCAAAGTCGAGCAGGTCGTGGTTCAACTGCGGCGAAGGAGCGGGTACCACGGGGGGAGTGGAGACAAGACGCAGGCGATTGCTATCGCTCCACCAGGCAAGTGGCTGTGGGTCGGAGAACCCGGATCCATTGTTTACGAACAGGTAGTTGTTCAGGCAGCAGACCGGCGGGTTAACCACGTTGAAGGGGTCGACCTGGCAGGCCGCCTCGCCGTTGATGCAAAGCAGTACTTCGAGATGTGCTTGCCCGCTGCCGGTTATGGGTGCCACCAGGTCGGGCAGGCCATCGCCGGTTATGTCGACCATCTCCTGCGAGGCCGTGGAGCTGCTGTGCACCGAGTTCGACAGCGAATGGTCGTGGCTGATGTAGTTGGCCAGCAGCGGCTCGTTCCCCCCTGGGCCGCCGTTGCCGCCGGGCCCCCAGCTGTGAGGCTGGCTTTCGAAGCCGCTGCCGTTGTTGAAGTAGACCAGCCAGTGCTG
>LWDU01036254.1_pt1 | contig 30106 bp, 19 predicted proteins | sample 727161 | NCBI WGS metagenome assembly LWDU01 (sample SAMN04566230, study PRJNA314399) | hydrothermal vent metagenome | isolation source: deep sea hydrothermal plume seawater | place: Mexico: Gulf of California, Guaymas Basin | collected 2004-07-11
CACGATTGCTGGTTGTCGGGTCATCAACGGGACCATTGCTCGCGACAACCGCGTCCACGTGATTCGAGACAACACGGTTTTGAATGACTACCGCATTGGGTCACTGAAGCGGGAGAAGGATGACGCCAAAGAAGTACGTGAAGGGATGGAGTGCGGTATTCGACTGGACGGATTCAACGACGTTAAGGACGGTGACCTGCTTGAGGCATTCCGTATCGACGAAATTCAGCGGACTCTTTCCTGACGCAGCCGTGCTGCGATCAGGTTCGAACGACCGCTTTGAGACTATCGTATCGTTGCCGTGTGTTTCTCGTTTCGTGGGGTATATGCTTCGCAGCAGTCATGGCGAACAGAGGATCTTCAATGTCATCACGCAGAACAGACCGCGTGGCTTCCGTTATCCGTGAAGTCGTCAGTACCGCCATCCTGCAGGAACTTCGCGACCCCAGAATTGGCAACGTGACGGTGCTGGGAGCTCAGGTGAGTCCGGATCTGCGATACGCCACCGTTCGCATCTCCGTGAGGGGAACAGAAAAGGAAGAGGCGCTGACGTTGCACGGTTTGAATTCGGCCCGAGGATTCCTGCAGTCGAAAGTCGCAGATCGCGTCAAAACCCGATACACTCCGGAACTGCGTTTCGAGATCGATCAGGGTGTTCACAAATCAATCGAGACAGCTCGCATTCTCCGCGACGTCCTCGCCGAGGATGAAAAGTTGAAGTCTTCCGCAGAGAACGTCACAGAAGACAATGGTGACGTTGAATCGCCGGAACAGACGCCATCGTCCGGCATCTGATCAATCAAGTTACCGTTCGTCACAGGAATAGAAAATGCCATCGGCGCCAGCCACACGAGCAAGCGATAAACAGCAGGCCTGTAGGAAGCTTTCGTCGCTGCTTCAGAAAGACTACGGACGCTCAGTCCCCAAAATCAAACTGCCGGTCCTGGAAACGATGTTGTTCGCCGTTTGTCTGGAAGATAATTCCTGGGAGAACGCGGAGGCTGGTTACGAAAAGCTGCTGAAGTCGTATTTCGACCTGAACGAAATCCGCGTCAGTTCGGTTCCGGAACTGGAACGCACTCTCGGCAGCCTGAAGGCAGCGGCGTGGAAAGGATTGCGGATTAAGTCCATTTTGCGGTTCGTGTTCGAGAGTACGTACACCTATGACTTCGAGAAGCTGGCAAAACTCACGCTGGAATCAGCGCAGAAACGGCTGAAGAAGATTGACTACATCTCTCCGTTTATTGCCGGTTTTACGCTGCACCAGGTTCTCGGCAGCCATGTCGTCTGCCTCGACGAATGCACGCACCGGGCAGCGATCCATCTGGGCATCGTACCGCCTGACAGTTCCATTGAAGCCGCCTCTGAGTTCTTGAAAGCAGGCGTTAAGAAAGCGGACACATCTGCTTTCACTCATCTGCTTCGATGCTTCGCCACGGATCCGAAGTTCGAAGATCGAATCACGGATACGTTTGACGAAGAAGAATTTGACGTACTGAAGGTGGCCGAACGATTGGCGACCCTTAAGGCGCCGCGAAAAAGAAAGAAGGTCGTCAGGAAAGCACCAGTCAAGGCACAAAAGACTGCCAAACCGGCCACAAAGAAGCCGGCGGCCACAAAGAAAACCGCAGCTGCGAAGCAAAAGGCAGCCAAACCGGCCACCGCGAAGAAAAGTGCTCCCAAAAAGAAACCGACAGCGAAAAAAGCACCGAAGAAGACGACAAAGAAGAAAGCCACAAAGAAAAAGAAATGACATGGCCGGTGTCGCCGGACGCATCGGAACGTCGAATTCACGAGTCTCATCTTCTCAGGGGGCAGTCTTTTCGCGATAATGCGAGGTGGTGGCGGCTGCATCCGCAGCGCTTGATACCATCGGTTGTTCTCCCCAATAACGGGCTTCAGGATGTCCATGACTCGTCTTCGAAACCTCGCCTTTCTGGCCCTCATTTTTGCGGCAACCTGTCATTTTTCAACGAGTGTTCGTGCCGCTCCACAGCCACCCGGGGCCACGCCTAATCCGGCGGTACAGCAGCCGTCAAAGGATGTGCTGCCCGGTCTTCGACAGCCCGGCGACGACGTCAGTGAAGAACTCAAAGACCCGCTGAAGTCGCCAGACGGCAAGAAGACGGAATCCATGGCCGCCTACATGGAAGCGGTCGCTGCGCAGAAGGCGGGCAACTTTCCGGCGGCATTGAAAGCCTATGAGCAATCTGCCGCAGCTGATCCGTCCGCGCCCGAACCGGTTCGGGCGCTGGCGATTCTGCTGATGCGTCTCGGCAAAAGGTCGCAGGCGATCGAGATGGCAAAGAAGGCCATTGAACTCGATCCGGATGATTACGACATGCGTCGTCAGATGGCCGAAGACAGTCTTCGCCAACGTAATGCTCCCGAAGCGATCAGGTTGATTGAGGAAGCGGCAGCGTCGCCAAAGCTCAAACATGATTCCAGGGATTACATCAACATCCAAAGGTTGCGTGGAGCACTCTACGTCGCCGTTCGTGATTTGGCGAAGGCCGCCAAAAGCTATCGTATTCTGCTGACCGCTCTGGAGCGGCCGGAAGACTTCGGTCTCGATTTCCGCGAACACCAGGCATTGATGAATGACCAGGCGACAGGGTACGAAACCATCGGGAAAGTTATGCTGGATGTCGGCAGAAACGATGATGCGATTACCGCCTTTCAGGCGCTGGCCCGCGTCAAAAACGATAGGCCGGGGGACCATCACTATTGGCTTGCCCTGGCTCAGTATCGTAAAGATGACCTGAAGCCGTCCGAAAAAAATCTGAACCGGTATTTCGAAACGAATCGCCGACGGACCGAGTCCCTGCGTCTTGTTTCGGATCTTTTCAACGCAACGTCTCGTGCAGATGAGATTCCTGGCCGACTGGCCGAGCTGGCGGAAAACACGAACGAGGCAAACTCCGTTAACTTGTTTCTGGGACAGTTGCTGATCGAAAAGGGCGACAGTGCGGCCGCCACACAAGTGTTTGAAAGTGTCATCGCGAATTCGGCAGATGCCGACGCGTATCTGGGGCTGGTGCAGGTCGATATTCTCAATCGCGACGCTGTAGGGTTGCTGACCAGTATCAACAAGGCTCTGAAGGCCAGAATACAGGTTCAGGAATTGCTTCCTCTGGTAGCGCAGGTCGCCAACCATAGTGACTTTGCAAAAGAAGTGGTTGCCGTCAGTGTGGCGTCCCTGGACGATGAAAACCGTGAACAGGACCCCAGGGCGACTTACTTCTACAGCCTGATCGCCGAACGATTGGAATTGCTGGAGCAGGAAGAAACGCTGCTGCAGGCAACGCTGGATAATGGCCCCGACAACGTGGTTGGGGCCGATGCGTTAAACCGTCTGGGACTCAGCCAGTATTCTCAGGATAAGTTCGTCGAGGCCGCGATAACATTCCGGCGGTTGCTTGCCATGCGAACGCTGCCGCCCGGCGACCGAGTGACGGCTCTGTACCGCCTGTCCTATGCTGAAACGTTCAACGAGAACTACGAGGCCGCGATAGTCGCCGTTGAGACTGCCCTGAAGCTTGTACCGCAGCATGCTGAACTTACGTTCCAGTTGGGCTGGGTTCAACTTCAGGCTGACGATTTTGACGCGTCGGAACGAACGCTCAAGTCGGCAATTACGCTTGCCGAATCCGACCCGAAAATCGAAGCACGAACTCGTCTGTTGCTTGAAGCACTGTATACGCAACAGGGGAAGTGGAGCAAAGCAATCCGTCTGTACGAAGAGTTGCTCGCGATCCCGGAAATCGCTCGCGAATTTACCCGTCGAGGTCGTATGGCGTTGTCGAATGCCTACGCACAAAGCGGTGACATGGCCAATGGTGAGCGAATTCTTGAAGAAGTCTACGCACAGACGCCCAATGACCCTGGCGTCAACAACGACCTGGGTTACCTCTACGCTGAGCAAAACAAGAATCTTGAGAAAGCGGAAAAGATGGTGCGGATTGCTGTCGAAGCGGAACCGGAGAATCCGGCATACCTCGATAGCCTGGGCTGGGTTCTGTATCGCCTCGGAAAAAATGAAGAGGCGCTTGAAGCCCTGAAAAAGGCCAACGCCGACCCTGACTACCGTGACTCCACAATCATTGAACATCTTGGGGATGTGGAGAAAGCTCTCGGCAAAGATGAAGACGCCCGGAAGTCGTGGACAGAGGCGCAGAACGTAGAGAACGAATCCGCGATTCCCGATGAAACCATCCTGAAGCGTCTCAAGGACAAACTCGGAAGCAAACCTGCGTCGACCGAAGAATCGAAGGAACAACCGGTTCAGCCAGGTCAGGATGATGCCCGCAAGCAGGACCTCACTCCTGCCAGTCGCTGAACCTCGGTTCATCACAACAGGTGTTTACTCGAAGGGATTATGCACCAGGCGTTGTTCCTGAAATTTGAAATCACAGATCGTCAATTCGAAAACCAAACAGAATTTACACATTCCAACTGTTCACGGGACGACGTCCGGAACAGGGCACACTGCAAGTCTCCGGGACCCGAAGTTTAACAACCCTACAGTATGGCAGGTCATTCTCATTGGGCGAACATCGCCCGCAAAAAAGCACGCATCGACAAAGTCCGTGGCAAGCTCTTCGCAAAGCTCAGCCGAGCCATCATTGTTGCGGCCCAACATGGCGGCGGTGATCCAGCCGCGAACCTTACGCTGCGCTATGCGATCGACAAGGCGCGTAAAAACAGCATGCCGATGGATAATATCGAGCGTGCGGTCAAGAAGGGTTGTGGCGAATCGTCCGGGGCCAAGTACGAAGAACTTCTGTACGAAGGATACGGTCCGGACGGCGTCGCCATTTTGTGCGAAATCCTCACGGAGAACCGGAACCGTACGGCCAGCGAAGTACGCAAGATCTTCGAGGTCCACGGTGGCAACCTGGGGGCGACGGGCTGCGTGGCGTGGATGTTCGATCGCAGATCTCTGTTTACGGTGAACGCATCGGACACTGACGAGGACACGCTGTTCGAAGTCGTTCTGGAAGCCGGCGCCGACGATGTTGAGTCCATGGACGGAGGCTTTCAGGTGTGTGGCTCGCCGGATTTTTTTCAGACCATTGCCGACGCTCTGGCAGCGGCATCCATCGAAACGCAAAACGCTGAAATCACTCAAGTCGCACAGAATACGGTGGAACTGGACGTCAAGGGGGGGCGCAAGGTCATCAAACTGCTGGAAGTGCTGGAGGAAAACGATGACATTCAGAACGTCACCGCGAACTTCAGTATCCCTGACGATATCATGCAGGAAGTGATGGCCGACTGATAGACTGCTGACGCACCAGACGACGTGATGGGCAGCATGACAGCAATGCCGCTTCCTTGTCTTTCCCCAGGTCAAATACACGAGTCGACTCCCTCAGCCGGTTTCGTCTCCGGAGGTTGCAAGGTTCAAGGAATGGCCAGAGAAACCACAATCCGGCAGGACGACTTTTCCGCCGAGGATCCGGCTGACAAAGCGGGGCAAAGAGTCCCGGGTTCGGCGATTCCTGACAGTCTGGACCAGCCCGAATTTGACGACGAGCTACGGCCCTCGCGTCTGGAGGATGTCGTAGGCCAATCTGCCGTTGTTGAACGCATCCGCATCCTGCTGGAAGCCGCCCGGAAAAGAAACGAACCACTGGGACATCTGCTGCTCGATGGGCCACCGGGACTCGGCAAGACCACTCTGGCCATGGTGATTCCAAAGGAACTGGGAACGGATTTTCAAATCACCGCCGGTCCATCTCTTAGCGCGCCCAAGGATCTTCTGCCGTATTTGACGAATGCCAGTGCGGGATCAGTCCTGTTTATCGATGAAATCCATCGGATGCCGCCGGCCGTCGAAGAATTTATCTATCCGGCAATGGAAGATTTTCGCGTCGACATCTGAACGCCCGCACGATCAACATGCAACTGCAGCAATTCACCGTGATCGGAGCCACCACCAGAAGCGGCATGCTGACCGCTCCGCTACGAGACCGATTCGTCAGCCGTGAGCATCTGAGTTTTTACACACTGGATGAACTCACCACCATTGTTCGTCGCAACGCAGCCAAGCTCCGCACGGAAACTTCAGAAGAAGCCGCTCGGCAGATTGCATTACGATCACGTGGTACGCCGCGCAAAGCGAATAACTGGCTCCGCTGGACTCGAGACTATGCTGATGCTCGTGTCAACGGAATAATCACGTTGGACGTAGCCAATCAGGCATTAAAAATGAAAGGCGTGGACGATCGCGGTCTGGAGGAACTCGATCGTCAGTACATCGAAACGATAATTACCGTTTTTGCCGGCGGCCCGGCCGGCGTGCAGGCAATTGCTCACACTATGAATATTCCGGCTGACACTCTGGAAGACGAAATCGAACCGTATCTGCTGCGCGAGGGCTTGATTCAAAGAACACCCCGCGGACGCGTTATCACAGCAGCCGCCTGGGCGCACGTAGGAAAGACGCCTCCGAACGATGCGTCGCTTGAATCCGGTCAATCGCCGGACGACGATTCTCAGGGCAAACTGTTCTGACGTACGCTCATGTGCAATTCATAGTGACTTAAGGGTCGTGCGGGATCGCAAGCTGGAAGCTTACGCCACTTATTTCTCGAACGGACGTACAGCGTACTCTGCCGACTCGTGGCCGCGACGGATGCGTTCCGGCCCGAAAATAAGGCCTGCCCGTGAGTCAGTCAGAAGCGTTCATGTGAATAAGTAAACCGTTCTAAACCGCCGCAGTCGCCCGCACGAATGATTTCATCAGATGTGGGCGAGGAATTGCATGGGTCATGCAACTCATGATTCGTTCGGCCTGGACCGATGCGTGCAGTGCGGTATCCGGAGAAAACCCAACAACGTCGCCAATTCCAAATACTCCACCGCACCACGTTTCAAAATTGCTGGCACACCACAACTGACCATTTTCATCAGGCTCAACATTGATCGCATTCAGGCTCAGGTGGTTGGTGAACCCAACCGAACGACGACAGTCCACGACATCGGCGTGCAGCTTCGTGAAGGGAGCTCCAAACTGCGGCAACCCCGCATCTGCCGGATGGTAACCAAGCTGAACTCCGGCGGCGGATGCCAGTTCGTGCATTACGGATTCGTTGTCGTGGCGAGAAACATGTCGAGTCTGAACCCCAAACAGACTGATCAGCGCTGCAAGACCAGCGCCGACCTCGCCACCGCCAACGATGCATGCGGTGCCGGGCAGGTGACGTCCGGTGAATAGTGACTCCGGACGGTGGAACGGCGTCAGGCCGAGTGGTCGATGTATCGCCGTTCGACGAATCCCTGTTCCGATGACCAGATGCCGAGCTTTCACGTGTTCACGACTACAGGCGACTCCCAGCGATACCATCAGATCCCGACTTCCGGTGAACCTGGCTTCGCCCAGCAGCACGTCGACACCGATGTTCTCCAGCATCTGAACGTGTTCAGAGACTTCGTCAACAATTGCTCGCCTGATCAGTGCCTGCAGCAGCCTGGGCGTCCCCGCCTGTTCAAACATGGCTCGACGTTGAGCCGTTCGGTCGACCAGAAGATCCGAAATTAGCCGGCGCAGAGCCTGTCCGACCAGCCATGCCGAGTGCCGGGATTCCGGCAAAATCGCGACCGTTCGTCGTTTCGAAGCCGCTGACAGACACAGCATCTCAAAGGCGGCTTCATCGTTTCCAATAACCGCGACGTCATATTCCATGATCAAACTCCGCTCCCTGATGGGAAATCTCAAATTCCATTGACGCGCCCATGCGCAGAACGGCCTGCTGCGGGACTCTGGGAGGTTTGATCGGCAGTTGAACGATTGTTCCAGAATCGAAAGCTGATGAATCCTGCGAAGATGTATGTCACCTCGGCGAACACATAACTTGACGCGATAAGACCGATTATGACGGCGAACAACGGCGTGGAACTTCCTCCGCATCCACTCGCAGGGGGGCTGCGCCGTCAGGGATTTACGGACTTGTGCGACGACTCCGTCGCAGTGAGTTCCGGTCGGCAGCACAATGTGCAAGAATCCCCCAGATTCCTTAATCTGCTCACGCGATCGGCTCGTTGGCCTTCGCAACAGCGGAAACCAGGGATCCGTCACCGGACGTTCGCATCGCAAACGCTACCGGACCTCAGGTCCGTTTAGTGCTGAACTACTGAAACGCACACAGAAAATGATACATCATGTCCAATGACATCCAGTTCGACTTTAAACGCGAGGACGTTGCCCGGGCAACTCGCGTCGTCGTCATCGGCGGGATTTTTCTGGCCGTGATCCTGATGGGCTCACGCACCATGTATACCGTCCAGCCCAACGAAGAGGCGGTTGTATTGCGGTTTGGGCGCTACAACTCAACGGCCAGCCCGGGACTCCACTTCTGCATACCGTTTGTCGACGAAGTGCTGACCGTGGACGTTCGTGAAAGAAACATTCGTATGCCGTTTGGCATTACCGGAGAAGTGGCCGCAGCACGGGTCAATGAAGAAGACGTTCTGATGCTGACCGGTGACCTGAATGCCGCCGTTGTGGAATGGACGGTACAGTGGCAGGTGGCAGATCCGCAGCAGTATCTGTTTACGTTTCATTCAGAGCGTGTGAGCCAGGACGACTATCTGCAGGCCATCATTACTGTCGTGGGACGGACGGTGATGAATCGGCTGGTGGGTGACTATTCGATCGGCGAAGTCCTGACCAGCAGGCGGGAAGAAATCAGTATCAAGGCGGCAGCTGCCACGCAGCAGATGCTGGACAAGTACGAATGCGGAATCCGCATTACCAATCTACAGCTGCAGCGAGTGACACCGCCTGAAGAGGTCAGGGCGTCCTATGCCGCGATCAACGAAGCTGATCAGACGCGTGACAAACTGGAGAACGAGGCTAACAAGGAAAAGAATACGCTGCTGCCGAAAGCACAAGCCGAACGTGACAAGGCGATTCGCGAAGCAGAGGGATATGCAGCCCGGCGAAGATCGGAGGTGAAGGGTGAAATCGATGCCCTGATGGCACAATACGAACAATTCGCGAAAGCTCCCGAAGAAACACGCCAGCGGCTGTACCTTGAATCGCTGGAAAAAGTACTGTCGAAGGTCGAAAACAAAACAATCATCGATTCCGATCTGCGGCAGCTGCTGCCGCTGCTGAATCTTAGTGAAGGGGGCCGCTAATGCCTGCTAAAAACTCTGTCCGCGGCCCCGCCGTTGCTGTTCTGGTGGTGCTTCTTCTGGTGGCCGCCTACAGTTCCGTGTTCACTATCAACCAACGGGAACTGGGGGTTGTGCTGGAATTTGGAAATCCGATCCGGAGCATTGACGAGCCGGGGTTGTATTTCAAAATCCCGCTGATCCAGGAGGTCCGTCGCCTGCCTCGTACGCGCCAGTTCTGGGCCAGTGGATCCAGAGATGTTCTGGAGGCTCTGCCAACGAAGGATGGAAAGAAGGTTGAGGTTTCTGTCTGGGCTATCTGGAAAATCACGGACGCAGAAAAATTCGTGAAGTCGATGCGCACTGTGGAAAACGCCGAGCAGCAGGTACTGCAACGCGTACGCGCCGGTGTTCGCGACGTGATCACGACCTATGCACTGTCTGAAGTCGTTCGCAGCACGGATCGTGAACTGACAAATTCGTTCGGGCTGAGCGATATTCCAGAAGCGATTGCGGACCCTTCGGACGCCACCGACGATCTGACTGCGGTGGTTGAACAGACACAAATCCGGGTTGGTCGGGAAAAGATCCTGGAGGAAATTCGTCAGCGAATTGTCGCTCAGTTGTCCGTCGATGATGGCGCGCAGACTGACGCTTCAATCGACCGAGGGATTGAGCTTGTTGATGTCGGCGTGAGTAATATTGGATTCGCCCCGTCTGTGAGGGAGGCTGCCTTCGAGAGACTCAAGGCGTTCATGGAGGCTATCGCTGCTCGCTATGAAAACGAAGGTTTGCGGCGGAAGCAGGAAATCATCAACCAGACGAACGCTGAAGTCGAAAAAATCCTTGGCGAAGGTGAAGAACAGAGCAAGCGTCTTCGCGGAGAAGTGGAAGCTGAGATTATTGAATCGTATGCGACGGCCATCAAGGCCACGGGCGACTTCTATAACTTCCAGCGCACGCTGGAGGTTTACGAAAACGCTTTGGACTCCAATACCCGGCTGATCCTGACAACCGACAGCGACCTGCTCCGAATGCTGAAGGGGATTTCGGACGTTGGTTCGGAAAAGTCATCGTCACCGGAGTAGGTTAGGCGGGGCCTGACGAGGCCCGCCTGGTTCCGGTTGGAATTTGAACCGGCCTACTCTCCGGCGGGAGCCGGTGTCCGAGGTTCGAGCAAAGTGATGTGGCAGTGCGGTGTCGGCACAGTCTGATCTACTGAAATCCAATGAGTGCATAGCCAACGGTCGCCGAACGAGTCCCGCCGATGTCGCATCCTGATTCTCCGCGACTGCCCGCTGCATCAACCGGAAGTCTGCTGGCAAGTCGTTTGCGCTTAGCCGTTCTTGCTCTGGCGGCTGTCGGAATCGGGCTCATCTTTCCGTTTCCGGTTGAGGGCCGGCTGTGGGGGAACATTTTTAATCTGGCTCATGCGCCAGCGTTCTTCTGCACGTTGCTGACGATTGTCGGTCTGCTTGATCCCTCGGCCGTTGGTCTTCCAAAACGGCTTGCCACAGTCATTCCCATGACCGTCGGTCGCACGGCTGTTGTCGCCATACTGTTAACCGTTCTGGGATTGGTTGGTGAATTCCTGCAATATTTTGCCGGACGCAACCCCAGCCTGAAGGACGTGGCCGCGAATTCAGCTGGCCTGCTGGCTGCCTTCGTCTGGGTGAGCGGACGGAAAGCGACCGGCGTGAAACGACTTCTTGCCGGCCTGATCGTCGTACTCATCATCGCAGTGGCCAGTTCCGGCCCCTTGATGAATGTCTGGGACTGTGTTCAGCAGTTGCGTCAGATGCCGCTGCTGGCATCCTTTGAACGTCCTCTGGAACTTGGCAGCTGGAAGGCTCAGAACGCAACCATGACACCGTCCACGGAATGGTCCACACACGGTGAAAGATCATTGCAGGTTGATCTGCAACCCTCCAGGTATCCAGGCGTGTCATTCTTTTGGCCAAATGCAGACTGGCAGGGATACCAAACGTTTGCGGTCGATTTTCGCAACCCGACCGACAGGTCTCTGACTCTGATAATCAAGGTACAGGACCGCGAACACAAGCTGCGCGGCAAGGATTCCAAAGACCGTTTTCGCAGAAACGTCACGCTGGAACCTGGGGAAGTACGAAACGTCTTGATCGTGATATCGGAGATCCGGCAGGCTCCGGAAAATCGCAGCATGCAAATGGACCATATCTCGCTCGTGCAGATCTTTACCTCAAATCTGAAAGACCGCACAACATTCTTTGTGGACAATCTGCGTCTGGAATGAAGGTCTTTTGCGAGAATCCAATGTCGTCGTTCTCATCGCGACAGTTTCTTTCGTGCGATGAAGCCCTTCGCATTGGGGGCAAAACACTCACCTGCATGCTGCTCTGTATCGTCTACAATAATTGACGGTTTTCTCTTGTCGATACCATCGGTGGCAGCTCACGCAGAAACGAAATCCTGAAGGCAAATGAACGGCCTCCAGCGTAGATTTCGTCTTGATCGGACCTTCATTCAACGGCAAGTAATGTTTTTTGAGGCAACAAAGTAGCGATCGATCGTGTCGTAGTCGCGCTCGGCACAATGATTATGGATGGTCCGAAGCAACGTTTACTTTGCGAAAACAGCCATCGCGAGCAAGTAAGCAGCAACCGCCGCGACTCCGCAAATCATCCATTGGATCGGTAGTACTGAAAGAATGCCGAGTATCCAGGACGGCGACGGTGCGTTTTCTTCCCATTCCGATGGCACAAGAGTGTCGCTCTCGATTAACGGCTTCCAGAACTGTCTGACGAATTCTTCGTCGAAGAAATCACTGTGTCGGAAATTATGGCCTCGGTCATCCACGCCGTATTGATTGAATCCATGACGCCCGGTGTCGCCATATCCCCAGCTCAAACATTTCGCGAGTACCGGGTACACATCACTGAAGTGACACGAGACGGCAGTCGGTCGGCAATTCCAGCTTCCAGTTTCTCACTTAATGCGACAAACCGGATCTCAGGACCGTATTGTTCAGCCCAGTCACAAAGTATCTCCGAAACCTGACTTCCAAGTTCCGCCTCATGATCTTCAAGGAGTGGCCCGTTCGGATTGAAGCGTTCGTACGTGATACAGATTGCCCGCTGATGCTTCCTGAGCCATCCCCGGAGGGTCGCGCCAAAAAATTCTCGACACGTGCCTGCGACGGACTTGCTGCTGTGGCTTTACGAATCGTTAGCACAAGGTGGCGGAAAAAACCGTTCGACTTGGATACAGCCCCGGGATTCGTACTCTGCAGACTGCGTTCCAAACTCTCCCTTTTTCCGCTTCCAAACCGTCCAGCAGCAGAGATTTGCCAGCTCCCGGGAGCGCTCGAAGTACGATCAGCTTTTTGTCCGAATCTTTGATGACCCGCTTGATTCGATCACGAGCGGCAATCAGAGATTTGCTATGGGAGACAAGTTGTGGGTCTTTCGTGCGTGAAGCAAAAACCGAAAAATTCGAGGGCTGCTCGCGCTGCACGCATCTTTCGTTGTAGCGGATTATTTCGTCCGAAGCATAGGGACGCCAAACGTCTATATATTGATTTGACGAAGTAACGAGCAGTTCTCCACAGGACGAGGTGATCCATCCGACCCCGGAAACGGCAACGTTTCCGGGCACAACAGACGCGGCAGAGACGTTGCAGTTTTCACGTCAAACGTAGCTCCGTGGCCCCACGAAGAGGTCGTCGCAATCAGGCTGGGCTGGGTATTCTCATCACCCACTCGATACAGGTTTCCGTCGTCTGTGCCGAAGACTACGTGCAGCAAACCGATTGATGACACTCCAGAATGGACTAATTCCCTCGATTCCCAACTCTTGTCAAGGGCCCTTCCTGAAATACATCTTACCTTAGAACGGTATGGGTCGAAATAGTTCACGTTCTCAAGTCCATCCTCATTGGTGTCACAAATTATGATCTGAGTTGGACGGTATTTGCACTCCGCAATCTGTTCGCTCTGTCTTGTTTTCGTGTTGAACAGTGCCAACCCACCTTCTTCTTCGAATACGGCCAGATCAAGAATGCCGGGGTTTCTAAATCTGCCCAAACCCAGTGACATCAGTGGTGACTGATTCCGGGGGACGTTGAACTCGTCGAATGTGTCAGATTTACTAAGTCGAAAAAGGGCACCACTGATGCATCCCACAATAACTTCACCACCCCGCGCGGCGATGCTGACAGGACAGTCCTGATGGACAGGTATTACTCGTTTGACACCACCGTCAACAGGTATGATGTCGCAGACGCGATCATCTGACACGCAGTAGGTTGCTTGCGGCGTTATGCAGACGCCACCAATTCGCGTTGGTCGCCCCGTCGTCTCCAGTCGGAGCAGTTGGATGTGCAGCGATGGATCAAATTCCCTCTCAGAACACTCGGTGACTGAGATTTCGTAGAGCGAAGAGTCTGTCAGCAGAATTGCGGCGCGATCACCGTTTTCCGGTGAATTCACAATCCCTTCCACAGAACTGTACAGTGGCAATCTGGCAATACGATCGTAATAGACAGGTACTTCAGGATGAGCTGTCAGAAACTGAATCGCTTCTGACAACGATTCGGCGCATGACTCCGCATCAACGCAGTCCAGAGACGGTTGGTCCGCGTCGTCCAGGGCAGAACTCAGGTTGGCCGACAATTGATTGAATCGATGTCGCGCCATACCTCCCAAATGTTGCACAATGCGGCTGCGCCATTCATCGGCAAACGTCGAAAGGTTCGCTGGCACGCGCTGTGTTGGAATCCATTCTTCAAGGATTCTCCACAGCGTGTTGTGTTCTTTCGGCCTTTCTCGAAGCCAGCAGTTAATTGTTCCAATGAATCCAGGAAACAATTCTTCAGGCACTTGCCACTGAAGACGAGACGGAATTCTGGCGTGTAACGAATTGCCTTCAGCACACCATCGCAGTATCGCCAGCGCTGGTGTGTGATCAGTAAAATCAAGTATCTCATGATCACGGAGATGTTCAGTGATCTCTGCAAACAGACCGTCAGGACCATCAACAACTGGCGTCCAGAAAATCGTCAGTTCCCCAACACCGTGCGCGACGACAAGCCCGGAATTTCCCTTGCGGGTGACAAAGGCGGCCGCGCACCGAGCCGGCTTAGACAGGCTGAACAACGAAAGTGGCACACCTTCTTCAGAATACGTGAGTAAGTCGCCACTTCGACTGCCGAAAACAACTCTGCGGGCGGCTGGGATATGCTTAGCGAAGAAGCATATGTCGTTCGAGTAGTGGGACCACGCCTGTTGGTACCTATCTTCACGGCTGAGAGTGAACACTCCACCAACAGCTGGTGGCTGGGCAGTCACGGCCAGCGCAATTCCTTTGGTTCCGGTGGACATATTCAGGATTTCGGTCGAAATCGTAAGTGAATCCGCGTTGTCAGGAACGACAAACTGTTCCTCCTTCTCGATTCTTTTCATGCTGACCTTAGCGATCGTCGGAGCCCTTATGCTTCTGACAGGTTTCGTTGTTTTCGAAATAGAAATATAGACGTCAAAGCTCAACAGCTTGCCTGAGTCAAGCAGGACCACCAAACGCCTCTCCTGACTCGACGGCATATTGACGAAAAAATACGATCGAGGCGCGCCATCAACGTGCTCAATTGCACGGGTGTAAAGCCTCTGTCCGCTGGTCGTGACGATATGGAGCGCTCGGGTGTTGTGCGCACAAAGGACCAGAATCTCGTTCTCAAACGATTTGGAATCTTAACTCGGAATGTCCCCGATCGGTCATTCCCATCAGTCACCGTTGTTGGTTGAAGTCGCACACCTGTTTGACTTTCCCCGAGACCAGAAAAACGAATTGAACTGTTTTCACTTCACAATGTGTCGCGGCGCCGTAACTGTCGACTTGACGCATCTCCCGCCTTCAAATGACACCACCGCAAGGTGCGCAGAAGCCAAGCTTTCAACACCAGTTTCGACCGCACGATTATCAAAACTGATTGATCGGTGATGTTACTCACTGTCCCTCCCGGGGGCATAGAATTAATACGATCACCTACTCGAACGAATTGGGAGTCATCGCTGAAGCTTGTGACCGACACTCCACTTTGGCCACTTGGTCACAACTAACACACTCTGCGTCCACGATTCGACTATAGGTCGTCCCAATCCCGTCCATTGTAAAACTTTGCCTTCGCAGACACTGAACACGCAAAAGCAGTGTCCGACCTCACCAAAGGCTCGGCACCTCTTGATCGGGGGACGTATTTGCGGCTGTCGAATTCGCGGTGAAGGCTCTGACGGTTCGGAAAGGCCGCGCAACATTCTTTGTGGACAACCTGCGTCTGGAATGACAGTCGTCGCGCTCAAAACCGTACCCTGAGAATCAGACAGATCTTGTTCACGCCGCCGGCAAATTTGCGGCTTACAGACATCATGGATGGTCCGGGGACAGTTCACTGAATACGCACAGAACGGTCGCAGGCCGCTTGTTTGGGTTGATCAATCGGTGAGGAACTCTGGCGTCAAAATAAAGGCTGTCGCCGGTTCGCAATGAGACCGTGTCCCCGTCGTATTCGAACTGGACCGATCCTGACTGCACGTACAGAAACTCCTCGCCTTCGTGAGCCAGCGCTTTTTCCCGCGACACGCCACCCGGGATCGTGATTAGAAACGGATCCATCACCCGGTTCATTCGTTTATGGCCTAACGACTCGTAGACCGACTTGTTTTGCGGTGATTGATCGCGTTGGACGACCTTTCGCTCGTTGCTGCGGATGACCACAAACTGTGGTGTCTCGTCCAGGCCTTCGACCAACTGAGAAACAGAAACACCCAGCGCCTGCGCGATGCTGACAAGCCCGGGTAGTGACGGCGTGACGCGGAAGTTCTCCACTTTTGAAAGCCAGCTGCGCGTCAGGCCTGTGCGCGAGGCGACTGCTTCGAGCGTCAGGCGACGGTCGAGCCGTAGTGAACGGATTCGTTGAGCGAGTTCGACAAGATTCATAAGTTGATTGTAAATCCACTTCGGTCTGGAGGCCAAACATCGCGGTCTGACCTGTGACACACTTGGCGACAGGATCGTGTTCACCGACGAATGAACGGAGAAATCATCGCACCGATCAGGCAGGATGCCGCTACGACAGCGAAAATTAATTCTGTCTGGCCGCGTGCCTCGATCATCCAGCCAATCAATGGCTCGCCAAAGCCTGCGAACGCATAGGCAAACGTGTTCATCACGCCGGTTCCCGTCCCCGCCCGTTCCTTCCCCAGCAGATCCGGGCACAGAGCCCAGAATGCTGATTGCGGTCCATAAGCAAAGAAACCGGTTAAGACCAACATTGGAACACTCATGGCATGGTCTCGCGGAAGCATATACATGATCAGCGAGCAGGCGGCTGCCAGCAGCATGAACAGTCCGATCACGCGTGATCGATTCGAGCGAAAAAAACGATCCGACATCCAGCCGCTCGTCATCGCTCCGAGCGCCATGCCGATCGGCAGCGCGATGCTGACCCACTTCGTATCGGAGTTCTTCCAGTCCTCTCCCAGAAAATGTACGGGCACCCAGATCAGCAAACCATAACGTGCCAGATTCTGGAAACCGATCGATACGCTGGCAATCAGAAACGGACGATTCGAAAGAACGTGACGGTATCGGTTCCACGACGACTCGACCATGACACCTTCCTCGTTCGGCTGACCGCCCTGCCCGTTTTCACTGTCGTCGTCTGAAGGCAGCGGCGGAAATCCCATGTCTTCCGGACGATCGCGCGCAAGAAACCAGTAACTGACGCCGCCGACCAGCAGCAGCAGCACAGGCAGACGAAAGATCCAGCGCCAGCCCAAATCGAACTCCAGAATCAGCGTCGATGTCGTGAAGGCCAACACCGACGCCATGCCGGCTGCAAACACGTATGCACCGTACGCCTTCCCGCGATTCCGGTGCGGCCACCAGTTCGACAGGACGCGACTTCCCGGGGCCCAGCCCATGGACTGTGCATAACCGTTAGCGGCCCACGGAATGACAAGACTTGTCACATTCGTGCCGAAGCTGACAATCCAGTTCAGCCCGCAGGACAGGATTGCTCCCAGGCTCATCAGGCGACGGACCCCGAACTTGTCGCCAAGGTTGCCATTGATCGATTGTCCCAGAGCATAGGCCCACAATATCGCCGCGCTGATCCAGCCCAGCGTCGTTTTGGAAAGTCCCAGTTCCTCCTGGATCCCGGGAATGGCGAAACCAAACGTCTGCCGGCCGGTATAGAAAAACAGGTAACAGAACATCGTCGCCAGCAGCATCCGCCACTGCGCTGCACGGAACGGGCGTGCTTCGTGTGCGAGCCGGTCGTCTGACCCCGGAGCCAGCGAATCAGAGGGTCCGCTGTCAGGGTTTTGCGGTTGTTGATTTAAAGTCACAGTTCGTGTACCGCCGTGTTGATTTACAATCACAATATGTGTACACCCTACTCAGTGTTCCCGCGACGTGCAATGTGCCGTGCCGACCCTCTTGCGCACGCAGTTCCTGAAACCGTACAGGCATCCGGAAGATGAGTCAGGTCGAACAGCGTGTCGTTCACCTGCAGGACGGAGCACTTGCTGAAGTCGGGGCGATTATCGATCGAGTTTCGGCACGGCGATTGTATTTTGTCGTCGACGAATCGGCTTACACGGCTTCCGGAGCTGCGGCACTTCTGGAGCCTCATTTCCGCGATCGCTGCGTCACTCGATTTTCGGGTTTCGATTTGAACCCGAAACTTCATGATGTGGAACGCGGCATCGAACAGTTTCGCGAAGCAGATCCGGATGTGGTCATCGCACTGGGTGGTGGAACAGCGATTGATCTGGGAAAGCTGATCGGGACGCTGGCTTGCCAGCCGACATCTGCCCGCGACATCATCATTGGCAAGTCCGGTATTCAGCGAAGCGGACCGCCCCTGATTGCGGTCCCGACAACGGCAGGCACCGGAAGTGAAGCCACACACTTTGCTGTTGCCTATGTGGATGGAGTAAAGTATTCGGTGGCGCACAATGCCCTGCTGCCCGATTACGCAATCGTCGATTCGACGCTTACTCACAGCCTGCCTGCCAGCATTACAGCGGCGACGGGACTGGATGCTTTCTGCCAGGCGATCGAATCGATCTGGGCAGTCGGTGCGACCGACGAATCACTTGCATACGCGACGGAATCGGCGCGTCTTGCGTGGAAATCTCTGGTGGGTGCAACGCACGGTCCAACGGCCGAACTTCGTCAAGCCATGTGTCGAGCATCGCACCTGGCTGGCAAGGCGATCAACATCAGTAAGACGACGGCGTCCCACGCACTTTCGTATTCGATTTCGTCGGAATACGGAACTCCTCACGGAATCGCAGTGGCCGTGACACTCAGTCCGATGCTGGCTTACAACGCGCAGGTTTCCGAAACTGACTGTGCAGACCCTCGTGGTCCGGAACATGTGCTCACACGAATCAGGTGCATCACGGAACTGCTGGGGGTCGAGAGCGTTGCAGCCGCGTGCGGTAAGATCGAGAACCTGATTTCCGCGGTGGGCTGCCCGAATTCTCTGGACCAGGTGGGCATCACAAGCAATGCGGCCATCCAGCGACTTGTGACTCAGGTGGACGCCAATCGACTTTCCAATAACCCGCGACACACGACTTCAAAGTCACTGTTCGCATTACTTTCGAAAAACCCTGCACAAGGTGAGCGGGGGACGTCAGTCCCCTGATTTCACGCCAGGCACCGGTGCCGAGTAACCGGCGGCTTGCGCCGTGCCGCTCAGGTTAGTGTTTCATTTATCCGAGGAGAGTTCTTCACAATGTCAGATTTTCGATTTCATCGTGAGTACCGTGGCGAGGTCAAAACTCTCGTCCTTGACTGGTCAGGCACCACCGCCGATGCTTACGTGATTGCCCCGGCCATCGTGTTTGCTGAAGTCTTCAGGAATCAGGGCGTCGAGGTTTCGATGAACGAAGCCCGTGGTCCGATGGGCCTGCGCAAAGACCTGCACATTGAGCAGCTGACGCTGGACCCGATCATCCGAGAACGGTGGAAGACGGTTCATGGTAAATATCCGGACCAGAATGACGTCGACAGGATGTTCGCCGACTTTGTTCCCGCCCAGGTTGCCTGTCTGCCGAAGTACACCGACCTGCTGCCCGAAACAGCGGAAGTCACGCAGCGGCTGCAAAAGAAGGGCATCAAAATTGGTGTCTCCACCGGCTTTACTCGGGTGATGGTCGATGTGCTGCTGGAAGCGGCGATCAAACAGGGATTTACTCCTGACGCGACAGTCGCCGGTGACGAAGTCATCAACGGCGCGCGGCCGAAGCCGTTCATGGTCTACAGGAATCTTGACCTGCTTGACGCGTGGCCGATTGAATCGGTCGTGAAAGTAGATGATACCGTCGGGGGCGTCGGCGAAGGACTTAACGCCGGCTGCTGGGCTGTGGGTGTGTCGCGTTACAGCAACTACATGCTCATCAATTCACGAGAAGAGGAGGCAGCTCTCTCTGAGAAAGAAATCCAGCGCCGAGTTGAAACAACCCGCCAGAAACTCCAGGAAGCCGGCGCACATTACGTCATTGAATCCATTGCCGATATCGAGCCGGTCATCGCTGATATCAATACCCGACTGGCTCGTGGCGAGAAACCCTGACGCGGGGCCGTCTTTGACGGTCGATTTCAGCGGCCGCAAGGGGGCGTGTTTTCGGCTCCCGTTGGCCGTGGATCCTGACTCGACAGCATTCTTTGACTGCGCAGCTATAATCGAGTGGGCTTTTGTTCCTTTTCCCACGCGCCGTTATCTCAAATGCTGCCGCAAATTGAACTCTTCTGCATGGGGTTTGCCGCCGTTATCGACACGGTGCTGCTGCTTGTTGTCCTGGAACGGATCAATCGTCCGCAGACAGCGGTCTGGCTGAAATGTGCGTTACTGGGGGCAACTCTGTGGCACCTTGGCAGTTTTCTTCACACTCTGTTGCGAGAAACAAAAGGCGCTGCGGCAACATGGCTGGACTCGGCGTGTATGACGACCATGGCGGGCGGGCTGCTGCTGCTCAGCTGCGCCATCCTGCACTCCGGGCTGCGTGTTTATCGAACCGGTAGCATCGCTCATCCGACGACGGATCGTCGCTATCTGTTGATCTATGTTCCAGCCCTGTTTGTCGTGGCTGTTTCCGCAGGAATTGTGCAATCCGGCAGCCGTGACTTCATGGTTGCGACGATCAGGTTTCAATCGCCTTATCTGGTCTGGCTGATCTTCGCCAATCTGCTGACCGCCGGTCTGTTCCTGCGAAGTCGTCACAATCTGGGCGAATCGATTTCCGCCGCACGATTTCTGCTGAAGTTTTCCATCGGGCTTGTGACGGTCACGATTCTGACGATCTGGTACGTAGCGACACCGCCGACAGCCAGGTATGAACCGATCCTTCGCCTTGTCACGAATCTGTCTCCATTGGTACCAACACTGGTGTTCGCGTGGTATCTTTTTCGACGGCGACTGTTGCCGCTGGTGTTTGAACGCACTTTGGCGTACGGGGCGATTCTGCTGGCCGGCTTCTATCTGCACCGGTTGACAATATCGCCAATGATGAGTCGTTTCAGCGAGGATCTTCAGTTTGACTTTGTCGTCCTGGAAGGTCTGCTGCTGGTCGCCATGGTGCTGGCCTACGCGCCATTGCGTCAGCGAGTTCGCGAGGGGCTCAGTTACCTTGTCGGCGGTGACGTGGTGGAAGCCAGGGATGCCACGCGGCAATTGTCAGTCGAGCTTTCCCGCCGGGCGACGGATGATGTTCAGGGCATTGCCAAATGGTTCACACACGGTATCTGCGATGCGCTCCGGCTGCGCTCTTCGTGGCTGATGCTTGAGGAACCGCTGCAACAGACTGTTTCAGCGACCGATGTCGAAAACGAAACCACATTTTCAGACGACACTGTTAAAAACGCCGCCGCCGTCCTGGCGGCCACGGACTTCGATCGCTGGATCGATCGCTCTCGGTGTACCGACCAACGCCAACTGGAAGTGCTGCGACAGCTTGATCTGATTGCCGCATTTCGGATCGATTACCGCGATATTCACGGACTATTGCTGCTGGGAACACCTGTCAGCGGTGACCGACTGCACGACGAGCAGTTGAACACCACAGCGATGCTGGTCGACCAGTTTGCTGCCACGATACACAACCGTCAGCTGGAAGACGCACGGCAGTCCGCTGAGCGACGAGCCGTCCAGCAGGAAAAGTTGTCGGTCCTGGGGTTGCTGTCCGGCTCACTGGCACACGAACTTCGAAACCCATTGTCTTCGATGCGCACAATTGCGACGCTGCTGCAGGAAGACATTGGAGGCAACAGTGAACATTCGAAAGACGTGGAACTGATCGTTTCAGAAATCGACCGATTGACCGCCACCACACAACGGCTGCTGGACTTCTCGCGCCCCGCCGATGCGACACACGTTGGTGTTGCTCCGGACCGGGTCATTGAACGGCTGCTTCACATCCTGACACACCTTGCCCGCCAGCGCGGCGTGCAGGTAAGGACAGAACTTCATTTGGGGAAGACAACGGTTCCCGCGACCGATGCCACGCTCAGCGAGATCCTGTTGAATCTCATCAAGAACGCCATCGAAGCCGCGACGGGAGGCGAGGACTCGCACGTTCTGATCACTACAGAAATCAGCGGCACAGCGGCGGTGTTGGCGATTCGCGACAACGGCGGCGGAATTGACCCGGAGTTACAGGATCGGATTTTTCTTCCGTTTGTGACGGGAAAGCCGGATGGCACCGGGTTGGGCCTGTACCTTGTCGGTGAACGTGTACGAGAACTCAACGGCACAATCACGTGCACCAGCGATTCGTCAGGAACAGTGTTTGAGGTTATGCTGCCGCTATGAAGATTCTCATCGTTGATGACGAGCCAGCCGCTCGCTATGGCATGACCAAGGCGCTCAAGAGCGATCGCCGATTGATTCTTGAGGCAGACGACGGCGTCGCGGCCCTGGCTCAGATCAGACAGCAGTGTCCGGACCTGGTCTTTCTGGATCTTAACATGCCGGAAAAGGACGGCCTGTTCGTGCTGAAAGAATTGCAGCAGGACCCGTCCATAGTCACGCCGGAAATCATCGTGGTGACGGCAAATGACGGTGTCGACATGGCCGTCGAGTGCATTCGCTGCGGGGCGACTGACTTTATCACGAAGCCGTACGACGTTGCACATATTCGATCCATTGCGGCGCGAACGGAAGAACGGGTCAATCTGCAGACTCGTGTCACGGAGCTGGAAACAAACGACAAACCCGCACGTTTCGGAGCTCTATTGGGTGCCAGCTCTGTGATGCAGCATTTGTTCCGAAGCGTGGAGAAGGCCGCCGCAACTTCGTTGCCGGTGGTGATTCGAGGTGAAAGCGGTACCGGCAAGGAACTGATTGCGCGTGAACTTCATGATCGCAGTAACCGATCCGGCAAACCATTCGTCGCCGTTAACACTGCGGCGATCGCCGAATCGCTTGTGGAAAGTGAACTCTTCGGGCACGTCAAAGGCGCGTTCACCGGGGCGGACCGAAACCGCACAGGTGTCTTTCGCCAGGCGGACGGCGGGACCCTGTTCCTGGACGAAATCGGAGACATGCCGGCCCCCATCCAAACGCGTTTGCTGCGGGTTCTGCAGGAAGGCATCGTCCAGCCCATCGGCACAGAAGAGTGCGTCAAAGTGGACGTGCGAATTATCAGTGCCACACATCAGGACCTGAATCAGGCGATTACAGATAAGGCATTTCGTCAGGATCTGTATTTTCGTCTGAAAGGCATTGAGCTGTTCATTCCACCACTACGCAACCGGCACGAAGACATTCTGTTGCTGGCGAAGCAGTTTCTGGCGTCGAGTCCCGGACCTGCGAAGATTGTCCTGGCGCACGAAACCGTGGCGGCATTACTGCAACACACCTGGCCAGGCAATGTCCGCGAACTGCAACAGATGATCAGCGCAGCAGCAGCGTTGTGCGAAGGCGAAGTCATTCATCCGGCAGATGTCGGACTCGCCCCGACACGATCCGCGGCGGATGACGATGCCTTCGAACGCTACTATGACCTGCCATTGACGGAAGCCCGCAACCAGCTGGTGGAATCCTTCGAACGACTCATGATTGAACGGGCGCTGCAAATGGAGTCCGGCAACGTGAGTGCGGCCGCGCGGCGGCTGGGGATTCACCGGCAAAGTCTACAGCAGAAAATGAAACAGATGGGAATCCGGCCAGCGTAGGGACGTTAGTCCCCGGGTTTTGACGTAGTGCAGGCTGCCAGCACGACGGAAAAAGCAACGGCGATGCGGCCTATATCGGTCTCCGTTTTTTTCCATTGCGACCTGGCGTTTGCTCACAGACAGACGTCACTGATCTGCCGGGCTCACGGAGATTCGAGTGACTTTTCACTCTACGCGTGCAAATGCCTCTTGTTCCGGGAATAATTCTGATGTCCCCGACGCATGTTTGAATCGCCGGACGCCTGTTGCCTGCATGACCTGAACTCCCTCCACCAACCCCCGCCAGCCTTCGAGGCTTTATCAATGTTATCAACGCATGCACAGACGCCATTCGCGCTGACGATGATGTCGTGTCTTCTTGCCGCCCTTGCAGAATCGGTGCATGCGCAACCCGGTTCTGTGGTGGTCACGCGCGTTGTTGAGCGAGAAGTGAACGTGGGGCATCGCGTGGTTGGATCGGTGATGCCGATTCAAAGCAGCACGGTTGGCACCGCGGTGGATGGTCGCGTGATGGAGTTTTTGGTTGACGTCGGCGACGCTGTCGAGAAGGAAGATGCGCTGGCCCATTTGCGTACCGGCACGCTGAAGATCGAACTTAAGGCAGCCCAGGCGGAACTAGACTTGCGAAAGGAAGAACTCCACGAACTGCAGAATGGCTCACGACCGGAAGAGATCTCAGAAGCCCGGGCCCGGATGTTGGCGGCACAGGCGATTCGTAAGAATGCTCTGTCTCGGCTGACACGACAGGAGCAGCTCGTGCAAAGGAAGGCAATTAATCCGACCGAGCTGGATGATGCGAAAGAGCGGGCAGAGGCGGCCAGCCAAAGTCTGCTGGCTCTGCAGGCGGCCCTGAGTCGCATCGAATCGGGTCCGCGAGCAGAGCAGATTGCTCAGGGACGGGCACGCGTTGATTTGCAGCAAGCTCAGGTAGACCTTATCGACGACCGAATTCTGAAATATACGATTTACGCGCCATTCGACGGCTTCGTCACGGCGAAACACACTGAGGTCGGCGAATGGGTCAGCAACGCCGATCCCATCGCCGATGTGATCGCACTCGAACAGGTTGAGATTCTGTGCAACGTACCTGCCGAACAGGCGGTTCGACTGCAGCGCGGCCGTGATGTTCGCATTGAATTTCAGGAACTCCCCGGTGAGGTGTTCACGGGCCGCGTTGAACAGGTTGTCCCGATCGCCGACAGCCGGACTCGGACGTTTCCGGTAAACATTCGTCTGCAGAACAGGATGAACGAAGGGCGTCCGGTGCTGATGGCTGGCATGCTGGCTCGAGCCATTCTGCCGACGGGCGATCGAACCGTGATGCCATTGGTACCGAAGGACGCGCTGGTTCTCAACGGCAGCCGACGCTACGTCTTCATTGTGGATCCGGTCGGTGACGGGAATTTGTCCGCAACGGTCCGTTCAGTGCCTGTTACTCTCGGCGTCTCAGATGCCGGGCTGGTCCAGGTAGAAGGAGCACTGAAAGCCGGTGACGTCGTAGTGGTACGTGGTAACGAACGGCTCAAGCACGGTCAGGAAGTCTCGGTCAGCATGGCCGCAGAGTCCGACACTTCTGTGGCGGACTGACGATGCGGCTTGTGGAATCATTTATTCAGAACCCGGTCAAAGTCTCGGTGGGCGTGTTGCTGACGGTGATGTTTGGAGCCATCTGTCTGATCCGCATGCCCAAGCAGTTGGCGCCGGAAGTGCAGAATCCGGTGCTCAGCGTTGAGACCCGTTGGCCAGGCGGCAGTCCTCAGGAAGTCGAACGCGAAATCGTTCAGGAGCAGGAGGAGCAGCTGCAAAGCACTGAGGGTCTGATCAAGATGAGTTCCGAGTGTCTTGATTCATCGGCTCGCATCACGCTGGAATTCGTTGTCGGCACAAACATCGAAGACGCCATGCTGCGCGTCAGCACTCGGTTGCAGCAGGTCCGTGAGTATCCGATTGATTCGACGGAACCGGTCATTCGTGCGTCCAATAATTCGGACAGCCCGATTGCTCGATTCGTTCTGACCGCGCGTCCGCCTGAACTGCAGCGAATCGAGGAATTCCAGCGTAACCACCCGGAACTGGCGGAACATCTTGAACCCGCTCGGAAAGCCATGAATACCGGACTGCGAGTGTTCCGCCTGCAGCAGGCATGGAAGCAGCACGGTGACCAGCACCCGGAACTGAAGGAATTACTGCCGCCGGATCTGGATCTGCAGAAGCTGCGCAAGTTCTCCGAAGACGTTATTGAAACACGGCTGGAACGCGTGCCTGGTGTTTCTGATGCATACACCTATGGCGGTCGGCAGGAGGAGCTACAGGTTGTTGTCGATCCGGATCGACTGGCCGCCCGTCAGCTGACGATCACCGACATTCGCGATGCGCTGCGGAGCCAGAACAAGGACACATCGGGCGGCGATTTATGGGAAGGCAAACGGCGGTGGGTCATCCGCACGCTCGGCCAGTTTCGCAGTCCGGAACAGGTGAAACAGCAGGTCCTGGCCGTCCGCGGCGGAGCACCGATTTACGTCGGGGATGTCGCCGAAGTGAAGATCGGTTTTAAAAAGACGGACAGTGTGTCCCGTCGATACGGAATTTCCAGCAATGGCCTTGCAGTTCGGCGAGCGTCGGGCGCCAACGTGTTGTCCGTGATGGACGGAATTCGCGCCGCCGCCATCGAACTTAACAGCGGAGTGCTGAAACAACGTGGACTGGAGCTCTATCAGTACTACGACGAAACGGAGTATATCCATTCGGCGATCGGACTTGTGCAGCAGAATATCTTCATTGGCGGCGCCCTGACGATGATCGTGCTGTTGTTGTTTCTGCATCTGGGGCGTCGGACTCTGCTGGTCGTGCCACTGATCGCGGCTTCGGCGTTGGCGGCGGCTTACATTTCGTCGAACTACGTTTTGGTGACGCTGGCTCTGGTCATCATCGCTGGATTCTGGTTCGGTCGCGGAGCGCTGGTCGTTGGGCTGGCCATTCCCGTGAGCGTCATCGGTACCTTTCTGCTGCTGGGCCTGATGGGACGGTCGCTGAACGTCATCAGTCTGGCTGGCCTTGCTTTTGCCGTCGGCATGCTGGTTGACAATGCCGTGGTGGTACTGGAGAACATCTTTCGCCGCTTTGAGTCCGGCGAAGACGCGGTGAGCGCAGCCGTCAAAGGCACTCAGGAAGTGATGGGGGCTGTTGTGGCTTCCACGCTGACCACGATCGCCGTATTTGTGCCCGTGCTGTTTGTGGAGGAGATGGCTGGGCAGCTGTTCCGTGACATCGCGTTGGCGATCAGCTGTGCCGTGGGATTGTCGTTGGTGATTTCATTTACCGTCGTGCCCACAGCGGCGTCACGATTGTTTCGGCGCCGGGCAGGTGACAATGCTTTTGCGGATCAGGCGTCCGGCCCCGCGCAGGATGAATCTGCGGGTGGCTGGTTACCAGGCCTGTTGCAGTCCGTTGGCACTAAGTGTGTTGATCTGGTGATTAGTACCAATCGCTGGATTCAGCAGGGAACAATGCGGTCGCTGACCGTTGTGGCGGTGATGGTCGGAGCTTCGATCGGACTTAGCTATTTATTCTGGCCAAAGGTCGAATACCTGCCGTCAGGCAAAAGGAATTTTGTCTTCTGCAGCGTGTCTCCGCCGCCTGGTTACAACATGGATCAGTTAATGGCGATGGGAGCGAAAATTGAGGACGACCTGAAACCGTACTGGAACGCGGACCCGGGCAGCCCCGAGGCGGATCAGCTGGAATACCCGATCATCAACTACTACTTTTACGTGGTGCGCGGGCGACAGGTGTTTATGGGCTTTCGAGCGGACGATGAAAATCGTGTGCGAGAGCTGATTCCTTTGATCAAAGAAGTTGGTTCGCAGTTTCCAGGCACGATGGCCGTTGCCAAGCAGTCCAGCTTGTTTGAACGAGGACTTTCGGGGGGACGAACGATCGACATCGAGATCACCGGACCGGATCTGGAGCAGCTGGTGGCCATCGGAGGAAAGGTTCTGGCGGACGTTAAGAAGCTGCTGCCGGATCGGGGCCGGAGATTCACATCGAACCGCGGTTGATGGAATCTTCCGAGATGGGCATCAACGCTGCGGATCTGGGATATACGGTTGATGCTCTGATTGACGGCGCTTACGCCGGAGATTTCTTCACAGGAGGTGACAAGATTGACCTGACAATAATCGGCCACGAGTCCTTTGCACAACGAACTCAGGATCTGAAAGAACTACCGATTTCGACGGCGAACGGTCAGCTGGTCCCACTGTCTGCCGTGGCGGACATCAGTCTCAGCAGCGGTCCCGAACAAATTGCTCGCCGCGAACGCCAGCGAGCGATCACGATTCAGGTGACTCCGCCCGTGACGATGCCTCTGGAAGATGCCATGCAGAAAATCAATGAGTCGATCGTGACTCCCCTGCATGAAACGGACATGTTGGATGGCGGTTATCTGATCACGTTGTCCGGGACCGCCGACAAACTTCGGCTGGCGTGGGCGGCATTGAAGTGGAATCTGCTGATGGCGCTGGCGATTACCTACTTGCTGATGGCGGCCCTGTTCGAATCGTGGCTGCACCCATTTGTCATTATCTTCAGTGTGCCGGTGGGTGCGGTTGGCGGAATACTTGGCTTGACCGTGCTGAATCTGTTCGTCTTTCAGGCACTGGATGTCTTGACGATGCTGGGCTTTGTGATCCTGATTGGGACGGTCGTGAACAATCCTATCCTGATCGTGCATCAGTCACTGAATCATATGCGTCTGGAAGGCCTGACGCCGCGTGAGGCGATTCCACTGAGCATCAAGACTCGCGTCCGTCCCATTTTTATTACGACCCTGACCACCGTGTTGGGACTGTTGCCATTGGTTGTGTTCCCGGGTGCCGGCAGCGAGTTGTACCGGGGAGTGGGCAGTGTCGTTCTGGGAGGCCTGCTGGTGTCGACAGTGTTTACGCTGTTTCTTGTGCCCAGCGTGTTTATCCTCACGTTGGATGCAAAACAGTGGGTTGTTCGTGCCATTGGACTGGCACCGACGGACCTGCTCACGGGACCAGCGGTAACATCGGGTGACGGCTGATTTCCGGTCGACGCTGCTCGCCAGCAGAATTCGCAACGCCGTCTGACCCGACACGTTCGCACCTGTCAGCATCAAAGACGCTGGCAGTCGGCGTCTGTTCGTGACCACAAAGAATCTGCCGGGGCGACCTCTTTGACAACAGCAGCGATTTGTGCCGTCATTCCAAGGGCGCTCTGCAACGGTGACGACCACGGACCGGCGGTCGCGCGATCCCATCCGCAGCGGGCCATTTCTGCAGCGGGATCATCGTCGCTGCACAACGGATCGTCGGGCAACGCGTCGTAGTATTTTCGAAAGTTCGTGGTCGCGGCCAGCAGCTCACGCAGACCGTACGGTCCGGCCAGCGCTGCCTGCAGTCGCAGACAGGCGTGCTCGTGGACACGGTGAGCAGGATTGTCAATCTGCAGGCCCCAGTCCGCCTTGTGAAACGCCTCCGGTCCTTCGACAAGGGCATGGCACACTTCATGGAAGATCATCTGCGCCAGCGAATCGTCGGCGTCCAGCGTTTCCGGAGTACCAATCTGCAGCACGCCGCGTCCATTCCACGACGCAAACACGGTCGTGTCCCGTTCTATCGTCATTCCCAGTTCGCGCGCAGTTTCCGTCCAGATAAGTTCCAGAGGATCGCGATAAACAGATTGGATGGTTCTCACATGTAATTCCGTGGTTGCTTTGACCGGCTGTCGTCCGAGTTGTGTAAATGGGTGACTGTGGACGCAGTGTTTAACGCCCCCATGGCTCACTAGTGCTGCATCCACATTAAGTTTACTAATGCTGACGGTAGCGGAAGTCGCCAGGACTTTCGGCGTTGCCCCTCGTTTGCCGAAACTCGTGGCGAGTTCCGCTACTGGTAAAGTCAACATGGACAGACCACTAGTCCCGATATCGTATCTGATTCCAGTCTTCCGCCAGGTCGCACAGCTTCTGGTTGACCCAGTCGTGTTCGCTGCAGGCGACAACACCAGGAAATCGAAGCATGTCCGCCCGATCGTCCATCCAGAGTTCTCGATAGTGAACGGGTTTTCTGTTGTGAGCCCAAATCGCATCGCCGCCGAGCAATCTGGCGATGTGCATGGAGACCGGGAAGTCGTAGATGTTCGGCGAATGAATCAGCGATCCGGCGTATTCTGCAGTCGCCATGAGCGGGTAAATGCTGCCATTCATTTCACCGGACGTCTTTCCCGACAGTTGCAGGGCGTCGACCATGCGGGCACATTCTTCGTCGCGCTGCTGGAATCCGATCAGGTAGATGCCGGTGCCGTCCGTACTGCGGTTGTCCCGCAGATCGGGCAAATCGTCGAGAACCTGTCGAGCGGTCCTCGAAGTGTCATCGGCGCCGCAGCGCAATCGATCGGGAGCGACTTCCACCCATGTGCCCTGCTCTCCCATCTCAGGTGCAAAGACCAGTGAATAGTACGGCGTTTCGTCGTCGTGCAGATGTACGATGATCGAATAGCCGTTGCCCGATCGATCGCGGTATTGTTTGGTCCCGTCGATCGGATCGATGGCGATGGACAGTTTTGCGTCGCTGGAGAACAAAGCCATGTCGCCCGTCGCTTCTTCGCCTTCAATCCGACACGTGCGCAGAACAGGGTCGGCGTCTCGCAGGGCGGCGACCAGAATTTCCTGAACGGAAAGGTCAGCCAGCGTCAACGCATCTGTATTGGAATTGCCCGACGACTTTCCTTCTACCGC
>LWDU01039576.1_pt2 | contig 30105 bp, 26 predicted proteins | sample 727161 | NCBI WGS metagenome assembly LWDU01 (sample SAMN04566230, study PRJNA314399) | hydrothermal vent metagenome | isolation source: deep sea hydrothermal plume seawater | place: Mexico: Gulf of California, Guaymas Basin | collected 2004-07-11
ACTGTAGGCCAACGCAGGTTGGGTTTCGGGGCAATGTGTGGTTTCCCGATGCCAGGTACGCGTTTCGTCTTCTGCTTCAGCCCAGGTGACGGGAAAGTCTTCGGGGATGGGGATTGCGGCGCCGAGTGAATCGCTCATTGTAATTCCCGTTTGGACCGAAAGATAAATTGCATATGCGCGTGGCTTCGCTTGGCGTAGCGCGTCTTGCGCTATGGGGTGAGTAGTTTTTTGAGCACCGGAAAGAAGGCTTCGGCCTGCCGTCGAAAACCCAGATCCGTAGGGTGCGAACCGTCGACGGTGTCGTCGCCGTCGGCCCCAAGCAACTGTTCGCCTTCCATATAATGTAGATCGTTTATGTCTTGTAGTTCGGCGAAGGCACGGCTACTGCGATTGCGCTCGGCGCGGTCCTGGTGCAGGAAGGCGTTGGAGTAGGTGCGGTCTTCGACGAGCAGGATCGGTGTTTGAGGGCGGGCCGCGCGCAGGATGCGTATCAGTTCGGGGGCGCGCTCTGCAACTTCGTCGGCAGTCATATTGGGTAGGCAGTCGATGACGTAGAGGGCTGGGTCCAATTCGGCCAACAATTCAGCGATTTCTTTTTCCATCTTGCCATTGCCGGAAAAACCGAGGTTGATCGTGGCTCGGTCGAGCATGCGGCCGAGTACGGCCGGGTGGCAAGTACCCGGCCGCGAGGCGCAGCCGCCTTGGGTGATAGAGGTGCCGTAGAAGACGACGGGCTGCGTTGTGCGCGGCGGCGTGGCTTCGAACGAAGCAGATTCGGGTACTCCGAGCGATACGGAGCGTACGCCATTGTAGAGCGGCAGGTAGAGCATGTACTCGCGCGTGCCTTCGGGCAAACCGGTGCAGAGCAGGACTTCGTTGTCGGGGAAGGTTGCCGGGTGGCCGATGCCGAGCCAGCGCCAGGTATAGCCTACGCGGACATAGAGGTCGACGCCGCTGACGCCGGTGGCGGGCATGTGCACCATGGCCAGCGATTCTTTGCGCAGGCTCCAGCGCGCATGGATCGCGGTGGTGTCGCTTGTAAAGCGGGCGCAGATTCCGGCACTGTCACGGCTGAGGTTCCAGACGGGGTCGCGGACAATTTTTTCGGCGCGAGCGGGCAGACGGTCGTAGAAACCGCGGGTGTCAGTCCAGCCTTTGCCCTCTATGTTTAGGGTGGTGAGGTCGTGCCAGATTACATTGTCGGTCATCTTAGGTTTCTCACTATTTTTTTGTGTGGTCGATGCCGAGCTTGATTGAGCGCTCGGGGTGTTCGTTGATTTCGTGATAGGCGTCGGCAGCTTGCGCGAAGGGCACGATGGGGTCGACGAGATCGTCGGCATTGAGGCGGCCTTCGACTAGTAGCGCGAGAGACTCCGCGCGAATGCGGGCGAAAGTCCAGTTGGCTTGCGGTAAGGGCTCGCTGCAGGCGCGGCTAGAAATCACTTGGATGCGGTTGCGGTGCCATTCGCCGGCTAGGTGCAGGCCTTGCTCACCGTGATAATAGGCGGTAGACACGAGGGTGCCGGCGTAGCAGGTGGAACGCATCGCGTCTTCGAAGGCGCGGTAGGAGCCGCTGGTTTCAAAGGTGATATCGGCACCGATCTTGTCGGTTAACTGTTTTATCTCCAGACCTGCGTCTACCTCTGTAGGGTCCAGGGCCAGGTCGGCGCCGTGGCGCAGGGCGGCGGTGCGGCGACGCTCGATCGGATCGACGGCGACTACCCAGCGCGCGCCGCAAAGACGCGCGGCTTGCGCGACCATCAGACCGATGGCCCCCAGCCCGAAAATCGCAACCCTATCGCCTAAGCGCACCGAGCCGTCGCGTACCGCGCCGAGGGCAAAATCCGCCGGATCCCAGTACATGATGGCCTGCGGCGAAACATTGTCGGGTGCTTTTTGCAGGCGGCCGGCGGTGATGGTATGCGTTTCGCGGATGGGCAGGTGGGCGAAGACGCGGTCGTCGACTTTCAGCGTTTCGACTTCAGTGCCGATCTCAGTGACAACACCCAAACACATATTGCCGAGGTTGCGCAGGAAGGCGTCGCCGGTCGATTCGCCGCGGCGGTGCAGGCGCAACTCGCCGTCCCAACGGTCGGAGGCGTCGGCGGTGTCGGCGCGGAAACCGCGCAACTCGGTGCCGTGTTTGACTGAGCTGAAGAGGCTCTTTATGCGAACTTCATTGGGCACGAGAGGTAGTTCTTCATAGGGAGAGAGAATGGCGTGGCCGGGGGCGTTGGCGATGAGTTCGAGGGGCATGGTGCGCGGTCCTGTCGTCGGGTGGCAGAGGGTATGTCAGTTTACTTATAGTAGCTGCCTGGTGCAACCGATTTGAGCGTTTGAGTGTTTATTGGCAGGAATGCAGTTATACTTAAGGGACCACTTATTTATATAAAAGGATACACATGAAGCGAATTGGTATTCTCACCGCTGGCGGCGATACGCCCGCGCTCAACGCCACGATCTACGGTGCGGTTTTGCGCGCGAGCCAACTGCGCATGGAGATCTTCGGTTTTATCAAGGGCTTCAGCAGCTTGCTCAACCCGCGCTTGCCGCATGTGCACCTCAACCCCCTGTTACAGGTTATACCCGAATTGGACGCCACGTTGGGCGGCACGGGTTTGGGCGCATCGCGCGATTATTTGTCCGGCGACGACCCGGCGTTGGTCGACGAGATCCTCGTCCGTCTGGATCAGCTCGGCGTTGAGGGGCTGATTTGCATCGGCGGCGACGGCACGCTCAATGGTCTGCAGCCTCTAACCGAACGTCTACCGGTGGTCCTGGCACCCAAAACCATCGACAACGACCTGGGGCTCAACTATCCGAGCGAACCCGACGAGTGGTATCGCGACGACGGCGAGGCCTACCACCGCAAAGAGTCGAAGCTCGTTTTTAACCAGGAACACATGGTCAACTATGTCACGCCCGGTTATGCCACCGCCGTTTTTGATTCGGCGATGGGAGTCGAACGGGTGCGCACCACGGCGGAGAGCCATCGACGCATCGCGATCATCGAGGTGATGGGGCGCCACTCGGGTTATATCTCTTTGGGCTCGGCCTATGGCCGCCCCGATATCGTGCTGGTGCCGGAGTGCCCCGTGCATATCGACCCGTTGGTCGAACGCATCCAGGACCTCTACGATTTACAGAAGAACGTGGTGATCGTATGTGGCGAGGGCATTGTCGATGAAGAGGGCAACGAATTGGGTGCGGCCCAGCAGACGACCGATCCGGCGGGCAATGTCATACTCAGCGGGGCCGCCGAATCGTTGCGCGCTATGTTGATCGAGCGGATGGGCGACAACTATTTCAGCTCACGTCGCCGTGGCGAGTCGGCTAGCGCCGCCATCTTTGTGCGCAAAGTGGGGCATACGCAGCGCGGTGGCCGCCCGGTGCTGTTCGACCGTTTCTACGCCTCACAACTCGGCGGTAAGGCGGTGGATATGCTGCAAGAGGGGCAGAACAACGCGGTGGCGGTGCTGCAGTGGGGGTGCGAGCAGGGCTTTTATGTGGATAGTTTCGAAGGCCATCGCTTGCGCGACCGTTGGGGGCAGATCCACGCGCGGCCGATGCACGCGTCGTTTTACGACGAAGAGCGGATGAAACCATCGCAGGTGGGCATCGACTATCTGTTGCCGATATTCACCTCGGCGATAGGGCACGACGATGTGGAGCATATTCGCCACACGCTTTTTGACTCGGGCAATCTGATGTTGCCCTATCACTCGATAAATACCGACATCAACAAGCGGATTCGCTATTTGCAATAGGAGCATTTAGCACCGAAAAAGCGGATACCGTTCTCGTCGTAGACGGATTCGAGCACGCAGTATCCGCGGGCGTAGAGGTCGGCGACTTTGGGGTGCATAGCGTAGCAACCTGCTGTTGAAATTCGCATTGTAATAGCTTGGATAAGAACATGGCTTACGTATTAAATCTCAACGATGAAATGGCAATGAGTATATGAGCGTCTATCGGCATATGGTGCGGCCGCTTTTATTCCGCTGTGATCCGGAGTGGATCCACGAGCGCGCGATGGATCTCGGCGAGCGCGTGGGCGCTTCGGCCGCTGGGCGCAATCTGCTCAAGGGCCTTTTTTCCTTCGCGGATAGCCGCTTGGCTACTGAGGTCGGCGGGTTGCGCTTTGCCAATCCGCTGGGCATGGCGGCGGGTTTCGACAAGAACGGGCGGGTGATACAGGCGTTGGCGGCGATGGGCTTTGGCTTTGTCGAGGTCGGGTCGGTGTCGGCGCACGCCTCAGAGGGCAATGCGCGGCCCAGGCTTTTCCGTTTGCCGCTCGACGAGGCGGTGGTGGTCTATTATGGCGTGCCCAACGACGGGGCCGAAGTCGTAGCCGAACGCGTGTCCGGGCGGCCGACAGATGCGCCCTTGGGCATCAATCTCGTCGAGACGAATACGGGGCGGCCGGTCGCGGCGGAGGCTGTGGTGGCGGAATTCGCCGAGGCGGTGAAGCCCTTTGTCGGACGCGCCGATTATATTGCGCTGAACCTCAATTGCCCGAATACGACCGGGGGCGTCAGTCCTTTTGACGGTGGCGGGCATTTGCGCGATCTGCTGCAGGAGTACGCGGTGATTGATGATTTGCCTCCGGTCTTCCTCAAGTTTACCGCGCATGTCGACCCCGCGCGCATGGCGCGCATGCTGGAGGCGGTCGACTCCTTCGATTTTGTCAAAGGTTTCGTCTTCAACTTGCCGCCGGGCAAGGACTATCCGCTCAAGTCGTCGGCCGCCGAAGTCGACCCGTTGCCCGGCACGCTCTGCGGGCGGCCGGTGCGGGAGATGATTGACGAGGCGCTGCGTTTCTGGTATGCGCGCATCGACCGGACGCGGCACAAGATTATCGGTGTGGGCGGGATTTCGTCAGCTGAGGATGCCTATCGCAAGATCCGGCTGGGGGCTTCGCTGGTGCAGCTCTATTCGGCGTTAGTTTTCAAGGGGCCGGGCATTGTACGCGAGATCAACGCAGGTTTGGCGCGGCTCTTGGCGCGGGATGGCTACGCACACGTGGCGGAGGCGGTGGGGGTGGACAATGAGGCAAAGGCTGTAGTCTAAGTAGGGCAGATGAAGCGGGGAATGATACGTGAAGTTCTCGCTTTAAAATTTTTCCGGTCGCTCTGGTTTCCCGCTCTCAATCGACGCGAAGGCCGCCGCACAGACCGCTACGGTCTTAGCGCCGAAACGCGCCGGAATAGGGTTGCTCATTTTGTCGTCGAGCACATCGAGAAAATCCACCACTGCATCGGCCCAGCCGTGGCCGCCGACGATTTCGCCGGGCTCTTCGTCAAAGGTCACCGGCTCTTCGCCCCGTCGATGCAACTGCCCCTGCCATAGCGAACCCTCTGACCCGTAGACCGCTAACATGCCGCCGCCCATGCCGTGGCCTGCGCAACCGCTGGTGACGAAGACCTTGCCGAGTGCGCCGCTGGCAAATCGCAAACTTAAAATATAGCAGTCGTCCGAGGGGAATTCCGGCACGGTCATTTTGTTGGCGTAGGCAAAGACCTCTTCGACTGGGCTGTCGATGGTCCATAAAATCAAGTCTATCGGATGGCAACCGCCGCCGAGCAGAATATTCTGTGGATTTTTCCGGTCGGCGCGCCAGGGGGTGTGGCTTGAACCTTCTGCGGCGTAATAGCTCCACATATCGTGGATATAGTCTCCCTGGATAAAGAAGATCTCGCCGACTTGGCCCGCTTGGGCCGCACGGGCCATCGAGCTCCAAGGGTGCATATAGCGCATTGTGTGGTCGGTCATCACATGGCGGTCACTAGCCTCGGCCGCCTCGACGATGCGGCGGGCGGCGGAGACGGTGGTGGCGAGCGGTTTTTCTATTAAGACGTGGCAGTTATGTTCGAGTGCGAGCAGAGCTTGGTCGGCGTGCAAATGGTCGGGGCCGGCGATGACGACGACGTCGGGTTGGGTTTCTTTTAGCAAGACGGTGAAGTCGGTACCGGTTATAGCGGCGGGGTAGTGCGCTAGTTGTTTTTCGAGCTGGCGCGGTTGCGGGTCGACGAGGGCGGTGATTTGGCCGCGACCGTCTTGGGTGGCGACTTGCGCGACGGAGCGGCCGGCGCTGCCGCAGCCGGCGATAAGGAAGGTATATGGTGACATAGTTATTCCTAGCAAGGCTAAGTGAAATTGCAACTTCTTTTGCCCGGGCGGTTACGGGCGCCTAGGTGAAGCGAACTATCCATCGGGTGCTACAAGATTTTGCGCGGGGCGAAGCAGTTCGCCTTCGGGGGCGATGTGCGTAGCTGTCCCTGTCGCGGATCCATATCTTGCGCAAATCCCACGGCCCCTCGGCGCACTCGCCAGTCGGTCGGCGGACCCATCCGTCGAGACCACCGATAAATGATGCGCTTGCCTTGGCCGTAGAGCAGAAGGTAGAGCTGATGCTAGTGAAGGTCAGCACGCAGGCCCGTTTTGAAGGCTTCGGCCAGGCGATCGAGGTTGACGTCTTTGCCGAATTCGGAGAAAGGGCTCCAGCCGGTGAGCAGATGGTGGGGATGGCGTCGGGGTCGCAGACCATTTGTTTGATGTCGCTCCGGCGGTCTGGGTCATGGTGTTGATGGTCGTGCGTTTTGGGTTCTTCTTTATTTAATCAATCGCTATTCGGCGCACAATTCAGTATATAGTCAGCATATATATTGTTAATATGGGACAGCAAGTAGACTTTTACAATATGAAATGGAGGTCTTATGCGCGTCACCGAGATTGAAATGCACGAAGTGACCCTGGATTACGACGAGCGGCGGTTCCATGAGTTGAGCCATTATTATTTCAGCAGGCAGCGGACGATTTATGTCGTGCATACGGACAATGGGCTAGTGGGTTTGGGGGAGAGCGGGTCGCCGGCGTCGCAGGAAGAGATCGACCGGTATATCGGGACGAATCCGTTCGAGTGGGTGGGAGACGAGACTTCCCTGGCCCTGGGTACGGCGATGTACGATTTAATGGGCAAGGCCGCCGGAGTGCCGGTGTATAAGCTCTTCGGGCCGAAGCAGCGCAGTTGGGTGCCGGTGGCGGGGTGGACGGTGGCGACGGATCCGGAGCGGATGGCGGCGGCGGTGGAGAATCTGGCGGGGCAGGGACATACGTGGATGAAGTTCCACCTTTCGCCCTTTGAGAATGTTTTTGCGCAAACCGAGGCGATGCAGGCGGTGGCGCCGCCGGGTTTTAAGCTGCACTACGATTTCACCATGCATGGGACAGTCGACCATATGCCGGAGTTGTTAGATGGCTTGGCCGAGTATGCAATCGCCGGCTGTTTCGAGGATCCGCTGCCGGGAGAAGATATCGAGGGTTATATCGATTTGCGGCGACGGGCCAAGCGACCGATCGTCCTGCACCATTTCCCGATGCGGGCGACCTACGAGGTACTGATGGGGCCGGCCGATGCCTATATGTTGGGGCATTATACAATCGGCGAATCGGTGCGCCGCGCCGGGCTCTTTGCCGCCGGGGACAGCCCTTTTATGCTGCAGAATACCGGCGGTCAGATCACGCGCACGATGGTCGCGCACATGATGGCGGCCTTTCCCACTGCGACCTTTCACTCGGTGAGCGCTACCGAAAGTTTGGCCGGTGATGTGGTTGAGGAAAGGTTGCAGCCGGTCAACGGTTTTATACGGGTGCCGGAGGAGCCAGGGCTGGGGCTGACCTTGGATCGGGAGGCGTTAGAAAGATATAAGAGCGCGAAGGCACCCGAACCCGAGGCTTGGATTATTAAAAACGCGTTCAAAAACGGAACGCGGATGTATAATCTGGTGACGCCGGACAAGCCGCATTTTATGGTGCGGCCAGATTGGAGCGGCGCGTTGCCGATGAGTTATTCCGCGCTTGTCGAGACGGAGTATTGGGATGACGATGGCTCGCGGGAGTTCGCCGAGATGCGCCAGCGTATCGAACGAGAGGACACGGTGCTTATTGGCTGAGTATGCGGCCTCGTCAGAAATAGCTTTTACAGCCATAAACGAAAATTATACGCTTTGTTCTCGCAGGTGTCGAATTACTTCTGCGATGTCGCACTGGCAGGTGCCGGCCGTATAGGGGTGTCGGCCCGTGCGGCGTAGCGCCGGGCCATTGTGCCGGTGGAAGGCGCCGCGATGGTCCATATACTGGCCCCAATGACCGTAGGTGCCGCTCGAATAATCGCTTGCGACGAAGGAGGCGCTCCACGCCGGGGGGAATAGGGAGAGAAAGGGCGGTAGCTGGTTGAGCCAGGAACCGCAGCACAGCCGAGTGGCGGCCGGGTGGGCGGCCTGAGTGTCGCGCAGCAGACGCAATAGACTTTCGACGAGTTGTGGGCGATATTCGGCGGAAAATGGGGAGGCGGGCCGGTAGGCGTTGCAGACGTGCAGGTTGATAGCGCCGGGGTTGCTCGCTCTGGTGTCGAAGCTCCAGCATTGATAGGGGCCTTGGCCGGCTTGCAGAGAACGCTCGTAGTGTTCGCGCGTGATTGGTTCAACGAGCGGCTTGAGGATGGTCCAGCACTCGGCTTCGAGCGCGTCGGTGTCGGCGATATCGGCGTGGGCGAAGATGCGTTCCGCGAGTTGTGCCCGCAAGCCGTCCCAAGCGGTGTTGGCTGGGTCGAGGCCATGGGCGGGGTGGCGACCGTCGAAATGCATCGTCCTACGCAGGATATCGGTCCGCAATTCGAGCGCTTCATCTATCGGCACGGGCGGTTCGCGGCGGCAGGTTAGCTCGCGGACGTAGCAGACCATCAGTTTGAGGGACTCTTGCAAGTAATTCGCATGCGTGCTAAGGGGGTCCATATGGGGGGTCCTTATAAATGACGGCCTCGTATCATCGGTGAATCCTTGATAGCTGGCTTGGAGGCGACAAGCGTTAGAGTGGTTTACTATTGATCATAGGGTGTATACCGGCACGCGAGAGTTTGTCGCATGTTGTTTTGCAACACGCGACAACCGCCCTGTAGCGAAAGATGAAATATGCTGAGTCCAGGTACGGGCGAGGTCCGGTCACAACGGCCAACGACATTGGATTTATGAATATGATCGTTGTATATCACTTTCAATTTGCGTTGGCTTTGTTGGTATTGCTCGTCACGGCAGCGTCGATACACAGACGGAAGTCGTGGTCCGTTGTGCACTGCCTTCAAAGAGGGTACGGGCGAAATTTTTCGCGGCCAATAACAACAGGGACCTGTTCGTCTTGTTGGCGAAGGCGCGCATAGACTGCTATGCCGAAGACACGCTTGTCACTCCTGTGGGCCCTGAAACAGATGCGGACAAGCGGAGAGTATGACGAAATAGAAATTCAGCGCATCACTGAGCCGTTTACAAAGTAAAACCGTTACCCCATCTTGCAGCTGATCCCACCGTCGACTACCAACTGAATTCCCGTGATATACTTCGCCTCGTCGGAGGCTACAAAAAGCGCCGCGTGCGCCACGTCCCAGGCGTCGCCCATATGTCCCATCGGCACCAGGGCGTCGCGTTCGCGGATCATTTGCTCGGCATCGCCGCCGTAGCCTTCGGTGATATAGCGTTCGATTTGCGGTGTGCGCATCAGCCCAGGTAAGACGCAGTTGGCGCGGATGCCCTGGCCGGCGTATTGGACGGCGATATTTTGGGTTAGTTGGTTGACCGCGGCTTTGGCGGCCGAGTAGGCCGCGCTAGGGAAGCCTACATAGCGTAGTGAGGCGACCGAGGAGATGTTGACGATGGCGCCGCTGCCTTGCGCGACCATTTGCGGAAGACAAGCCTGACAGGTCAGATACATGCTCTTGGCGTTGACGGCGAAGAGCATGTCCCAGTCTTCTTCGGCGGTTTCCTCCGGACCGCCAACGTGTGGGATGCCGACATTGTTGTGCAGAATGTCGATGCGGCCATAGGCGCGTAGGCAGGAGGCGAGCATCGCGGCGACTTGTGCTGCATTGGTAACGTCGGCTTGCAAGGGGGTGCAGTCACCGCCTTCTGCCGCGATGATCGATCTCGTTTCTTCTGCTGCATCCATATTGAGATCGACAGCGAGGATCTGCGCTCCTTCGCGGGCGTAGAGCACGGCGGCGGCTTTGCCATTGCCCCAACCCGGCCCGATCGAACCGGCGCCGGTGACTAGCGCGACTTTATCTTTTAGTCTATTTCCCATAGCGCTTATTTGAACACGAGAAAGCCGAAACGGTCGGGCTGTTGGCTCCAACCGTAGGTCGGCGCCCATTGCGCCGACTCGGAGATATTGGCGATGCGGACCTGGGCGATATTGAACCCCCAGGTGTCTCCGGGTTTGACGCGGCGGTTGCGCAGTTCAGCGATGGGCACTTTGAGTTCGAAGCTCCAGAAGGTCTCGGCGACTAGCGCGGCTGTTGTGATATTGGTGGCGTTCCAGTCGAAATCTACTTCGGGAAATCCGTCAACCAACTCATAGTGGATGTCGTCGAAGGCGCCGAGGCTGTTGACATCCAATTGGTAATAGGTGCGCGAGTCGTGGTTGGTGTCGAGGTAGATCTCGACGCAGTCGTCACGCCATATGCCGTCGTCGCGCCGGGTCCTTTCTGCGCTCAGGTTGTCGGTGCGCGGTTCGTAGCCTTTGACACCGATATAGAGCGTCTGTTGGTGGTAGCCGATATAGGCTTCGGATTTGCCTTGCGCCGGATAGGCGTTCATCCGCTGCAGTAGTTGGTAGAAGCGGGTTAGTGGCTCGACCTCGGACCAGACCGCCTCGTCGAGGTCGCCGTCGATGATCGGCGCTTTGTCTAACTGCGTCGCATAGGCGATAAGACCGACCCGGTCGATCAAGTCCAGCCCCTTTTGCGGTTGGCCATTTTCATGATAGAACTTGCCGAGCTGAAAATTGATATTGGGGCTTTCCGGCACAAGTGCCAACGCGTCGAGAAGCTGTTGCTCGGCGGCGTCGAGGTTGCCAGTCAGCAGGCTCTTGCGGGCCTGCATGGCCATGGCCTCGGCGATATTCTCCAGCCATTCCTGCTTGGCGGCCTGCAGCGAGTCGTCTTCGGTCTCTACGGCTTGCAGCGCACGGGTGAAGCGCGGCACTTGTTCAGCGCTGATCACCCGGCCAACGTCTATGGTGGGGTGATTGCTGTTGATCGTCTCTATACTCATCATCACAAAGGTTCTGAGCGTTTCGAGTTGGACGCGCGCATCGGTTTCTTTTTCAAAAGCCGCAAGCAGGTAGTCGATCGCCTCGTGGTCGCCCACATTGCCCAGGACTCGGGCGCAAGCGGCGCGGACCTCCGGTGTAGGGTCGCCCAGGCCCTCGACTAGTCCGTCAAAGGCCCCTGGGCTTTTCTCACGTAGGTGGAGGCGGTAGAGCGCTTCGACAAGATCGACGCGCGCGCGCACCGGGTGTTCGCGGTTGCGGATCGCCGCTATAATCGGCGCGACCCCGTAGTCCTTGGCCATATTTAGGGAAATCTTGGCCTCTTCCCCGGCCTCGCCGCCTTGGATCAGGGCGGCAATATCGCGATCGACGGGGTCGCCGCAGCTGATCGCGGTGCCAAGCGCGAGCGCAATGGCTGCGGTTCTCGAGAGGGTGTACAGATAATCGTGCAGACGAGTACCTCCTGGTATTGCGGGGGTGGCCTGCACTGAAAGAAAAAAGCTAGGTCGATAATGGCAAGTGAATTTATTGCTGGCGCGCGTTGACCTGCAAATCCCAATCTCGCCAGTAGTATTTGAGCGGATCGTCCGCCGCCCAGCCGGAGTAGATATCCGTCCAGTCGGTAAAGTGCATATGCGGTTCGAGCGAGTCGTCGCGCACGGGATGGCTTTGGGGTTGGTAGCGGTAATCGAGCGAGATGCGCAGTCGGTCCTCGCTCTCGTTGTCTTGGCCCTGGTGGGCGGTGAGGCTGTGGCAGATCAGTACGTCGCCGCAGGCAAAGTCACCGCAGGCCCATAGCGTTTCTTCGTCGAGCACAACAGCGTTGCCGCCGGCACCGGTGGCCTTCACGGTGTCGAGCTTGCCGAGCGTATGGGAGCCGGGCGCCACCGCTAGGCTGCCTAAAGAGGCCGGGCAGTCACCGGCGGGGATCCAGGCCGTCCATGTTTCGTCGGTGCCGCCAATATAAAGGTTATCTTGGTGCGGCGGGGTGGTGTGCGCGACGGCGTTGGGAAAGATCACGCGGCAGATATTGCGTGGGTGCGTCAGGACCTCTTCGTCGAAGAGCTTTTCGAGCATGGTAATGATCGCCGGATGCAGGGCTAGGGCGTTGAAGGCGCGCAGTCGCTGCACATCGGTGTAGAAATTTCTCCACTCCGGCGAGGCACTTTCGATAAAGAGGCAGCCTTCTTTCGATACGCCGTCCATCAAAGACATGTCTTCGGCGAGCCAGCCGTGTTGTTGGCAGACTTCGAGTATTTGACGGCGCAGGTCTAGTACGGATTCACTGTCGAGCAACGAGCGGAAGAACAGATAGCCTTTTTCGGTGGCGCGTGCGCGCAATGCTTCGGGGGTGTCGAGCAGTAGTGTCGAATCAAGGAAGGGCTCGACGTTTCGCATGGTCTGGTGTGCCATCTCGCTATTCTCCGTCTTTGTGTCTGAACTGGAGCCCGTGTTCGGTGGCTCCCTGGATGACGGCGTTAAGATATTCCTCCGAGGGAGGATAGTGGTGCCCGTCGTCGAGGCGGGAGAAATAGGTTTCGACCCCTTCGAGTCCGGAGATTTTTATGTTCGCCCGTCGGTATTTGGTGCCTTCGTTCTCGTAGCGGTCCATACGGGCGAAGTCGTCTTCGGTCATCTCGTAGACGACACCCTCGACATAGGCGTCCTTGTTGTGGCGGATGCTGGCGACGCCCATACCGCCGCGGGTGAAGGAGATCATTGGAAAACAGAGTTCGTAGCCGTCGACGCGCACGGTGGTGCGGAAGCGGGCGTCGGGGCAGCGCACCCGCATCTGGCTTTGCAGCATATTGGAGCCAAAGGTGAAATAGAGGAGGTCGGCCATCAGTCGGTCTCTTTCGGTTGGGGGAGCGCGATATTAGACATGCTTTCGTAGACCTTGGCCACGGCCGAGTCGTCGAGCCGACCCATGCCCATTGAAGTGGCCATGGTGAAGAGTTGGCTGGCGGCGGTAGCCATGGGCAGGGGGAAGTGCTCGTTGGCGGCTTTTTCCTGCACGATATGCAGATCCTTAACAAAGATATCGACCGCGCTGTGCGGTGTATAGTCGCCGTCGAGGATGCGCGGGACTCGATTTTCGAACATCCACGAACAGCCGGCCGAGTGCGTTATGACTTCGTAGAGCTTCTGCGGGTCGAGCCCGCACTTGATGCCGAAGGACATCGCTTCGCTGGCGGCGGCGATATGCACGCCGGCCAAAAGCTGGTTGATCATTTTAAAAGTCGAACCCGCTCCGGCTGAGTCGCCGAGCCGGTGCACGGTCTCCGCGATGGCGTCGAGTACGGTTGCGGTGCGTTCAAAAGCCTCGGGTGCGCCCGAAGCCATAATCGAAAGCTGGCCTTCGGCGGCTTTGACAGCGCCGCCGCTGATCGGCGCGTCGAGATAGAAGATGCCGTGCTCATCGAGGCGCTGCGCACAGCGCCGGGCGAAGTCGGGCGCTACGGTGCTACAGCCTAAGATCACGGTACCCGGGTTGAGGTTATAGGCGACACCGTCTTCTTCGAGCAGTATCTCGATATCACCGCTATCCTGGCCGAAAATCACGCTCTTGGCCTGTTCGTCGTTGACGACGACCACTAAGACGGCGTCACAATCGGTGTCTATATCGCCAGGGGAGGGGACAGACACACCGCCTGCGGTTTCGAAATCGCGGAGGATTTGCTCGTTGAGGTCACAGCCAATGGTCTCGAACCCGGCGCGCAATAGTGTTTGCGCGATGCCGAGACCCATGGAGCCGAGCCCGATGACGGCTACTTTCTTGGTCAAGCTGCTTCCTTTCGCCTCTATAGGCGATAAACGCTAAAAATCATGAGCCTGCACTTATAGAAAGGGTATGGGCGTTGCGCAAGTATTTTGGTCTGTTAGTCAAGATAGGGATGTGAAGGCGCGTTTGGCAAAAATTTGATTGTATGGACAGAATCATCGGGCTAGGTGGGTACGGGCAGATGGGGGGTCTGCTGGTGCTCATTCTCAGATCATATCCTGTGAAATTGAGGACTGGAAAGCCGCTGCGGGCATACCCTCCTCCACGACGTAGACCTTCCGCACTGCATTTTAGTTCGTCTACTTATTCGCCGCAGCAAATTCGAAAGAATAAAGACTCGCCTGATTGAGATGAAAAACGAGGCGGACGGGTTTGTTCCACAGCGATTGCAAGTCACCCTTCCAACGCACCGTATACCAAGTGTCGCCGCCGCTTATCGGCGTGCAGTCGTCGGCGGAGAAGCCGGCGTAGGCTTTGAAGTTGGGGTCGAGGACCTCGACGCGGATAAAGCCGCCGTGCACATCAGCGTTGATATGCAATTGCTCGCCTTCAAAGACGAACTGCCGGCTAATGATACGCCCGCATTCATAGATAGGTTGTAGTCGGGCCCAGCCGTCTTCGCGCAGGACCAGCGTGCCGATTGAGCGGTTGCGCGTCGGCCATTGGCCATGAACTTGGCCGAGGGCTTGCCATTTGGCTTTGGCCTGTTGGAAGTCGGCTTCGGGGACGATATCGAACCCGAAAGGCTTGTCGAACCAGTGTTGTTTGTCGGGTGAGGCGAGATAGGGGATATGGATATTGCCGTCATAGAGGAGCTGTCCGGCTACGGTGGGCGTGAGAAATCCGTAGTCGGAACTGCCGGGCCCGCGGTTGTCGACCCAGGGGCCGGGGCCGCCGACTCGGCTCCAGCGTTTGCCGTCGCGGCTAGCATAGAGGCCGAGGCGAGCGTGGGCGTGGTCGCGCCAGTTGCGGCCGTCCTCGGTGCTCCATAAAGGCTCGGCCATAAATTCGCCGACGATGCCCAGATACAGCCCGCCGATTTTGCGCACCGACATATCGTGGAATTCGAGATGCGGCGGTAAATTGGGTTCGTCGTCGATGCTGAGCACGACTTCCTTGGGCGACCATTTGATAAAGTCGGCGCTCTCCTGACGGCCGACTTGGCGTTTGCGGTAGAGGAAGTTCCAGTGGTGCGAGTACTGGCTGTAGGCGATCCATTTCTGTATCGACTCGTCCCAGATGATGCGCTGGTAGTGGTGGTGCCGATAGGGCGTATCGGCGCTGATCTCGGTCCAAGCGAGGCCGTCGGGCGAGGCGAGCACGGTGGACATTGTGGCCTTGCCTGCGGCGCGCGCCCGATCGTGCGGATTGTAGACCATTAGGTATTTGCGTGCGGGTTCGGTCTGATCGCGGTTGAGGACCAAGCCAATATGGTGGCCGGAATCGTGCAAGACGATATTGGTCGCGGTGTGTCCTTCGTAGGGCAGGCCCTTGGCGCTGAGCGTTTTTTCCCAATGTAGACAATCGTCCGATTCGGCGTAACAGAGCGCCATGCCGCTGTCGCCAAAGGGATCGTCGCCTATTGGCTGCACGTACCAGAGTTTGAATTTTCCGCTGTCGGGATCTTGCAGCGCGGCGACGGGATGCGGTCTTACGCGGTTCTCCCAGGGCAGGTCGCCGAATTCGAGTATTGCGGTCTCCGGGCGTTCGGGTGTGGGGAAGACGCGTTCGACGCCGTCGAGGTGGTCGAGGATGAAATTGTCGACGAAGAGCTGGCGTTCGGTGCCGATGTGTAGAGAGGGGATATCGTAATCGGTCGCGATATAGGGGTAACGGCGCTTGTCTGGCGGGCACTCACCGGCACGGGTCTCGGCGATTTTGCGCGCGGTCTCGAGCGACTCGGTGGGGTTTTTCTTTTCGGGTGGAGTTGTCATCGTTTACCATCCCTTCCACGAACCATCGGCGTGGCGATACTGGCGATAGGCCATCGGCTCGTAGGGTAATTTCGCGATATCGGCTTCTTTGACTTCGACGCCGAGACCGGGCGCGTCGGCAAGGGCGATATAACCGTCTTGGACCTGCCAGTCGTGTTCGACATAGCTGTCGTAGATCGAGAGCCAGAAGTGGTTGGTCTCCTGGATGAGAAAGTTATTCATTAGGGCATCGGCTTGCAGGGTCGCCGCGGTACACAGGGGGCCGCCGGCGTTGTGCGGGGCCATCAGCATCTGTTCGGCCTCGGCGGCTTGCGCGATGGCCAGCAGGCCCGTCAGGCCGAAGCAGTGGGTGAGGTCGGGTTGCAGATAGGCGCAGGCGCGTGCTGTAATTAATGGTTGGAACTGGTCTAAAGTGAAGAGCTTCTCGCCGGTGGCGATAGGCACGGGGCTCTTGTGCGTCACTTCCAATAGCGCTTCGACCGACCCGGTTTTAACCGGTTCTTCCAAAAAGAGCGGACGGCAATCGGCGACGCGCCGGGCGAACTCGATGCTCATTTCAGGCGTTGGGCTGCCGTGCGCGTCGAGCAGGATGTCGAAGTCGGTGCCGACCTCGCGGCGCATCGCCTCGACACAGGCGACAGAGTGTTCGATAGCTGCTGCGTCCATCGGCCAGGTGCGGCTCTCCAGGGGATTGCCTTTGACCCCAGCGAAGCCGAGTGCCTTGGTGTGTCGAGCGCCGGCGGCGGCTTCTTGCGGCGAGGCGAAGGAGCCGCCATTGCTGTAGACGCGGATCTTGTCGCGGCGCTTGCCGCCCAAAAGCGCGTGCACCGGCACGTTCCAGGCTTTGCCGGCCAAATCGTGCAAGGCGGTGTCGATGGCGGCGATGGCGGTGCCGAAGACGGGGCCGCCCTTCCAGGGCAGGCGGTTTTGAATATCCTCGCTGAGCTCCTTGTATTGCAGCGGGTCGCGACCGACCAACAGCACGTCCCACTCTTTGAGCGTGGCCTCGACGGCGGGCACTAGCCACTCGCCGCTGCCTTCGCCCCAGCCACTGAGACCGGCGTCGGTCTCGATCTTAAAGAATAACCAGGTTTTGCTGGTGCTAGAGATCAATTCGCCGGTGTATTCGTCGCTGAGCGTTTGCCCGGTGGGCACGCTGAAGGCATAGGTCTTGGTTGCGGTTATTTTCATCGTCTGTTGATTCGCCTTTGACAAAGTGTGCGGATATATTACCCTTCTGGCCTAGAGGATGCAAGCAAAAGGAGCGCATTTATGACGGAACCGACCGAACAACAACAAAGACAGTGGGACGAGCAGGGTTATCTAGTGCTCGAAGAGGCTATAAGGGGCGATGAACTAGGCCGCTTGCAACAGGCCTTTGACTATTGCGCCGCCGCCTGCAAGGACGATTGGCTGGATGGCATAGCCAAGGGCGATTCGACGGCCACCTATTACGACATTCCGAATCCATTGGAAAGAGACGAGATCTTTATCAATCTGGTCGACCACAAGAGTTGGTTTGGGCTTTTGCAGCACTTTACCGGCGGCGAGACGCTGTTTCTTGGCCCGCAGGTGCGCTCGGTGCCGCCCTGGCCGTTGAGTTATACGGGTTGGCATCCGGACGTGGGGCCGACGAACCCGCTGCATATCAAGGTGCAGATCTACGTCGGGGATGTTGCGCGGGGTACGGGCGAGTTCGGCTTTGTGCCCGGCAGCCATAAAATTGGCAGTGGTCCGTACGAACGGCCGCAATTTCAAGAGAGCATGCCGGGGCACATAACTTTTCCGGGCAAGGCTGGTACGGCAATTATGTTCAATTCGTATGGCTGGCACACGGCGATGGACAATGGCGGTTCGGTGCGCAAGTCGATTATCTTGATTTACGAAAAACGCACGCCCGAAAAGATCAAGCCCGAAGCGTTCACCGCGATTGAGCAATACTGCACGAGCCGAGAGCGCCGGGCGCTTTTTGGCTTGGAGGTGTAATATGGTCCGCATCGACGCGCACTTGCACGTGTTTGCCAAGCAGTCGAAGCAGTTTCCGCGCGAGGCCTCGGCTTTGGCGCCGGCCGATCGCGAGGAGACGGCGGAAAAATTTCTCGCGCATATGGACGCGCAGTCGATCGACCAGGCGATGTTGGTGCAGATCGGCGGCGCTGAAATTACCGAACATGCCTATTTGCGGCATTGCATCGATACGTATCCGGATCGTTTTCTCGGCATTGCTTTGGTGCCCGGCGACTGCGCCGAGCCGGAGGCGCATATGGACGCGCTGGCGGATCAGGGTGGTATCGTAGGTTTCCGCCTCGGGTCGTTGGGTGGCCCAAGGGATCCTTTTGCGCAGATTGACGTGCGCGAGTTCAGCAGTTACCGGATTTGGAAACACGCGGCCGAGCGCGACTATGTACTGTGGCTTTATGTGCAGGCGGTCGACGCGCACCTGATCGCCTATATGGTCGACGCCTTCCCGCAGGTGCGGGTGGTGCTAAACCATCTTGGCATGTGTCCGGGGCAGGGGAAATTCACGGTCGATGAATGGGGGCGACCTAAGATCGAGACGCCGTCTTATAGCCCGGCTTTCCACACGACCTGGCGGCTGACGCGCTACGAGAATGTGGCGGTGTTGCTCTCGGGGCAATATGCCTTCAGCAAGGAGGCCTTTCCCTATCGCGATCTGGTGGGGTGGCACGAGCGGTTGTTACGCGATTTTGGTTCGCGGCGGCTGATGTGGGCGACGGATGCGCCGTGGATTTACGAAGAACCGGGGTATGGAGAATATACGCGGGTTATTGACGAGTTGTTGCCAAATATTGGTGAGCAGGAGCGGGGGGATATTATGGGGGGGACGGCATCGCGTTTTTTGCGCTTTCCCAAGAAGGAGAGTTGCTAGGTATCTGGGTGCGTCTCGCGCTGCGGTTTGCGGGACTGCCTTCGGGCAAAGCTAAGGCGGCCTAATAAGTTTGTGGAAGTACGCAACGTGTGGTAGAGCTACCGTAACGGTCGGCGGGAGCGGGGCGATATAGTTCAACTGCTGGCCTTTGTAAGGCTTTGCCACGCGGCAGACCCAACAAACCTCCACTGCTGTGGTTGGGGCCCCTGGCTATTCGTCTTTTTGTATCTCATCAAGACCGGCGCAAGCGGATAGACATGGCCCACAGGAGCAAGCACCCCTGTGGGCCATGCCCTATCTGCGACCCACTGCAAGCCACCACACTTCTCAGCTATTATTCTAACGCCAACGAATAATCCCGTTCTTCGGGCCGCGGGTGTCCGCCCGGACCATAGGCACCTTCAGCGCTCGACTCTTTCTCCAACTGGATAAATGTATCGCGTATGCCATCGTCGCCGACTTCGAAGCGATAGAAGCCCAGGCGTGCGTCGCCGTCGGGGAAGCGGTCCTGCCATTGCGGCATGGCGATACCGGCGCAGCGGTAAAAACGGATACCATCTACTTCCTGCGGAGGGCGGCGGCAGTGGATATGGCCGCTGAGCACAATTTCGACATTGGTTTTTTTCAAGGCGTCGAAGATGCGCTGGCGATGGGGGTTGTCGATGGAGAAGTACCAACTGTGGTACTCGTCTCTTTTTGTGATATCCCAGGTCGGTTCGTCGAGCGTGTCGACGAATAGCGCGTAGTGCATAAGCACGACGTGGTGTTTGGCGCTTGGCGTGGCGGGCAGCTGTTCTTCGAGGAAGCGCCACATGCGTTCTTCGTGCGGCAGGCCCGAGCCGGCGAGTGCGGCGTAGAGGCCGCTGAAGCGGACCTGTTTGTGCACGAAGGTCCAGGGGTAGGGGCCGAAGAAGCGAGCGAAATTGTCCAAGCTTTCGGTGGTGGCATTGAGTCGGGGATCATCGCGGCCGGTGGCTCCGGCGATCGGAGTATGCTTGTTGCCGGTATCCATATTGCCAGGGATGGCGTAGTAGGGGTAGGGAAGGGCGTCGAGTTCGGCTTTGGCCTTTGCCAACTCAAAATCGTGGATATAGCCATCGCGGGTCAGATCGCCACCGACGAGCAGTAGGTCGGCATGTATCGATTGTAACTGACGGTAGGCTGTCTGCCAGTTTTCCATATAACGTGGGTTGAAGCGGAAGGAGCGCGGCGAGCCGGGTTGCGTGTCGGAAATGTGCAGGAAAGTCCAGGGTTGCATAGGAAGTGTCTTTGTCTAGGTCGCCGCCGCGCGCCCTATGGTGGCTGGGCGCACCAGCGGCGATAAGGTTAAGTGGAACGCAGGGCGAATAGATCGGCATCCTGCAGGACGAAACGCAGGCGCACGCTTTGGTCCTTAAGGGAGGAAAAGTCAGCGGGCCAGGCCGCATCCAGCTCGTCGCCAAAGAGTGGCTCNNCCCTTCCGCGTCTTGTACTTCGATGCGGATCGAGCCGATAGCGGAGGTGGCGTAGTTGAGGCGTAGGGCATCGCCGGTGAGTGTCAGCGGCTTGCTGGTGAATTCGCCGCCGTGATAGCCGGCGCGTACCGAGGCGAAACCGTGCGGGCGTACGGCGAGTCGCTGTAGCCTATTGCTCGCCCATCCGTAGTGCGAGGCCGCGTAGAGCGACCACTCGTCCGCGGTCTCGACGATGCCGACGGCGGGCGTCTGGTTGCGGTGGGTCCAGTTGCGCGTTTCGCGACCGGCGCGCAGCCAGGCCTCCATAAAGGTGCGGTCCCAGTGGGTGCCGTCGCGGCTGCTCATAAAGACGGCGTCGGAAATGCCATCGCCCGGATAGTCCATACCCGCGGTATTTTTTGTGCGGTCGGGCACGAAGCGCATGGGAAAGGAGAGCAGGATCTGCTCGGCGCCGGGGCAGGGCAGTGTGGCGTTGGTGTAGAAGTGTTCCAAGGGGATGCCGTCGTCGTAGTGGTGCGGCACGGGTTCGGACCAGTGGATAAAGTCGTCGGAGGTGCAACTCTGGATAGCGCGGATGCCCTGGCCCGGCCCAGCACTCTCGTCTAGGTAGCGACTGAAGAGGCGATAACATTGCGCGTGCGGGTCCCACAAGGCGACATTGACGGAGTCGAATTTGCCTTTGACGGCCAAAGGACCTTCGCTCACCGGCGACCAGTGGAGGCCGTCAGCCGAAGAGAAGCCGTGCAGATTGTCTTTGTCGGAGCCGCCGACAGCTTTGAAACGCTGGTCGAGTGGGGCGTTGGGGTCGATGAAGACGCAGAAGTTATGGGCGGCGTATTGGCGCAGGATGAGATTGTTGTCCGTGTTGCCCTCGGCCTCGAGCAGCCCCAGGTTCGGTCGTTCGAAGTGGATGCCGTCTTCGCTGATGAGCAAGTTAGTGGTCTGTGTCTCTTTCCAGCCGTCGGGCAGGTCGCGGCCGACGGGGTGGTAGCCGCGATAATAGATCAACACCCGGTCTTGGTCCTGGATCACGTTGAAACAGGCGGAGCAGGCGTTTTCGAGCGGTTCCTCTACCGAGAGGACGATATTCTTGCGCTCGGGCGGGTGTAGGTGCAGGCGCGCGTTGGCTAGATCCTCAATTAAATAACGATCGACAAAAAGTTCGCGGCGGGCACCGATTTCAATGCTCATAAAGTCTCGTTTCTCAGGATGTGGCAAGAGCCTGGCGATAGGGCTTGAGGTCGATGCCGGGTATAAAGTCGGCCAAAAGCTTGATAGTCCCTTCGGTGTAATAGGGGTGGCCGGGCTTGGGGAAGCCAAAGAGCGAACGGACGCGTGGGGTAGTGCGGGTGAAGAAGGGCAGCATATGCTCGCGCTCGCCGTAGATGAAGGGGTTGGCGAAACGCGTCCAACGGTCGTTGTCCCGGCGGCACATCGACAGGGTCCAGAAGGCGCGCTGTACGCGCTTGTCGGCGAAGGGTTGGGCGGCGTGGATCAGATACGAGGAGTAGAAAACGGCCGAGCCGCGTTTGCCGACGGCGGGCACGGGTTTGGCCAATTCGGTGGCCTCGCGCAAATCCGTAATAGAGCCGCCGCTGGCGTTGCCTGCGGCTAGTGCGCGCAGATAGGCCTCGTGCGCCAGTTTGTGCGAGCCGGGGATCATCATTATCGGTGCACCGTCGTCTTCAACGTCATGCAGGTAGACGCCGGAGTTGACGTAGTCGAAGCGGCCTACTTCGCCGAAGGGCGGCAGCAGGCAGTTGGTATTGTGGTCAATATGATAACCCTGCCAGGGGTGCTCGGAGTGGCGCTTGTCGGTGGGGCCCGAACGCAGGAAGAGATGCGCATTGCAGTAGCTCGCTTGGTCGTGGAGGCACTGTTCAAAAATGTCGAGATAGGCTTCGTTTTCGATTAGGTTGTCTAGCGCGTCGGCCCCAGTCGGAAATTGCGACCGGCCCGTTTCGTGGTCGTGGGAGGTGGTGAAGCCGTCGGAGGCGGCCTCGGCCTGGCCTGCGTCGCAGTCGGCGAGCCAGGCGTCGAAGGGTTTGCCGTAGAAGGTCTGGTCCATGGCCGCTAGAGCGGCGTGCATTTCCGCGTCCGAAAACAGATCCGGGACGATGATATAGCCGTCGCGGCGGAACTGTTCGAGTTGTGCAGGGGTCAGGCTCATCGCGTGTTCTCCTCTTGAATGCATCGGATACGGGTGATTGGCGTCTGAATCTGTGGTCTGTACATGTCGATGACTAAGGCGGGACCGGAGCATCAATCCTCGGGAGTGATACTTATTGGCAGTGCGTCGTCTCCCCGGCTGTGCCTATTAAAGAAATCCCAAATTACATCGCGGCCAAAAGCAGGCCAGACGTGGCCCCCTTGCCAGCCGCATGAAACCACTTCGGCACCGGTGGCGCAATCGGCGCGTTGCTTGCAGCGCATGCTTTTTATGCCGTCGGCGGAGGTCGGGTAGAGCGTCGTTTGTGTGGCGCAATGCTGTGACGTTTTATCGGCCCACTTACCGACCACGTCGTCGATGGCCTCGTAGAGGTAACCGTCCGAACTCTGTTTGCCGTCGACCCGCACATAGGTGTCGTTGTCGCCGTGGATGTGCATCAGCGATATGGGCAATTCGGGAGCGCAGTTAAAGCCTTTGGCCAGAGTGCCGGCGACGGGGGCGATCGCCGCGAAGCGATCGGACATCGCGCAGCCAAGCCGGTGTGCGAGCATGCCGCCATTGCTCATGCCGGTAGCGTAGACTCGGTCGAGGTCAATGCACAAGGTGTTTTCCAGCGAGTCGAGCAACGCGGCGACAAAGGCGAGGTCGTCGTGGCAGGTGCACCAGTTGCAGTGATCAGGCGTGCCGCATTCGGGGGGAAAGGGGTATGGGTAGGCGTCAGCGGCGCAGATCGGACCTGCGGGGCCGGGCGAGGCGTTGCAGGCGAGGTCGTTCCACGAGGTGATTACGGTGCCCGCACTATCGAAGAAGGTTGCCTGCGGGTAGACCGCGATATAGCCGTGCTCGTCGGCGTGTGGGCTGAACTGCGTGCTCTTTTCGGCGCTGGCAGAAGTGCCGGTATAACCATGGAAGGCCAGCAACAAGGGGGTCGGCGTGTCGGTGTCGTATCCGGCCGGAAGGTGCAGGCGATAGGAACGGGCGAGTGCGTCGACCTGGATGCCTCGTTCGGCGGTTTGTCCTGGTTGGTCTGCAGGTGCTAATCCGCATCCGGTGCTCGGCATGATGGCGCTACTCGGGATAGATCCCAATAGAAGGGCGACCGCTATGATATAGAGCTTATTCATTGTGGTAATCGGCAGAACCTTGGTGTAACCATATGAGATTGCCGTTGGGGTCCGATATCACGGCGAAGTAGCAGACGCCGCTGTCTTTGACCTCCGCAGCGATTTGCTCTATATGCTGACAGGTTGCTATGCGCTGGCAAAGGCCGCTATACGCCGCCGCCGGATAGAGTGAGGCGGGCTACTTTTCGACCTCGTCGAAGAGTGACGGAAAGAACCGGTGCGGGTCCGCGGGCTCGCGGAACAGGATTTGCTGTCGCGCCGTCAGATCGATACCGGCTGGGGGCAGCACGCGCTTGTTGGTCCAGGCGATTTGCGATACGCAGTATTTGTAGAGCAGCGACCGCCGGTCGTGCGGTCCTTGCCAACTCGCTGTGCCGTGTGTCAGCGACTCGGTGAAGAGAATGACCGAGCCGGCAGGTGCAGGAGGGATCACGAGACAGGGGGCCGCTTCGAGGTCGTCCTGTATTTTTTGTGGCATTTTGAAGTTGCTTTTGTGCGACCCGGGGATGCAGCAGAATCCGCCGTGGTCTGGGCCGCTATCGGCTAGATTCCAGGCGACGACGACGAAGCCGTTGGTGAGTTCAGTCTCGGGCGGGCGATAGTGGACGCCGGGTTGGGCGCCGGAGGTAAACGACGAGGTGCCGTAGTCCGAGTGCAGTTGCCCTCTGCCTTTTCCCTTGCTCATATACATGCCGTAGAGGCGGTCTAAGCGGAAGCAATCACCGAGGCGAAAGCGCAGGACGGGCATGGTCGCAGCATGGTCGAGTAGGTCGCAGAAGGGTTGGCCCCAGCCTAGGAAACCCGAGCCTTCCGGCGCGGCGCCGAAGCGGTTGCTTTTGGCGGTTTCAGGTAGGTTCTGCTGGTCGAGTAGCGTGTTTAAGGCGGCGACTTCAGCGGGGCTGAGGGCATTTTCTACCACTAGGTAGCCCTGGAGGTCGAAGAGGTATTGTTGCATTTCTATGTCATTCATAAGAGCCTTTTGCAGCGGTGCTGCAGGAGGATGGACTGGGGGAGAGCATTCTACCCCGTCGCTCATTCTCGCCGCGTTGAAACGGATTTGCTGGCCCCGCCGGGATCGTCAAGCGCGACTAATAGATACTGCTCTGACCCTAACTCAAATTCAAACCGCGAGGATAGAGCGCTAATGTTCATGATCTATATGCATGTCCAAAGGTTGCTCAGCCCGGCCACACTTCCGTGGCCACGCGCAGGAAGTTGCCGCCGATAATTTTGCGGATCTCCTCGTCGACATAACCTCGCTGTACTAACCCGACGGTAAAGAGCGGCCAGTTGGTCCAGGCCAGGCTCTGGATTTGCCGTTCTTGTTTCCATATTGGGGAGAATAGGGGGTCGTCTGCCGGCCACAGCGCTTCCCAACGGGTGCGTGCGGGGCGTCCGGCCGGACGCTTTTCGTCGAGGACACCCGCGGCGATATAGGGGCTGTCGGTGCCGATCGCGACATGGTTGGTGCCATAGCGGTCGGCGATATAGTCGATGTGGTCGAGCAGGGCGGCGATATCGCCGCTTTTACCCAAGAAGGCCGGGATATTAGTGATGCCGACCAGCCCGCCGCTATCGACGATGGCGCGGATCACATCGTCGTTTTTACAGCGGCAGTGCGGAGTGAGTTCCCAGGCACCCGAGTGGCTGGCGACGACGGGTTGCTGCGAGGCTTGTGCCGCTTCGAGGCTGGTCTTCTGTCCCGAATGCGCGACGTCGATGATGACACCGACGCGGTTCATCTCGGCGATGGCGGCATGGCCGAAATCGCTCAGGCCGGCGTTAGCCGGTTCGCCGCAGCCGTCGCCGATGGCGTTGCGCCGGTTGTAGGTTAAGTGCATCATACGGCAGCCGAGTTGGTAAAAGATACGGATATAGCGCAGCTCCTCCTCCACCGAGATATGGTCCCCGGGTAGCGGTACGCCATTGCAGCTCATATAGAAACAGTGCAGGCCCTGCTCCTTGGCGGCGACGATGTCGTTGGGTTTGGTGGCGCGCAACAACAGGTCGTCCATGCTGTCGTTGAGGTAGGTGTAGCGGGCTAGGCGTTTGATCAGGCGCTCAGGGGCGTTGCCCTCTTCGCCGGCGTTTTGCAGGATGCAGGTGACGCCGGAGGCTTTCCAGGCCGCATGGTATTCGCGTCGCAGATCGGGATCCGTGGCCCAGCGGGTCATGATCATATCCTCGCTGAGGTCTTGCAGTTCGAGGGCGGAGGCGCCGGATTCGAACGCGGCGGTTAGTGCGTCGATGTCGGCGGTGGCGCGGAAACCGAGGCCGTAGGTTTCGATGACGACGGAATCGCGATGCAGTTCGAGCCCGTGCTCTAACTCGTTAGGAGTCGGTTTGAGGACCTCTAAGGCGACGTCGCGGGCGTGCTGGATGCGGGCTGCGGCGCTTTGCGTAGGCATTTTCGCTGATTCTCCTGTGTGGTGCGGTCTTGGCGAAGGGGATCACGCGAGGTAGAATAACCTTTTATATTGTTGGCCTCAAGCGGTCCCTATCCGATCGCGTTACCCCATACTGTGGAGAAATTACATGAGCGAACGACGTTTTCAACGCACCTCGCCGAGCGATTTGCTGCGCATCGGTGTGATTACCGGCCCCGGTGGGCACACCTTTGGCATTTGGGGGGAGAAGATGAACGCACCAGGTGGGGCAATGCGTACCACGGGTATGCTGCTGACGCATGCTTGGTGCCTCAATCCGGATTTCCGCCAGGAGTTCGCTGAGAAATATCCAGAGGTCGCGATGGTCGATGACCCGCGGGAGATGATTGAGCATATCGATGGCGTCTATATCGACGATATCACTGCGATCTCGCTTTATCCGCTATTGGCTAAACCCTTCTTAGAAGCGGGTATTCCTACTTTCGTCAACCGGCCTTTCGCCACCTCGATGGCCAAGGGCCGCGAGATGGTGGAGGTGGCGGAAAAACACGGTACTGCGCTCTTATCGGCCTCGACTTGGGAGTTTGCCGAGAGTGTCGGCGATGTGCGGGCCAAAGCCGCGGATATGGCGGATATTAGGGGCTATGTGGCACACAACTCGATGAGCGACTACTACTCACACGGTCTGCACGGGGTTTGGTACATCCATGCGATTTTGCGCGACGAGATCGCCAAGGGCCGGGGTCGCATGAAAGCCGCCGCCTATCACGCGCCGAACTGGCGTGTGCCCGGCGGCATGATTGTCTACCAACACGAGACATCGGGCATGCCGTATTATGGGGCGTTGCATATGGTCGCCGGTGACGCGCAGGCCTATATGCGCGTCTTTGGTGATCACACCGGCGATGTCGAAGGCAAGATTCCGGGGCGTCCGGGCTATTTTATGCTCAGTACTTGGAACGCGGCGCAGCTAGCCATTCAGGAAATGTTCGAGACAGGGGTGTCGCCGGAGACGGGGGAGCAACTGTTGGAAAAGCTGGCAATGTTTTTATTGCCCTTTTATTCCGTGCTGGAAGCTGGGGGGGCGATGGTGCCACGGGAGGTGTTGGAGGGCTGGGAACTGCCGCGGCCGGGGCCGACGCTGATGCAAGACGGGCTGCCGACCGATAGTGCGTTTAACTTTCCCTATAGCGATGAGCAGATCGAAGAGACAGCGCGGTTATTGGGCGGGTGAGGTGGTGGAGAGAATGCGGCAGTGGCCATCTTTGTTGCATTATTTGCAAAAGAGGCGGGCGTGATCGTCGCTCATCACTTTACTTCCGCTACCCGCACAACTCGATCTACTCCGTACGGATAACCCGTTGCCTCGATGCAGAGCAAATCGCTCTCGTGCGCGAAACGCAATTCTTCTTCGTTGTCGATCCAGCGCACGCTGGCGACTGGGCGATCAAAATTAGTAAAGCCGCGTGGACCTACACCGCCGCCACCGACGGTGACATTGGCGTCGCCAATAGCGCCGAGATTGTGGATAAAGAGATAGACGCAGTCGTCGGTTTCGAGTGCGAAATCGGCGCCGGTGCCTTTGATCTTGCTGGGTTTAGCATCGTAGATGGCCTCGGGGTGAGTGGCGATCCACTCGCCGACGCGGCTGAGGGCGGCGGCTTCGTAATCGGGGATCTTTCCGGCGGCGGTCGGGCCGACGTTTAAGAGATAATTGGCGCCGACTTTGCGGCAGCTGCACAGGTTTTCGATGATGCCCGGCGGCGAGGTGTAGTTAAAATCTTCGGCGCCGATACCCCAGTGGCGGTTCATGGTCTGGCACATCTCAGTGGCGACGTATTTCTCCATGCCCTCGCGGTCCATTGGCGAGGGGCGGCCCTGCTCAAAGGTGACGCTGTCGATTTCGGGGTGGCCGATATGGCCGAGCGAGTGCAAGCCGGTATTGTTGACGATCATTGCCTCTGGCTGGTATTTGCGGATCATCGAGTAGAGGCGGTTCTCTTTCCAATCGGCGTCGGGTTTGCTCCAGTTGCCGTCGAACCACAGGCCGCCGATTTCGCCATAGCTCGTACAGAGCACTTCGATTGACTGGTTCAGATAGTCGAGATAGGCATCGAAGTCTTCTTCGAAGCTGGGCTGGTACCAATCCAAGGTCGTGTGGTAGAAATGCGGCGCGATGCCTTCGGTGCGGCAGCCTTCGATCAATTCGGCGACCAGGTCGCGGCCGGCGGGCGAGTGTGGCGCGTCGTGATCGGAGAGGCCCTTGGTGTCGTAGAGCGAGAAGCCATCGTGGTGCCGGCTGGTCAGGGTGATGTATTTCATGCCGGCGGCTTTGGCGATTTGTGCGATCTTGCGGCCGTCGAAGTCTTCGGCGGTGAATTTTTCTTTAAGCTGGGCGTATTCGTCCATCGGGATCTTGCGCAGGTGTTGGACCCATTCGCCTTGGCCGAGTTGCGCGTAGAGGCCCCAGTGGATGAACATACCGTAGCCCATTTTTTCAAAGCGGGTGATGCGCGCTACAGGGGTGGGGATGGCCATGTGAAAACTCCTTGAACAGTAGGTTTTTTAGAGATCGTATTCGGGATAGAGTTTGCGCCCTAAATTCTTAAACTGCCCCTCTAGCGTTGCGGCCGAGTGCACCGCTGGCTCGGAGACCACGTATATATTCCCTGCGAAATGCTCGAAGCCGGCGCGGAAATGCGCCGATGACTTGATGCCGATATAGCGCATCTGGCGCGGGTCGAGATCCATCGTCAGTGAGAAGGCGATGCCGAAAGGTTGCTCGCGACGGCTGACCAAGAGCACGTGTACGCCGTCCTGCACGATATAGGCGGAGGGCCCCATGGTGCTTTTTAGACCGCGGTTTCTGGGGCCTTCGTAGGTGAAACTGCCGTCGCTTAAGGTTACGACCTGCGCTTTCATTGGCACCGGCTTACCCTGGAGCGGGGTGGATTTGGCGCCGACGGTTAATTCCAATTCCGCGCCGACACCCGCTTCTTGGCACAGCGCGACGGCTGCGGGGTCGACGATATAGAGGATACAGGCGTCTTGCAACCCCGCGTCGAGGAAGGCCTTGAGCATGCCGGTACTGTCGCCGGGGGAGCCGCCGCCGGTATTATCGTCGCGGTCGGCGAAGATAATCGGGTATTGGCCGGCGGCCTCGCCGGTGGGCAGGGCTTCGGTGGTGGAGGGTAGGTGCAGTTGCCAGTCGCTACGGCGATCCCAGATATAGGCGGCCAGTTCGTCGGCCAAAGATTGCGCTATCACCGGGTCATTGTCAGTGGCAATATAGACGGAGGCGCCCATATGGGGAATGTCGGCGAGCGGATAGCCGATGGCGATCGAACCGCAGATTACGCCGGGTCGGCTTTCGATCTCGTGCAGGTATTCGATGGCCTGGCGCATTGGAGGGTCGGCGGTGACCTGGTTCATACCCCAGACCAAGGGGATCTGTGTTAGGGCTAGCGTGGGTTTGAGACCTTCTTGCAGGATGCGGCGCATTACGTCGGCGCATTCTTTGGCGCGATCTTCCTGGTCGATTTCGGGGTAGGTCTCGTGACCGATGATGACATCGGCCATCTCGACCATTTGCGGCGACATATTGGCGTGGATGTCGAGTTGGGCGAGGATCGGGACGTTGGTGCCTACTAGCTCGCGTACTGCTTTGAGGATATGGCCCTCGGCGTCGTCGATGCCCTCGGCGACCATCGCGCCGTGCAGGTCGAGGAATACTCCATCGATATCGGAGATCTGCCCCATGAGCGTCAGCATGTCGTCGAGAATCTCATCGAAGATTGCGCGCGGTGTCGGTCCGGAGGGCTGCGCGTTGGCGAAGATCGTCGGGATGAGTTCAAAATCATGCGCTTCGCAACCGGCGAGAAAGCCGCCGACCGCGGTATTGGCGCCACGGAAGAAGTCGAGCACGTCCTGGCCGGTGCGATAGCCGAAGCGCTGGTTGCGGTAACTGGACCAGTTTGTTTCGACGGTGGTGAAGGTGCTCGACTCGTGGGCGATCGAACCGGTGGCGATGCGCATGGTCTTTAGTCTCCGCTTAACAAGCTCGCCGATTCGGCGTCGAGATAGATCGAGGTGTCGTCGTGGTTTTGCAGAATCGAGGCCGGCACGAGGTTGCTGACTTGGCCTTCGAGCGTGCCTTTGACGGCTTGTGCCTTGCGGTCGTCGGGTACGGTGAGGATGATCGTCTTCGACTTGTAGATCTGGCGGATGCCCATCGAGATGGCCTGGCGCGGCACGTCGTCGATCG
>LWDU01037232.1_pt1 | contig 30102 bp, 31 predicted proteins | sample 727161 | NCBI WGS metagenome assembly LWDU01 (sample SAMN04566230, study PRJNA314399) | hydrothermal vent metagenome | isolation source: deep sea hydrothermal plume seawater | place: Mexico: Gulf of California, Guaymas Basin | collected 2004-07-11
ACCAATGTCGATCACATCTATGCCGTCGGCGACGTGACCGACCGCGTGCAGCTGACCCCGGTGGCGATCCGCGAGGGCCAGGCCTTTGCCGACAGCGTGTTCGGCGACGGCGAGCCGGTGGCGGTCGACCACAGCTGCATCCCCAGCGCGGTGTTCAGCCACCCGCCGATCGCCGCGGTCGGCATGACCGAGGGCGAGGCCAAGAACCAGCTCGGCAGCGTGAAGGTCTATCTGTCGGACTTCCGCCCGATGAAGAACGTACTCGCCGGGCGCAACGAACGCAGCCTGATCAAGATGATCTGCGACGGCGACAGCGGGCGCATCGTCGGCATCCACATGATCGCTCCCGAAGCGCCCGAGATGATGCAGGCCGCCGCGATCGCGGTGAAGGCCGGGCTGACCAAGGAAGATTTCGACGCCACCACCGCGATCCACCCGACAATGGCCGAGGAACTGGTGCTGATGCGCTAGGACGTCGTCATCGGCCCCGCGCCCGCGCGGCGGGGAAGAGTCGACAGCTGCGCATTGCGAAGCGCTCGGCCCGGTGCTTAGGCCGGTACGATGGAACACCCGTCGTCCGCCAGCTTTACGCGCCCCAAGCACGTCGACATCGAGCTCGTGTCGGTGGCCTATCGCAACCGCAGCTTTCCGGTGCATATGCACGACCAGTATGTAGTGGGCGTGGTCGAAAGCGGCGGCGAAACACTGACCATCGATGGCACCTCATACGAGGTCGGTGAAGGCGACATGATCACTATCGATGCGGGCACGGCGCATGCCAATGCCACGCTCGGAGACGCAACCTTGCGCTACCGGGTATTCTACATTCGCGCAGACGTGGCGCGGTCCTATGTCGGCCGCTCGGACCTGCGCTTTCCGGCACCGGTGCGCTGTGACCCCGCTTGCGCCCAGCGGCTGCTGGAACTGCACCGCTGGTTCGAAGCGGGGACCGGCGACAGGCTGGAAGAAGACACCGCGCTTGCGGAAATAGTCGGTATCGCGTTCGACGCAGCTGTCGAACCGGATCGAGACGACCGGCTACCGAAGGCAGTTCGCCGGGCGAAGGGGTATATCGATGCGCGCTATGAAGAGAATTTCGGTCTCGATGAACTGGCCGATGCCGCGGGTGTGACCAAGTACCATCTGGCGCGGAGTTTCACGCGCGCGCACGGTCTCAGTCCGCTTGCCTACCGCACCCAGCGGCGCATCCATGCGGCCAAGGAAATGGTGCTGGCGGGTGCGCCACTGGCCGATGTCGCATCCGATCTGGGTTTTGCGGACCAGAGCCATTTCACGCGCCAGTTCCAGAGCATGGTCGGAATCTCGCGTTCAAGACAGGTCTGGAGCGCCCGGCTAGGCCCCGTTGAAAGGCTTGTCAGGGACCATACCATGAAGAATTCACGCTTGATTATCACCACTCGGCTGCGGACGCTGAAAGGGACCGCGCTGGCGGCAGTGGCAGCGGCCTGCGCTGCTCTCGCCGGTCCTGCGAACGCCGCAGCGGCGGGCCAGGACGTTGAAGCCAATCGCCAGGCCTCGGGTGAAGCCAGCAGCCCATACGCGACCTTTCTCGCGAATTATGTCGAATGGGTGAAAACCATCGAAATCGCGGGTCAGGCGCGCGGCATCGCGCTGACGCCGAAGCAGATCGAGCTGGCCACCCGGATCGGGATCGAGCATCCGGAAAAAGTGCGGTTGGTATACGCCGACGAAATACCCTTTCCGTCCGAAGATCCGCAAATGCGCAAGATCGGCGAGGAGCTGGGCTTTGTCGGACCGGGTATCACCAATAACGCGCAGGCGTTCGGTTATACCATCTGGGTGCGCAACGGTTTCGATCTGACATGGTCGCTGCTCGCCCACGAACTGGTCCATGTGCAGCAGATCGAGCGGAATGCGAGTTTCGGCGCCTTCGTGGAAAAATACATGAAGCAACTCATGGCTCACGGTCACGAAAACATGCCGCTCGAGGTCGAAGCATACGAAGCCAATCGGATCCACGCCTCGCAACCCTGAGACGGGCCGTGCCGTTTGCCGCAATGCCCGCCACCCGATTGCGCCGGCGGCGATCCCGGCCTAGCGTGGCGCGGTTCAGCGGCGGACGACAAGGGGAACTTGCGTGAAGGGTTATTGCGACAATATCGAGCAGCGGACCGTCGAGAACGACAACTTCCGCCAGGTTCTCTACACCGGCAAGCATCTGCAACTCGTGGTGATGACGCTGCCGCCGGGCTGCGATATCGGCGAGGAGGTGCATGAGGACCGCGACCAGTTCTTCCGCTTCGAGGAAGGCAAGGGCGTGATCGATATCGACGGCGTAGAAAATCCCGTCGAGGATGATTTCGCGGTGATCGTGCCGGCCGGCGCGCGGCACAATGTCCGCAACACCGGCAGCGAACCGCTGCGCCTCTATACCGTTTACGGTCCGCCCGAGCATCTGGACGGCGTGATCCATGCGACCAAGGCCGATGCCGAGGCGCGCCATCACGACGAGGAATGGGACGGCGGCACTACCGAGTGATACGCTGCGCCGCGCCGCAGCAGCGCAGGCGCATAGCCCGATCGCAGGAGCATAGCCTATGACCAGCACGCCCGATGCCTTTCACATTCGCGAGGCCGTCGCCTATTTCGATGCGAGCAAGGAGCTCGAGGAAGCGATCGACGAGCTGCTCAGTTCGGGTTTCGACCGTGCTGAGATCAGCCTGCTGGCGACCGAGAAGACGGTCGAGGAGCAGCTTGGCCATCAATATCACAAGGTTGCCGAGCTGGAGGACGATCCCGCCGTGCCGCGCGCGATCTACATCCCGAAGGAATCGATCGGCGATGCGCAGGGGGCGTTGATCGCCACGCCGCTCTATATCGCGGCGGCGACCGCGATCGGCGCCATCGTGGCATCGGGCGGCTCGCTGCTCGCAGTGATCATCGGCGCGGCGGTTGCGGGCGGGGCCGGCGGCGCGCTGGGCGCCGGTCTGGCGAAATTGGTGGGTGACCGGCACGCCGAAAACCTGCAGAACCAGCTTGAACATGGCGGGCTGCTGCTCTGGGTGCGCACCTGGGACAGCGGCGACGAACAACGCGCGGTCGACATCCTGACGAAGCATTCGGGTCACGATGTCCACGTGCATGGCGCGCCGCAGAGTTGAACGGATAACAGGAGAATTTCGGTGATCGGGAAGATGGTGGCACTCGGGCTCGCAGGGCTTGCCGGATACGCGCTGTTCAAGCGCAAGGACGCATCCCGCAATGCCGCCTTTGCGGAAGACCAGCCGCATAATTTCCATACCGACGTGCGCGATGCCGGTCCCGGCGCAATGCGCGATCCGGACGCGCGCGAATGGACCGAGACCGACGAGGATCTCGACGAAAGCTTCCCCGCGAGCGACCCGCCGGGTGGCTATTGACCCGCGCGGGCCATAACCGGGTGAATTGAATGGCGGCCAGGCTCGTCCAGATCTACCTGCCCGAAGACCGGGTCCGCGATCTGGAGGTGATCCTCGATCGCCACACGCGCCGGTTCTGGCGGGAAACTGTGCCCGGGGCGCAGGAAAAATACACCTGCATCGTCCAGCAACGCTATACCGAACGCCTGCTCGCCGATCTGGACGAGGCCTTCGCAGACCTGCCCGACTTCTCCGCGCTCGTGTCCGAGCTGCAGGCGGTCCTTCCGATGGTCGAAGAAACGCCGGTCACCGAATTGCCGCTGTCGCCCGACCTGCCGACCCCCACGCGGATCGAGCGGTTCTTCAGTCGCGACCGGCTCAGCACCGACGAACTCTACGACGACATCGAGGAAAGCCTGCATCCCGGGCCTGCCTATTTGCTGACGGTCACGCTGTCGGCGATCATCGCCGGTCTGGGGATGCGCAGCGGGCAGACCGCGGTGGTCATCGGCGCGATGATCATCGCGCCGCTGCTCGGGCCGACGATGGGGTTGGCGCTGGCGGCCACGGTCGGCAATTGGAAGCTGGGCCGGCAAGCGGCCGCGACGCTCGCCATCGGCTGCGTCCTCGCAGTGCTCGCGGGTGTCGTCCTCGGCATGACGGTGGCAATCGATCCGCTGGTGCCCGAATTGAAGAACCGCACGCTGGTCCAGCCCGCCGATATCGCGCTGGCGCTGGCCTGCGGTGCCGCGGGCGTGCTGGCGTTCAGTCGCGGCGCCTCGCTTGCGCTGGTCGGGGTGATGATCGCCGTCGCGCTGGTTCCGCCCCTGACCGCGGCGGGCATCTATACCGGGGCGGGCATTCCCGAAGCGGGCGCCAATGCGCTGTTCCTGTTCACCGTCAACCTCGTCTGCGTCAATGTCGCGGGGATCGCGATGTTCTTGATCCAGGGCCTGCCGCCGACCAGCTGGCGGATGACCAGCGGGATCATGCTCGTGTGGGTGGTGCTGCTGATCCTGCTGATGTCGATGATGGCGGGGCGGATTTTCCTCGGCTTCGGCTCGTGGGACCTCGTGATGGACTACCTGACCGCCAGCCGGTGAGGCGCGGGTAATCCGGCACCTGCCAGCAGCCGCTACTTCGCGCCCGCTTGCAGTCTTTCCACCGCCAGCATCTGGGGCGTCACGCCCACCGCCCGCAGTTCCTCCGGCCACGCGCTGCCGGCCACCAGCGCCTCTACCGCCAACGCCATCGCGGGCGAGGTCTGCAGGCCGAAGCCGCCCTGTCCCGCCAGCCAGAAGAAGCCCGACGCGGCCGGATCGAAACCCGCCACGGGCAAGCGGTCGGGCGCGAAGCTGCGCAGGCCCGCCCATTTGCTCGCCAGCCGCGGCACGGCGAGCGTGGTGGCTTCCTCCACCCGCCAGGCGGCCAGCGCGACGTCTTCTTCCTCGGGCTGCGCGTCGCAGGGCGCGCTTTCGCCTTCGTCCATCGGGCTCGCGAGCAGGCGGCCGCTGCCTTCGGGTTCGATATAGAAGCCCGGGCCGACGGTCTTGGTGAAGGGCCAGCCGGTGACGTCGATCGGCACATCGAAGGTGATGACCGTGCGCCGCAGCGGGGTGATGCCGAGCGCGGCGATGCCGCCCATCTGCGCGACCGTATCGGCCCACGCCCCCGCGGCATTGACCACCACCCCCGCGGCATAGCTTGCCCCCGGCGTATCGACGATCCAGCGTTCGCCCTCATGGCGCAGCGCGGTCACCGGCGCCTTGGCCGCGATCGATCCGCCCGCGGCGAGCAGCGCCTTGCGATGCGCCTCCAGCCGGTCGAGCGCTTCCTCCTGCCCCGCCAGCGCCACGAACAGCGCGGGGTGTGGCTGCGCGCCCGGCGCTTCGAACAGCGCGATGCTGGCGGCGGTCAGCGCGCGGACGAGCCAGGCATCCATGTCGAAATGCGCAAAGGCAGCGCTGCGGCCCGAGGAATGCACCCCCGGCGCGTCTTCCGCCTCGCACACCAGCGTTTCCCCATGCCGCGCCAGCCGCGCGGCTGCCGACAGACCGGCTATTCCCGCCCCGATCACGAGGTAATCGACCTGTTTCATCGCAACTGCGTTGCCCCTTGCAACCATTCTGCCTAACTCTCCGCTTACCAAATGATGCGGGGGGCAGACAGATGGCAATGACAATATTGGTAACCGGGGGCACGGGCTATATCGGCGGCGAGGGAATCGACCAGCTGCTGGCCAGGGGGCACAGTGTCCACACCACTGTCCGCGACAAGGGCAAGAGCGAGCCGAGACTGCGTGCGCGCTGGAGCGAAGCCGGCGATCGGCTGGCGGTGTTCGAGGCCGATCTGATGAGCGATGCGGGCTGGGCCGAAGCCAATGCCGGCTGCGGCCGTGCCCAGCGACAAGGACGAGCTGGTGGTGCCCGCGCGCGAAGGAACGCTGCGCGCGCTCGAATTTGCCGACAAGGCGGGGATCAAGCGCTTCGTCCAGACCAGCAGCGCCGCGGCGATCGCTTATGGCCAGCCGGAAAAGGACCATTTCACCCATCTCGACTGGACCAATCTCACCGCGGGCGTGCCGCCCTATATCGAGAGCAAGACCGTGGCCGAACGCGCCGCGCGCGACTGGGTCGCGACCAAGGCGCCGACCATGGTGTTCTGCTCGATCAACCCGGTGGCGGTGTTCGGCCCGGTCTATGACGACGACATGTCGACCAGCGTCGAGCTGGTGAAGAAGATCATCGACGGCTCGATCCCGCTGATCCCCAATATGGGCATCTGCGTGACCGATGTCCGCGATGTCCGCGCGCTCGAGGCGCCCGCCGAAAAGGTCCGCGGCGAGCGTTTCCCGACCTCGGAGAAATTCCTCTGGCTGCGCGAAATGGCCGATGTGGTCCGCGCGCGCGTGCCCGAACATGCGAAGAAGGTGCCCAGCCGCCCGATGCCCAACTGGCTGGTCCGGCTGCTCGCGCTGTTCATGGACGAAATGAAGCAGATCAAGGGCGAGCTCGGCAATGTCCGCGACGTCTCGGGCAAGCATACCGAACAGGTGCTCGGCTATACCTTCATCCCCGCCGAACAGACCATCGAGGACACGGTCCGCAGCCTGTTTGCCAAGGGTATCGTGAAGCCCTGAACCCACCGCCGCATTGCCAGCCCGCACCGCGCTCGGCAAAAGACGCATGAAACGAATCGTTGACGGGAAAATTACATGAACATGTTGGCGTCGCGCGGGCAATTGCGCGCAAGTTTCATTCGCTGGGCGCTGTTCACCGTCCCGCTCTGTGTGCTGCTCGGCTTCGTCGCCGGCCAGCTGGGCGGGCCCGACACCGCGTGGTTCCAGCAGCTGGAGAAACCGGGCATCTATCCCGAGCCCAAATGGTTCGGGATCGTGTGGACGATCCTCTATGTCATGATCGGCCTGTCGGTGGCGATCGTGGCCTCGGCCTGGGGCGCGCGCGGACGCACCGCCGCACTGTGGGTCTTCGCGGTGCATTTCGCGCTCAACCTGTCGTGGAGCTACGTGTTCTTCGGCGCGCAGCAGATCTCGGGCGCGCTGATGCTGCTCGGCGCGATCGTGGTGACGCTGCTGGTGGTAATCGCGCTGTTCTGGCGCGTCCGGCGGCTCGCCGCGGTGCTGCTGCTGCCCTATCTCGCCTGGGTCTGCTTCGCCACCGCGCTGAACTACCAGTTCCTCCAGCTCAACCCCGATGCCGATGGCGGGTATCCCGAGGGCGCGGTCGAGCGGGTGAGGATTTAGGGGTTTTGGTGTTTCGAACCCGCATCCGCGGGTTCGTCCTCGGGGCTGTTCCTCCGCTTCGCTCCGGGCCCCTGCGGGCGGCCAGTCGGCCTTGCCTCGCCTACGGCTCGGATACCAACGCCACCATGCTGGAGTAGCGCTGGTCCCGTCCGCGACCAGCGGATGGCAAGCGCGACCGCGCGCCCGCAGCGATGCGACCGTCAGGTCGCATGAGCGAGGATAGCCTAAGGCCGCGAATGCGGCCGCCGGCGCTTGAGGCTAGACAAAAACCCCATCCCGTCCCATCTGAACCCTATGCAGAGCCAGAATCCCCTGATCGCCGATTTCGTCAAACTCGCCAATTCGGCAGCCGGCACGCTGGCCGGCATGGGCCGCGAGGCGCGCGACGCCGCGCGCGAACGCGCCAAGGAAAGTTTCGGCGGGATGGATTTCGTCAGCCGCGAGGAATTCGACGCGGTGAAGACCATGGCCAGTAAGGCCCGCGCCGAGGCGGAAGACCTCAAAGCCCGCGTCGAAGCGCTCGAAGCCCGGATCAAGTAGGCTTTGGCCGCTTGGCGGTCTACGGGCAGAGACCTTATCTAGGCCCCTGCCTTCGCAGGGGCGACGGTTGGGATTATAGTCGCCATCATGGGACAAATCGCCCAATCTACTCTCGTCGCCCCTGCGAAGGCAGGGGCCCAGCTGACTTCTCGGTTCGCAGTCTGAACGATGCCGGGCGGCTGGGTCTATATCATGACCAACAGCCCGCACGGCACGCTCTACATCGGGGTCACCGCCGAGATAGCCGCGCGCATCCATGCGCATCGCGAAGGGCAGGGATCCGAATTCTGCCGCAAGCATGGCCTCACGCGCTTGGTCTATGCAGAGCAGTATGAGGATATCCACGACGCCATCGCGCGCGAAAAGGCGATGAAGCGGTGGAAGCGGCAATGGAAGCTCAGGCTGATCCGGCGCGACAATCCCGACTGGAACGACCTGTTCGAGACGATCCTGTGATGGTGCCATTCCGCTAATCTTACCTAGGCCCCTGCCTGCGCAGGGGCGACGGGGAGAGCTCAGCTGGTCTGTCGCCCCTGCGAAGGCAGGGGCCCAACTGACGGCGCAGTACGCGATACGCCGCCCCACAAGTCGACTCCGCCGTCTTCGCAGGATCGCCGCAAGCGGCTAAGGTCGCCCCATGCAGCTTTCCGCTCCCGCCATCCTGCTTGCCGCGCGTGCGCATGGCGAGACCGCGGTGATTGCGCGGATGCTCACCGAACAGCACGGCATGGTCGCCGCCTATGTCGCGGGTGGGCGCGGGCGGCAGCTGCGGCCGGTGGTGATCCCCGGCAATATCGTCCAGGCGGAAATCCGCGCCAGGTCCGACAGCCAGCTGCCTTTCGCGCGGCTCGAACTGGTCACCAGCCGCGGGCCGTGGCTGGGCGAGCCGCTCGCCGCTGCGGCGATCAACTGGGTGACCGCGCTGACTGCAAGCGCGCTGCCCGAGCGGAATCCCTATCCCACGCTCCATTCCGCGCTCGGCGGCCTGCTCGATGCGATCTGTTCGTCGGACAGCGCGCGGCAGTGGGTCGAGGCGCTGGCGGTCTATGAAGCGCTGCTGCTGCGCGAGCTGGGCTATGGCGGCCAGCGGCCCGCGATAGCCGACCTTGGGCAGGCCTTGGAAATTCTCGACCGGCAGGAGCCGCTGATCGCGCGCTACCTGCTTGCCGACACCCGCGCCGACGTCCTAGCTGCACGGCAACTCCTCAGGCAGCGGCTGGCACGGATGGTTTAGCCGCGTTCAAGAATGGTTCGTCGCCCCTGCGCAGGCAGGGGCCTAGACACCGTCGTTGAGCGCCCCGAGGGGGCAGATAGGCTCCTGCCTGCGCAGGAGCGACGAGGCTGGAGAACCACGCTTGAAAATCGCACTATTCGCCGGCGACGGCATCGGCCCCGAAGTCATCGCGCAGGCGCGCCGCGTGCTCGAAACGCTGGACCTGCCCGGGCTGACGCTGTTCGAAGGCGATGTCGGCGCTGCCGCCTATCGCCGCCATGGCCACCCGCTGCCGCAAGAGACGCTCGACATGGCGCGCGCCGCCGATGCGGTGTTGTTCGGCGCGGTGGGCGATTTCTCCTGCGACGACCTGCCGCGCGAACTGCGGCCCGAACAGGCGATTCTCGGCCTGCGCAGCGAACTGGGGCTGTTTGCCAATCTGCGCCCCGCGGCGGGCTTCCCCGGGCTCGAACACCTCTCCTCGCTCAAGCCCGAAGTCGCGCGCAGCATCGACCTGCTGGTGGTGCGGGAACTCAATGGCGACGTCTATTTCGGCGACAAGGGCGAACGCGGCAGCGATGGCGGGCGCGAGGGCTGGGACATGATGTCCTACAACGAGGCCGAGGTGCGCCGCATTGCGCATAGCGCGTTTCGCGCGGCGATGGGACGCGGCAAGAAGCTGACCAGCGTCGACAAGGCCAATGTCCTCGAAACCAGCCGCATCTGGCGCGAAACCGTGATCGAAGTGGCGCAGGAGTATCCCGAGGTCGAGCTCGACCACATGTATGTCGACAATGCCGCGATGCAGCTGGTCAAGTCGCCGGGGCAGTTCGACACCATCGTCACCGGCAATTTGTTCGGCGATATCCTGTCGGACCAGGCCAGCGCCTGCGTCGGCTCGATCGGCTTGCTCGCCAGCGCGTCGCTGGGTGAACGGCAGACCGACTACGGCCCTTTCGGCCTGTACGAGCCGATCCACGGCAGCGCGCCCGATATTGCCGGGCAGGGCAAGGCCAACCCGGTCGCCGCCGTGCTCAGCCTGGCGATGCTGCTGCGCCACTCGCTCGGCCGCGAACAGGACGCCGCGCGGATCGAACGCGCGGTCGAGGGGATACTGGCCGATGGCGTGCTGGGCGGCGACCTTGGCGGGACCGCTTCGACCGGCGATATCGGCGATGCGATTGTTAGGAAGATCGTAACCACATCTTGAGGATTGCGGCATAACCGGGTCATGCAATGGATATGACACCGCAGACGCAGCCTTCCATGGCCGATCCCGCCCCCGCCAGCGCCAGCACGCTGGAGCTCGCGATCATCCTGCCGACGCTCAACGAGCGCGACAATCTCGCCCCGCTGGTCGAGCGGATCGAAGGCGCGCTGGGCAAGACCGGCTGGGAAGTGCTGGTGGTGGACGACAATTCCGCCGACGGCACTAGCGACGAAGCGCGGCGGCTGTCGCTCTCCGACCCGCGCGTGCGCGTGCTCCAGCGGATCGGCCGCCGCGGCCTGTCGAGCGCCGCGATCGAGGGCTTTTGCGCCACTGCCGCACCCTATGTCGCGGTGATGGATGCCGATCACCAGCACGATCCGCAATTGCTGGTGGCGATGCTTGCCAGCGTGAAGGCGGGCGAGGCGGATGTCGCCGTCGCCAGCCGCTTTGCCGATGGCGCGAGCATGGAAGAATGGGGCCGCCCCGACCGCGAGAAGCTGTCGAGCGTCGCCAACATGCTGGCGCGCAAGCTCACCGGGGTCGACCTCAGCGACCCGATGAGCGGGTTCTTCCTGCTACCGTCGGCCACCGCGCGGCGGCTGGTGCCCAATCTCTCGGGCATCGGCTTCAAGATCTTGCTCGACCTGCTCGCCACTTCCGAAACACCGCTCAAGGTGAAGGACTTCCCGATGAATTTCTCCGCCCGTCGCTCCGGCGAAAGCAAGCTCGACCGCGCGATCGCGCTCGATTTCCTCGCCGGTCTCTACGACAAGAGCTTCGGCCGCATCATCCCGACGCGCTTCGCGCTGTTCGGCACGGTCGGGGTCATCGGCATCGGCGTGCACATGGCGATCCTCTATGCCTTCCTGCTGGTGGCGGGGACGAGCTTCAGCTGGAGCCAGGCGGTCGCGACCTTCGGCGCGATGACCTTCAACTTCTGGCTCAACAATTTCCTCACCTATCGCGACCGCCGCCTGAAGGAACCCAACCGCGTGTTCTGGGGCTGGGTCAGCTTTATCGCCGCCTGTTCGATCGGCGCCTTCGCCAATGTCGCGGTGGCCACCACGCTCAACGACCGCGGCTCGCACGAAGTGCTCGCCGCGCTGGTCGGCATCGGCATCGGCTCGGTATGGAACTACGCGCTGTCGAGGGGGGCGGTATTGAGCGCCAGATAGCCCTGGATTGCCACGGAGCCTGCGGCTCCTCGCAATGACCGGGGAAATAGAGCGCCATCATTGCGAGGAGCGAAGCGACGCGGCAATCCAGCCGGTGGAGCAAAGGCGGCGCGGCTCTGTGCTAAGGCATTGGCATGGCCTATCGCGAGGACTTCCAACCGGCGGTGTACATCATGGCGAACCGTCGGAACGGGACGCTCTATACCGGCATCACTTCCGATCTTCCGCAGCGTGCTTGGCAGCATCGCGAGGGCGCCGGCGCCGGGTTCACCATGCGCTACGGCTGCAAGCTGCTCGTCTGGTACGAATGGCACGACGATATCGAGCTGGCGATCCTGCGGGAAAAACAGATCAAGGCGGGGTCGCGCAAGCGCAAGCTGGCTCTGATCGAAGCGTTCAATCCGACTTGGCGCGATCTCTATGGGGACATCGCGGTTTAACCCTGGATTGCGTCGTCGCCTGCGGCTCCTCGCAATGACTTCTCGGAAGGGTGATCCTCTCAATAGCACAGTCATTGCGAGGAGCCGCAGGCGACGCGGCAATCCAGCAAGCGCACCGCACCTCCCTACCGCCAGCTTTCCAGCCAGGTCCACACCGCGAAGCTGTCGGGGCCCACCAGCGGGGCGCCGCTGATGATCGGGTAGAACCAGCCGAACATCAGCACGCTGCCGAGGAGCGGCGCCAGCGCGCTCTTGCGCCAGCCGTTCTGCCATAGCGCATCGCACACCAGCGCCAGCGCGGCGAGCAGCGCCATGCTCGGCAGCGCATAGTGATAATAGAACTGCACCGGCTTGCTCGCCACGATCCAGAATCCCAGGCTCACCGCATAGACCAGCGCCACCGCCAGCGCGGTCCAGTGGCGGCGCAGTACGCCGTGCCAGGCGCACCACGCCAGCGCAGGCAGGCCGAGCAGCATGGTCAGCGGATTGCCGATCAGCATGATGCCGCGCTGCACCCCCGCGACCGGTTCGTAGAGATACCAGATCGAGCGCGCGTTGAGCACCCATTGCTCCCAGGTCGACTGGTAGGGATGCGCCTTGAGCACCTGCTCCTGCTGCGACAGCATGAACTGGTGGTGGAACACGAGCCCCTCCGAAATCGGGTGGACACGGAAGAAGAAGCCGGGTGCGAAGCTCGCCGCATAGACCGCCAGCGGCACCGCGCCGAGCCAGAGCGCGGCCTCGACCAGCGTAATCCCGGGTACCGGCGCGCCGCGGCGGCTGAAGAACAGGCGGCGGCGTCCCGCCAGCGCGCGCGCGGCGAGGAAGGCCAGGCCCGGCAGCATCGCCACTGCCAGCGCGTTCCATTTGGCGCCCATCGCCAGCCCCAGCGCCATGCCCGCCAGCACCAGCCGCCAGCGGCCTTCCTCGGGCTGGCGGATCGCCGCGGCGAATTGCCAGGCGGCAAGGCTGAGGAAGGCGAGGTAGAAGATATCCAGCATCGCGATGCGCGCATGGATGAACAGGTGGAAACCGGTCGCGAGGAGCAGGCCGTATGCCAGCGTGGCGAAGCGGCTCAGCGTGCCGAACCACAGTGCGCGCATTGCGGCGAACAGCGCCAGCGCGCCGAACAGCGTGGGCAGCAGCCGCCAGCCGACCGGATTGTCGCCGAACAGCGCGATCCCCAGCGCGATCAACTCCTTGCCGACGAGCGGATGCTCGCGATTGGTGAACTCGCCCAGCATCAGCAGCTCGCGCGCGGCGGGCAGGTAGTGGACCTCGTCGAAATAGGGGTGCGGCACCGCGGTCAGGTAGGGCAGGCAGCCGAGCCAGAAGACAAGCGCCAGCGCGGCGCACCAGCGAAGCGGATCCTGGACCTGTTCGGGGGCGCGGCTCATGCGGGGCGATTAAGCGAGCGTTTGCAAGGATACAACAGCCATTGCTTGCCGTTATCCCGGGGCCTGCCTAGACGCCCCTGTCATGAAGAAGACCACCGGCATGGACCGTTCGATCACCGCCAAATGGCGCCCCGCGACGCAGGCGGTGCGCGGCGGCACCTGGCGCAGCGAGCATGGCGAGACCAGCGAAGCGCTGTTCCTCACCTCGGGCTATACCTATGACGACGCGCAGACCGTCGCCGACCGGTTCGCGGGCGAGGCTGCGGGGATGACCTATTCGCGCCTCCAGAACCCGACCGTCGCCATGCTCGAGGAACGCATCGCGCTGATGGAAGGCGCCGAGGCGTGCCGCGCGCAGGCCAGCGGGATGGCGGCGATGACCGCGGCGCTGCTCTGCCAGCTGTCGGCGGGCGACCATGTGGTCGGCGCACGCGCGGCCTTCGGCTCGTGCCGCTGGCTGCTCGACCATCTGCTGCCGCGTTTCGGGATCGAGACCAGCGTGATCGACAGCGCCGACAACGATGCCTGGGAAGCCGCGATTCGGCCCAATACCAAGGTGTTCTTCTTCGAGACCCCCGCCAATCCCACGCTCGACATTGTCGATCTGGCGCATGTCTGCGGCGTCGCGAAGGCGCATGACATCGTCACCGTGGTCGACAACGCCTTCGCCACCAGCGCGCTGCAACGCCCGCTCGATTTCGGCGCCGATGTGGTCGCCTATTCGGCGACCAAGCTGATGGACGGGCAGGGCCGCGTGCTCGCGGGCGCGGTATGCGGCTCGCAGCAATGGGTGGAGGAGGTGCTGCTGCCGTTCCAGCGCAACACCGGCCCCAATTGTGCGCCGTTCAACGCCTGGGTGGTGCTCAAGGGGCTCGAAACGCTCGACATGCGCGCGCGCCGGCAGAGCGAGAACGCAGTCGCGCTGGGCAAATTCATCGAACCGCGCGTGCCCAGGCTGCTCCATCCCGGTCTGCCCAGCCACCCGCGCCACGAACTGGCAAGTCAGCAGATGGTCGCCACCGGACCGATCTTCGCGCTCGACGTGGGCGACCGCGCTACTGCCTTCGCGCTGCTCGACGCGCTCGAACTGGTCGATATCTCGAACAATATCGGCGATACGCGCAGCCTGATGTGCCACCCGGCGAGCACCACGCATGCGGGCATGACGCAGGAGGCGCGCGACGAGATGGGCGTGACCGAAGGCTTGCTGCGGATCAACGTCGGGCTCGAGGACGTCGAGGACGTGAAGGAAGACCTCGACCGCGCGCTGGCCGCCGCGGGGCTCTAGCGCCGCCAGTCGTTGCGGGTCGCGAGCCGCTCCAGCTCGTCGCCCAGCGCATGCGCGGTGGTCATTGCGATGGCGCAGCCGGCATCGTCGGTCAGCACGCCGTGAACATCGAGCCCGCCGCCGCCGATCATCGCCATCAGCAGCCCTTCGTCGCGCGTCATCCCTGCCGCGCAGCACGGCGCGAGCAGGATCCTGCGCCGCGAGGTGCGCGCGAGATCGACCACCAGTGCGCGCGCCAGCACCAGCAGACGGCGGAACTCGGTCCCCCCGGCATCGAGCGCGAGCATGGTCGCGCGGGCATCGTGCAATCCGTGCCCCGCAAGCCGGCGGACAAGCACCAGCGCAAGCGTCTGGTGCCGCCGCGCGGGGAGGGGGAGGTCGAGTGCGGTCGAATCGTGCGAATGGGCCATGCCGTCTCCTTTGCAGACCCGCATCGTATGCTAATGCAAATCATTCGCAACCCTGTACCGATCGGTCTATCCCCATTTTCCGCGAAGTCGGTCGCAGGATCGCCGGCGGCAGCGACAGGGCGGCGGCAGGAAGCGCCGGGCCGCTAGCGCCCGCGATAGGGCTCGCAGGCCACCCCGTCATTGTCGCGGTCGAGCGCGGGCCTGTAGCCGGGCTGCCCGCGATAGATCGGCGCCGCGCCCGCCTGCCGCGCGGCGGTGCAATTGGGAAAATAGACCCCGCCCTGCAGCTGCGCGGTCGGGGCCGGCTGCGTGGTGCGCCGATTGCGATGGCAGTGATACTCGCCCGTCTTGCGGTTGTTGTGGCAGCCCTCCGCATTGAGACCCCCGGGATGCGCAAGCGCCGGCAGCGGCGGGCTGGCCAGCAGCGCCAGCGGGAGGAGCAGGGTGAAGCGTTTCATTCTCGCATCCCTACCCCCAAACGGTTACCGCAGGGAAAAGGGAGAGGACCCGCATGACCAAGACGCTGGAATATATTTTCGATCTCGCCGCGCCGAACGGCTATCTCGCATGGTATCCGCTCAAGCAGATCATCGCGCGCACCGGGGCGCAGCTGGTGGTGACGCCGGTGTTCCTCGGCGGGATGCACAAGCTTACCGGCAATGCCCCGCCGATGATGCGTGACGCCGATGTGAAGGGCAAGGTTCCCTATGCCGCGCTGGAATTCCAGCGCTTCCTCGACCGGCACGGCATGGACCAGTTCCGCATGCACCCCGCGCTGCCGTTCAATTCGATCCTGCTCCAGCGCGTGCTGGTGGCCGCATCGGACGAGGCCGAACGCCAGGCGCTGGTCGAGGCGCTGCTGCCCGCAGTGTGGGAGCGCAATATCGATTGCGGCGATGCCGAAGTGGTCGGGGCCGAACTCGCGGCAGCAGGGTTCGACGCCGAGCGCCTGCTCACAGCGACTCAGGATCCCGGCGTCAAAGCGAAGCTGGCGGACAATACCGAAGCCGCGGTTGCCTGCGGCGCCTTCGGCATCCCGACCTTCTTCGTCGATGGGGAAATGTGGTTCGGCAAGGAACGCCTCGAGCAGATCGAGGCCTATCTTGGCGGCGGCAGGCCCTAGATCGAGAGGTAGAGCATCGCCGGAAGCGGCGAACACAGCACCATCGCCGCCAGCGAATCGCCACCCTGATCGCGCACGAGGCGCCTGATGAATGCGAACAGCATATTCCGACTCCCCCCGTCGTGATCCAATCCGTCGGCCGCGCGCCCCGAATGACTTCGGCAATGAATAGGTGCGACCCGTTTGTGCCTTGTGCAGCATAGCCCTTGGGAAAATCTCACCAGTACCGGTAAACCGAAATTAACCCGATCCCGTGCTTGCCAGTCTCCGCGGACTGGTTAAGTCTGATGGCCAGGGGAATTACTTCGGGGGTCGCATGTCTCGGTTTTCGGTATTTGCAGCGCTGTGTGCTTTGTCCGTGGTCGGGGCACCTGCCGTTCTTGCGCAGAAGGCCGCACCGGCCACCGCCACCAGCCTGCAGGACACGCGTCCGCCCCCGATTCCGACGCGCTCCTTCGCTTCGCGCAGTATGTTTTCCTCGCTCCATCTCTCGCCCGACGGCAAGGCCATCGTCACGCATGTGTCGGCGTCGCGAGGCAAGTTCCTGGCGGTGCTCGACGCAGCCGACCATTCGCTGCAGCGGCGTTACGCGCTCAACGATGACGATGACGTCGAATGGATTCGCTGGGCGGGCAACGACAAATTGCTCGTGTCGCTGTCCACCTTGGGTAGTTTCTTCGGCGACGAGGTGCGTTACACGCGGTTGCTCCTGCTCGACATGGCGGCGGGGACCTCGGACATCCTCGGTAATGACGAACCCGTCGTCGAAGGCGACGACGTGATCTTCATCGCCGAGGACGGCAGCTATGCGCTGGTTTCGGTCCAGAAGGACGTCCGCGCTTATCCCTCGGTCTACCGGTACGAACTGGCGGCGGGGGGCAAACGGTGGCGGGTACAGGACCCGCGTCCCGGGGTGTGGTCCTGGCATGCCGATAGCAGCGGTGTCGTCCGCCTCGGTACGGGCTGGCGTCTCGGCCGGTTGCGGATCTACTATCGGTCGGGCCCCGATGCGGACTTGCGGCTGATCGAGAAGCTCAAGGCCGACGAAATCGAGGACAAGTTCTGGGATGTCGCGCAGATCGTTAGCGGGTCGGATCACGGCCATGTCCTGCATGAAGGCCCGAGCGGCAGGGTCGGGCTGTATATTTTCGATCTGTCCACCCGCGAGCCAGTGGAGCTGGTTTACGAGCATCCCGAGCATGACGTGGAAAGCGTGCTGTTTCGCGATGGCAAGCCTGTCGGTGCCTTCTTCACCGATGTTCGCGATCGCGCGCACTGGCTCGATGCAGGCTATGCCGCGACCTATGCGCAGCTCGAACGGTCGCTGACCCAAAACGAGATATGGGTCATTTCGCGCGCAAAGGACAATTCGCGGATGCTGGTGCGGGCGGGGAGCGAGTCCGATCCCGGGCTCATCTACAATTACGATGTCACCGGCAAACGCATGGAAGTGCTGGTCGAAATGCGCCCCGAGATCGACATTACCCATCTCGCAATGCCCAAACCCATTGCCTATACCGCGCGCGACGGCACGCGCATCCACGGTTACCTCACGCTCCCCCGGGGACGCGAAGCCAGCGGCTTGCCGCTCATTATCCTGCCGCATGGCGGTCCCTACGGCATTCGCGACAAGCTTGATTATGACGACCAGGTGCAATTGCTCGCCAACCGCGGATATGCGGTGTTGCAGCCCAATTTTCGCGGATCGGGTGGGTATGGGCAGGATTTCTACGATCTCGGCGTCGGCCAGATCGGCCGCGGCATGCAGGACGATCTCGACGACGGGATGGATTGGGCGGTCGCGCGGGGCATTGCCGACCCGGCACGGGTTTGCGTGGTGGGCGGATCCTATGGCGGCTATGCCGCGCTATGGGCGGTCATCCGCAATCCCGAACGGTACCGCTGTGCCGCCAGTTTTGCCGGCGTGACCGACTGGAACCTGATCCTCAAATACGATCGGCGGTTCTTCACGCGTGAGGCCAGCCGCAGATGGCGCCAGCGCGTCGAGGGGGAAGAGGAATTCGATCTCGACGACGTGTCGCCTTATCGCCACGCCGAGACGCTCAACCGCCCGGTACTGATCGCACAGGGCAAGAAGGACGATCGCGTCCCCTGGTCGCAATTCCGCAAGTTCACCCGCGCTGCGCGCAAGGCGCCTGTCGCACCGGTGGAACTGGTGTTCGACGAGGAAGGGCATTCTTTCGACGAGCCCGAAAACGAGCAGCGATGGCTCGATCAGCTCACTGCTTTCCTGGCCAAGCATAACCCCGCCGACTGAGCCCGGTCGCGCATTGGCCGCAAACCGGGGCATGGAAAACGCTAGATTGTCTCCCGTGATCAAAGAACTATTCCAGCATGCCGCCATGACCGACGGGATTACCGTCCGGGTCGCGGTGAACTTCCTGCCCGAGCAATCGCGCCCGGAAGCGGGCAAGTGGTTCTGGGTCTATCACATCCGCATCGAAAACGGTTCGCACGAGCGGGTCCAGCTGATGACGCGCCACTGGCGGATCACCGATGGCGCGGGCATGGTCAGCCATGTCGATGGCGATGGCGTGGTCGGCGAACAGCCGGTGCTGATGCCCGGCCAGAGCCATGACTACGTTTCGGGATGTCCGCTCGATACGCCGCACGGGTCGATGGAAGGCTTCTACACCTTCCATGCCGAAGACGGCTCGCCGATCGAAGTGCGTATCCCCTTCTTCCCGCTCGCGGCGCCGGCCACGGCGAACTGACCCGGCCCGGCTAGCTGCCCGGGTCGAGTTCTTCTTCCATTTCCGCAGTCACCGGGCGTTCGAGCGTAGCCTTCGCCTCGGCCTCGAGCTTGGGCGTCAGCGCCGCTGTGCGCGGGGGAAGGGCAGTGCCGTCACCCTGCTCGCCATTGGCCTCGATATCCGCCAGCAGCAGCTTCATCTCGGCAATTTCCTTCACCTGCGCCTCGATGATCTCATCGGCGAGCGCGCGCACCCGCGGATCGCTGATTTCGGCGCGTTCGCTGGTGAGGATCGCGATCGAGTGGTGCGGGATCATGGCCTTCATCCAGGCCTCGTCCTCGACCGTCTGCTGGCTGCGGACAAGGAACAGGAACAGGATGAAACCCGCGCCCGCCAGCCCATGACGACAAGCTTGGTGGCAAGGCTCTTGTACATGCCCCACATGAAGCCGAGCATGATGATGATCATCGCCATGCCCATCATCAGCGCCATCCCTTCCCACAGCGCGGAGTATTTGAGCACGAACATGGTCACGATCGACGTCGCGATCATGGCGAAGAAGGTGGGCCATTTGCCGTGATGGCCGCCGCTGTGTTCACTATCCATCGGTTTTCCCCTTTGTTACCAGGGCCAACGGGCGAGCGACGGGGGTCGTTCCGAGCTGCGGCTAGTCGTCTTCCTGATCTTCGCCGGCGCCGGAAAAGTTGAAGCTGCCGATCTTGATCTTGGCCTTGAGGCCGAGCCATTCGGCCAAATTGTCGAAATCCTGCGTCGCGGGATAATTGGCCAGCGCGGCGCGGCTTTCGTCGAGCCGCAGGATCAGGCTCTTCTTCTTGCGGCGCAGCGCACTGGTGGTGAGCGAGACGCGGCTGCCCCCGCCAAGCCGCCGGGCCAGGCGGAAACCCAGCCCCCAGGTCACGCCTTCGTGCAGATCGTCATCGCTGGCGAGCACGCGCAGCTTGTCGGGCAATTCGGTGCGGCCAAGACTGCCGAACAGCGCGGCACAGATCATCGCGCGGCCGCGCGCGTCGAGATCGATCCAGCGTTTGCCCAGCGCCCATTCGGCCGCATGGCTCTCGCGCAGATTGGGCTCGACCCGGTGAAGCGCGCCCGACAATTGCGCCGCGGCGAGCCGGAGGCGTTCGTTGAGCTTGCCGTCGCCTTCGCTCAGATCGACCGTCCATGCCGCGAGCAGCGTCGCCTCGGTGATCGAGGAATCGCGCGGCGCGGCATAGGCGGTTACCCCGGCGAGCAGCGGATCGGCCTTCATCTGCGCAGGCTCGAGCCGGCTGTAGAGCAGGCCCTCGCGGATGCCCCATGACGAGAACACCAGTTCGTCGGGCTCGATCCGGTCGAGCAGCGGGCGCAGCAGCGCCGCGGCATCGGGCAGGTAATGCGCGCGCATCGGGCTGATCCCGCTGATTTCGCGCAATTCCTCCGGATCGGCCGCGATCAGTTCGCGGGCCAGCCGCCGCGCATCGTCGGGCAGCAGCGTGAAGCCGTGCGGATCGGTCAGCGGAAAATCGAAATAGCGCATCGCATAGGCCGCCAGCGCGCGCCAGGTGCCGCCGATCATGTACATCGGGCCGGGATGCTTGGCGGCCCAGCCGACCGCGGCGAGCTGCTCGTGCACCGCGGCCTCGAAGGCGTCGGCGCCGTCGCTGCGCAGCGCGGGCAGGCGCAGCGTGCCCAGCTGCAGGCTGGCCGCCTCGTGACAGGCATTGTCCGCGACCGAGACCAGTTCGAGGCTGCCCCCGCCCAGGTCGGCAACCACGCCGCGTGCGCCGGGGAAGGCACCCAGCGCGCCCATCGCCGAAGCAGTGGCTTCCTCCTCGCCCGTCAGCAGGCGCGGTTCCAGCCCGAGCGCGGCGACCTGCTCGAGGAATTGCGCCCCGTTCTTGGCATCGCGCGCGGCAGCGGTGGCGACCGTCTGGACGTCGTCGATCCCGAGATCGCCGATGATCAGCGCATAGCGCGCGAGCGCGGCGAGCGCTTCGTCCGCCGCCTCATCGGGGATGCGCCCGGTCTCGGACAAATCGCGCCCGAGCCGCGCGGCGACTTTCTCGTTCCACACCACTTCGGGCGCGCGTGCAGTGCCTTCGTAGATCACCATGCGCACGGTGTTGGAGCCGATGTCGATGACCGCGCGGGGGGGCTGCATCAGCCGCCGCTGCCATTTGGCCGAGCGCGATCCGCTCACTGCGAGGACCCCCGCAGCGTCAGGCGTGGGACTTCATGGTCGGCAAGCGCGGCACCGCGCCCGGATAGCGATGGATTGGCCATGAAATACTGGTGGCAGTTGAAGCCGCCTTCCTCCTGTCGCAAGCGATGGTACTGGCCGTCGGGACCGAGCTGCCAGCTTTGTTCGGTGTCGAGAATATTGGCGAGCATGACCTGGCCGAGGACCTGGTCGTGCACGGTCTTGTTGGTGATCGGGACCATCACCTCGACGCGGCGCATCAGATTGCGGCTCATCGCGTCGGCGCTGGTCAGATAGACCTTCGCCTGCCGGCTGGGCAGCGCCTTGCCATTGGCAAAGGCCCAGACGCGCGAATGTTCGAGGAAGCGGCCGATCACCGATTTGACGCGGATGTTCTCCGACACGCCCGGCAGGCCCGCGCGCAAGCTGCAGATGCCGCGCACCACCATGTGGATTTCCACGCCCGCCTGGCTCGCTTCGTAAAGCTTGTCGATCATCGGCTTGTAGGTGATCGAATTGAGCTTCACCCAGATGCCCGCAGGCTTGCCCGCATGCGCATTGGCGATCTCGGTGTCGATCAGCTGGTACAGCGTGTCCTGCAATCCGATCGGCGACACCGCGATGCGTTCGAGATCGTCGGGCTGGATATAGCCGGTGATGAAATTGAACATCTTGGCCGCATCGCGCCCCAGCGCGGGGTCGGCGGTGAAGAAGCTCAAATCGGTGTAGATCTTGGCGTTGATCGGGTGGTAATTGCCCGTCCCGAAGTGGCAATAGGTGCGGTAGCCATCCTCTTCGCGGCGCACCACCAGGCTGACCTTGGCATGCGTCTTCCATTCGGTGAAGCCGTAGATCACCTGCACCCCGGCGCGTTCGAGCTCGCTCGCCCAGTGGATGTTGCGCTCCTCGTCGAAGCGCGCCTTCAATTCGACCACCGCGGTGACCGCCTTGCCTGCCAGCGCCGCCTCGATCAGCGCAGCGATCACCGGCGACTGGTCGCCCGCGCGGTAGAGCGTCTGCTTGATCGACACCACCGCCGGGTCGCGCGCGGCCTGGCGTAGGAAATCGACCACCACGTCGAAGCTTTCGAACGGGTGATGGATGACGATGTCCTTCTCGCGGATGGCGGCGAAGCAATCGCCGTCATGCTCGAGGATGCGTTCGGGGTAGCGCGGGCTGAAAGGTTCGAACTTGAGGTCGGGGCGCGGCTCGTTGCAGATGACCGCAAGATCGGCGAGGCCGAGCATGCCGTCGCTCTTGACGATCATCGCCTCCTCGACCTCGAGCTGCTCGCGCAGCAGCGCTTCGGCGGTCTCGTCGCAATCCTCGTCGAGCTCGAGCAGCACGGTGCGCCCGCGCCGGCGCCGCTGGATCGCGGTGCGGAAATACCGCACGAGGTCCTCGTCCTCTTCCTCGACCTCGATATCGCTGTCGCGGATGACACGGAACACGCCGTCGCCCAGCACCTTGAAGCCGGGGAACAGCTGGTCTGCAAAGCGCGTGACCAATTGCTCGATCGCGACATAGATCGCCTTTTCCCCCGGCACGCGCACGAAGCGCGGCGCGCCGCTGGGGATCAGCACCATCTCGATCAGGTCCGCCTTGCGCCGCCCGCGCTTGAGCCGGAAGATCACCCCGATCCCCTTGTTGGCGACGAAGGGGAAGGGGTGCGACGGATCGATCGCCTGCGGGGTGATCAGCGGGAGGATGTCGCTTTCGAAGTATTCGCCCAGCCATGTCAGCTGGTCCTTCTCCAGCCGGTCGATCGGCGCGAGCATGATGCCTTCCTCGAACAACAGCGTGCGCAGCGTTTCGAGGCTTTTCTGCTGGCGGTCTTCGAGCGTGAGCAACTGGCCGCGAATCGCCTCCAATTGCTGGCGCGGGCTGGCCCCGTCGATCGCCTGCGTCTCGATCCCGCGCTGGACCTGTCCCTCCAGCCCGGCGATGCGGACCATCGTGAACTCGTCGAGATTGCTCGCCGAAATCGACAGGAACCGCAGCCGCTCGAGCAGCGGATAGCGCTCGTTCTCGCTCTCCGCGAGCACGCGGCGGTTGAACGACAGCCAGCTCAGCTCGCGATTGGTATAGCGGTCCCGCGGCGCGGGCGGCGCCGTCATGTCGGCATCATTGGCCGGGATGTTTCGGGATGCTTCGACAGTCATGCTGGTGTGGCTTGGGCCATGATCCTCATGTGTGACGCTTGGGTTACAAACTGTCCTATCGTCTCGCTAAAGGAAAGGGATGACCGCTGCATCTTGTTTCCTGAGTGTGCCGCATTTAAGTCGCAATGCACCATGAAGCGTACTCACCTGCCTCTCAACGCCCTGCGCGTTTACGATGCCGCCGCGCGGCATCTGTCCTTCACCCGCGCTGCGGACGAGCTGGCAGTGACGCCCGCCGCCGTGGGCCAGCAGATCCGCGCGCTCGAGGATCACCTCGGCACCGTGCTGTTCCGCCGCACGAGCAAGGGGCTGGAGCTGACGCAGGAAGGCGCCGCGGGTCTCGATGCGCTGCGCGAAGGCTTCCTCAAGTTCGAGGAAAGCGTGTCCGCGATGCAGGCGGGCCAGGCGCTCGACAGCTATACCATCGCCTGTCCGCGCGAATTCTACGCGCAATGGCTGGCGCCGCGGCTGGCGCGGTTCGGCGAGAAGAACCCCGAAATCCGCTTTACCTTCGTCGCCGACGAACATGCCGATTTCACCGAGGCGAACCTCGATTGCGCGATCCGGCTGGTCGACGGGCCGGGCGACCTGCAGGGTATCGAACTCGACGAGGCGCGCCGTGTCACCGTGGCTCGCCCCGAAAGCCACGGCGGGGCGCCCGACAAGTGGATCGACTGGGGCCTGCCGCTGCAGGACGGCGTGGCGGCGCATGTCACCGTGTCCAATGCCGGCCAGGCGCTGTCCTCGACGCTGGCGGGGCTGGGCAAGGCGATCCTGCCCGAACTGCTGGCGAAGGATTCGATCGACGCGGGCCTGCTCGAGGTGCTCGACGGCCCGCATACCGGGCGGCGCGCGTACTGGTTGGTCGCACCGACCCCGCAATGGCGGACGAAAAAGGTAAGAGCGCTTGTTGCGTTTCTTTCCGAATAATAACCCGCGCCAAACTATAAATAGATCAATCGGAAAAGAATGCGACTATGATTAGTTGAGTCGCTTACTCCGATTTTGGTCTTTTTCTTGTAGTTGTTCTATTTATTCACCGGGTAATCGAACCCGGTTTCCTCACATGCTATACAAATTTTTGCCATTTGTTAACCATGGTGAAAAAGCCGTTCTTAACGGTGCGCTGGCTACCTGCTGTCCCACAGGGGGCTACCTATATGATCTGTATGCTGCGCAATCTCTGGAACGACACGAAGGGCAATACCCTGGCGATCTTCGCTGCGGCATTGATCCCGCTGGTCGTCGTCATCGGGAGCAGTCTCGATCTCAGCTTCGCCTATATGGCCAAGGCCAAACTGCAGAACGCCTGCGACGCCGCGGCGCTGGCCGGCCGCCAGTCGATGGACGGCAACAAGTGGACCACCGCGAACGAGACGGAAGCGAAGAAGTTCTTCCAGTTCAATTTCCCCGAAGGCACACTGGGCGCGCAAGACCTCAACTTCGAGATCGACACCGATCCCAACGACAATGCGCAGATCATCGGCGTCGCCAACGCGGTCATTCCGACCTCGCTGATGCATATCTTCGGGTACGACACCGTGCCGATCCAGGCCAATTGCGACGCCAAGCGCGACCTTGGCCATAACGATGTGATGCTGGTGCTCAACCGGCCGTCCACCGGCGGCAGCCTCGACAAGATCGATCTCCTGCGCAACGGCACGACAGGTCTGTACCGCGCACTCGACGACAGCGGCAACGGATCGATCACCCGTTTCGGTATCGTGTCCTATTCGCATACGGTGAATGTCGCGCGCAGTTTGCGAAATATGGATATCCTGCAGGAGCAGGAACATTTCGAACGGGTTTACAAGCAACGGGTCTGCTACGACGTAAAGGTCAATGGCAACTGGCGGGACGACTATTGCACCGTCAACACCTACGATGACCGCGATGACATCAGGAGTTCGGGTTGGCGGTATCCGTCCAACAACCGGCGGAACTATACTTATATCGCACTGTCGACATCGAAGATTCGAAATGGGGCAGAGGGTATCGGACTACCGAGCAGAACCTGACTGCTTTCCGGACCAGCGGCGACGGCTGTATCGAAGAACGGTCCAGCATCGGCCAAACCGTAAGCCCGGTCACGCTGCTCAAGACGGTCAGCCAGAACGATATCGATGCGGTCGCGGCCATCAGCAACGACACGACCTATCAGTGGGGACGCTACGATCCCGACAGCCAGGAAGGCGAGTCACAGAGCGGTTGCCCGTCGGAAGCGCAAAAGCTCAAGGTCTACAATAGCGAAACCGCATTCGACAACGCGATCGACGCTGCCACGGCGAATGTGACCGGCGGTACCTATCACGATATCGGCATGCTGTGGGGCGCGCGCTTCCTCTCGCCGACCGGGATGTTCGCTGCCGAAAACCCGACCAAGCATGGCCTTGTCCCGGTGAACCGTCATATCGTCTTCATGACCGACGGCGAACTCGACACCGGCGATACGCTGTACTCGGCCATGGGCATCACCAGGTATCACGAGCGGATCAGCGGGTCGGGTACGCAGGAAGAAAAACATGTCAGTCGGTTCCACTCGATCTGCAACCGGGTGAAGGCGACCGGCACCACCATCTGGGTGATCGCGCTCGACGAGAACGACACCGATGATATCGCGATCTGTGCCACCAGTGCTGCCCATTTCTACACTTCCGACGGTTCCGATCTGGAGCAGATCTTCGAAACGATCGGACGCGGCATCGGCAATCTGAGGCTCACCCGGTGAGCGGGCTGCGTACCAGCCTGCACCGGCTGCGCGGGGACGAGCGCGGTGCGACGATCGTCGAATTCGCATTCGTCGTCGGCCCCATGCTGCTGTTGCTGATGGGCGGGCTCGAACTGGGCTACAACAGCTATGTCCGGTCGACCATGCAGGGCGCGCTCAATGATGCAGCGCGGACCGCGGCGGTGGAATTCCCGATCATCAACGTGCCTGGCAGTACGGTCGAGGAACAGGTCGAAAACCTGATCGAGGAAACGGTCAAGCATGTCGCGCCCAATGCGTCGATCACGGTGACGCAGAAAAGCTATTTCGAATTCTCCGCCATCGGCAATCCGGAGAAACTGATGACCGACAACAATGGCAACGGGCAATTCGACGCCGACGATAACGATTGCTGGGAAGACGCCAACGGTAATGGCAGCTACGATACCGACGCCGGCAAGACCGGCAATGGCGGCGCGGACGACGTCGTGCTTTACAGCGCGTCGATCAGCACTCCGCGGATCCTGCCGCTGCAGAACTTCCTGCCCGGCGTCGGCCCGACCATGGAATACACGCTCCAGACCGCGGTCCGTAACCAACCCTATGACAAGCAGGCAACCGCGGCGGTGATCTGTGCTTGAGTCGTTGCGCACAATCGCCCGCGACACGCGCGGCCTGGCGCTGACCGAGTTCGCCTTCGCGGCGCCGATCTTCCTCATGCTGGTGCTGACCGGGCTCGAACTGTCGAACCTCGCGCTGTCGCATTTGCGGGTCAGCCAGATGGCCATGACCGTGGCCGACAATGCCGGGCGTGTGACCTCGGGCATCGATGAAGCCAATATCTACGAGGTCTTCACCGGCGCGGACTATGCCTCGAGCGGGCTCGATTTCGAACCCAACGGGCGCATGGTGCTCTCCAGTCTCGAACACAATGGCCGCTCGGGTTCGGACGAGGGACAAACGATCGTCTGGCAGCGCTGCTGGGGCGACGATACGTCGGTAACCCCGAGCTATGGCGAACAAGGCGATGGCAAGGACGACGACAGTCTCGAAGATGGGCTGGGCACGGGCAGCGACAAGATCACCGCACTCGAAGATACTGCGGTCATGTTCGTCGAAGTGACCTACGACTACCAGCCGCTGGTCTCGACCGGGTTTTTCGATCCGCCGACCATCCGCTACGAAAGCGCGTTCAACGTGCGTGGGCGGCAAAACAATGAAATCAGCAACACGCAGAACCTGACCCGGCTGACCTGCTGAGGCGCTTGCCTCGCGCCCGCTGCGCGCTAGACCTGCGCCGATGACCGCGGTTCCCGAACTTCACACCCCGCGCTTCACGCTGCGCCCGCTGCGCCGTACGGACGCCGCCGCGCTGCTGCCCACGCTGGGCGATCCCGCGCAGTGCCGCTTCCTCACGCGCCCGGCCTTTGCCGACGAGGCCGAGCTGTGGGGCTGGCTCGCCGATCCCGCATGGGACGGGGGCAGCTGGATCGCACAGGATGCCCAAGGCACGGTCGCGGGGCGCTTCGTCGCAGTGCCGGGGCACGAGGCGCACGTGGTCGAGATCGGCTACATCACCTGCGCCGCCTGGCAAGGACAGGGCATCGCGCGCGAATGCACGGCGGCGCTGGTCGCGCAGCTCTTCGCCGAGGGCGCGCGCAAGCTCACCGCCGAGATCGATGCCGAAAACCACGCCTCGCTGCGGCTGGCGGAGGCGCTGGGCTTCACCCGCGAGGCGCTGCTGCGCGCACACGAGACGACGCATGAGGGGCTGCGCGACGTGTGCCTCTACGGCCTGCTCGCCAGCGACCCGCGCCCCGCCTGATCAGACGCCGTCGCCCGCCGCTTCGCGCGCGTCAAAATGCGCGAAGATCGCGGCGAGCCCGCCGGGGCGGCTTTCCTCGCGCAGCCGTGCCAGCGCGGGCGCAACCTCCACCCGGTATTCCGCCTGCGGTCCGTCCTGCGCGACATGCTCGCCGCCCAGCCGCTTGATGAAACTGCGCGCGGCCTCGTTCTCCGACAGCACATGCGCGCGAAACGCCTCGAGCTGGCCGCCTGCGGCATCGAGCAGCAGCGTCGCGGTCAGCAGCCGGCCGATCCCCAGACCGTGATAGGCATCGACCACGCCGACCGAAAATTCGGCAACCGCATCGCCCTTGTCGGGGCGCATCGCGTGGACCACGCCCATTGCGGGATGGTCGGGATCGGACAGGTCGAGCGCGCCCCAGGCGAGGTGGAGCACGCCATCGGCATCGAGCAATCGCTCGATCACCCAGTCGGGCGGGCTCGCGCCGCCGGAAAAGAACCGCAGATAGCGCGAGCGCGGGCTCATCCGCGCGATGCCGGCGCGCAGTCGGTCCTCGTCCTTTGGGGTGACCGTGCGGATGCAGATCGTGCGCCCGTCTTCCAGGCGCGTATGGATCGACGCCCCGCCGCAGCTATGCGAGATCAGATCCAAAGGGATATTCCCGCTTTCCGCCATTCATGACCTCCACCCGCACGGCGCGCGCCGCATCGGGGGATAGCCTAGGCGTATTCGCGGGCCTGTGCCAGCGGGGAAGGGGCACCCGCCGCAGCGGATGCCCCCGATACCGGCATCAGTCCTGCTTGACGCTCTCGCGGTCCCAGAACCGTAGCTTGCCGCAGGTCTCGATGAAGCTCGCCGCAGCATCCTTGCCCGCCGAGACATCGAAGAAGCCGTCGTCGCGGCGGCTCCACACGCCTGCATTTTCGAACAACGGCTGGACCGCGGGGACATAGGCGACGAACTTGGCATGCGCGAAGGCATCGTTGACGAAGTCGATGCTCGGCTTGTCCTCGGCGTAGCGCTTGCCGCTGTCCTCGCCCATCACCACCGCGACCGCGTCATAGACCACCGAGGGACCGCCATCGATCTTCTCGTCGGCTTCCATCATGTTGCCGTCGGAGAGCTTGGCGCCCGCGACATGCGGGGCAATGATTTCCGCCATCGCGCCGGCATCCTTGGCCGCCTGCTGCAGCGCCTTCACGACGCCCGCATCGGCGCCCTCGGCAATGTAGATACCCAGCTTGCGGCCCTTGAAGCTGTCGGGGCCGTTCTTGAGGATCGACAGCGCGGGGCTTTCGGGCAGGTCGGTGATCGGCTTGCGCGCGAAGGGCACCTTGTCGGGCAGTTCGGTCAGGCCGATGCCGTCGGCGACGTCCTGCGCCAGTCCTTCGTCGATATGCCGCAGATGGCCGACCATGCGCTTGCGGATATCCATCCGCTGCACTTTCGACAGTTCGAAGGTCAGCGCATTGCCCATGTGGGTCTGCTCGACCGGGGTCTGCGAGATATAGAACTGCCGCGCCTGGCTGTAGTGGTCGGCAAAGGTCGGGCTGCGCTCGCGCACCTTGGCGCCGCTGATCTCGGCCGGATAGGACTGGAAGCCGCGTTCGGCCGACGCGCGCGGACCGGGATCCACGTCCTTACCGTCGCCGCTACCCCAGCTGTTGGGCTCGTAATTCACGCGGCCCTTGGGATTGTGCATCGCCATGTGCCCGTCCTGCTGGAAATGCCGCACCGGGCATTTGGGCGCATTGATCGGCAGGTGCGTGAAGTTGGGCCCGCCGAGCCGCTTGAGCTGCGTGTCGAGATAGCTGAAATTGCGGCCCTGCAGCAGCGGATCGTCCGAATGGTCGATGCCGGGCACGATGTTCTGCGTGCAGAAGGCGACCTGCTCGGTCTCGGCGAAGAAATTGTCGACATTGGCGTCGAGCGTCAGCGTGCCGATGATCTCGACCGGGACCTGTTCCTCGGGGATGATCTTGGTCGCGTCGAGCACGTCGAATTCGAACTTCTCGGCAAACTCCTCGTCGAACACCTGGATGCCGAGGTCCCACTGCGGATAGTCGCCCGCGTCGATCGCGTCCCACATGTCGCGGCGATGGAAGTCGGGGTCCATCCCGTTGACCTTGAGCGCCTCGTTCCAGACCACCGACTGCAGCCCGAGCGAGGGCTTCCAGTGGAACTTGACGAAATGCGCCTTGCCCTCGGCATTGACCAGCCGGAAGGTATGCACGCCGAAGCCTTCCATGAAGCGGAAGCTACGCGGGATCGTGCGGTCGGACATGATCCACATGACCATGTTCATCGCTTCGGGGCTGAGCGAGATGAAGTCCCAGAAATTGTCATGCGCGGTCTGCGCCTGCGGGAAGCCGCGGTCGGGCGCGGGCTTGGCGGCGTGAATCAGATCGGGGAACTTGATCGCGTCCTGGATGAAGAACACCGGGATATTGTTGCCGACGAGGTCCCAATTGCCCTCGCTGGTGTAGAACTTGGTGGCGAAGCCGCGCACGTCGCGCGCGAGGTCGGGCGAACCCTTGTTGCCCGCTACGGTGGAGAAGCGCGTGAAGGTCGGC